>SXGS01750170.1_pt1 | contig 42272 bp, 33 predicted proteins | sample 3174681 | NCBI WGS metagenome assembly SXGS01 (sample SAMN11356861, study PRJNA531348) | freshwater metagenome | isolation source: freshwater sample F1-80 | place: China: Fuxian Lake, Yuxi | collected 2017-12-25 | reverse complement strand
CGCGCTCCTGACGCGGGTGCACCAGCACGACGAGGATCTCCCGGTGGTGCTCGTGACCGGCGCCCCCGTGGTCGAGACGGCCGTCATGGCGCTCGATCACGGCGCGTACAAGTATCTCTTGAAGCCGGTCGCGGCGCCGCGACTCGAAGAGGTCGTGCGCACCGCCGTGCGCATGCGTCGCATGGCGGAGATTCGACGCGAGGCAGTGCGCGTCGGCGGCGCGGCCCCGACCGACGACCTCGCCGACAGCTTTCGCCGCGCGATGGACTCGATGTGGGTCGCGTATCAGCCGATCGTCCGAAGAAGCGGTGAGCTCTTCGGATACGAGGCGCTGCTGCGGAGCTCGGAGCCGAAGCTGCCGCATCCGGGCGCGGTCGTCGGCGCGGCCGAGCGCCTGAATCGCTTGAACGAGCTCGGGCGCACGGTCCGCCACCGCGCGGCGCAGCCGATCGTTCGCGCAGACGACGGCGCGACGTTGTTCGTCAACCTGCACCCGCGCGACCTCGAGGACGACGAGCTGCTCTCACCCAACTCGGCGCTGGCGAAGATCGCGACGCGCGTCGTGCTCGAGATCACCGAGCGCTCGGCGGTCGACTCGGTGCAAGATCTCCGTACCAAGGTGACGCGCCTGCGCGAGGCGGGCTTTCGCATCGCCGTCGACGACCTCGGCGCCGGCTACGCCGGGCTCACGAGCTTCGCCTTGCTCGAGCCCGAGATCGTGAAGATCGATCTGTCCCTCATCCGCGACGTCGATCGCATGCCGGTGAAGCAGCGGCTGGTCGAGTCGATCACCTCGCTGTGCCGCGAGATGAACATCATGGTCGTGTGCGAGGGCGTCGAGACCGAGGCCGAGCGCGACATGCTGCTCGACCTCGGCTGCGACCTCTTCCAGGGTTTCTACCTGGCGAAGCCGGGACCCGCGTTTCCCACGTTTCGCTGGTGAGCCGCGCGACGCGGTGCCGGCACGATTGCTCGCGCGCGCCGGCCTCGGGTAGAACCGCACGATGACACAAGCACACGGGGGGCGCCTCGTCGCCAAGGCGCTCGCACGGCACGGAACGACGCACCTCTTCACGCTGTGCGGCGGGCACATCCAGGCCATCTACGACGGCTGCCTCGACGAGGGGATCCGCGTCATCGATACGCGGCACGAGCAGACCGCCGGGCACGCCGCCGACGGCTATGCGCGCGTCACTGGCAGGCCGGGCGTGTGCGCCGTCACGGCGGGTCCGGGCGTGACGGATGTCGTGACCGCGGTCGCCAACGCGCAGCGCGCCGGGATCCCGATGGTGGTGATCGGCGGCGCCGGTCCGAACCTGTTGCGCGACATGGGCTCGCTTCAGGACATGGATCACCTCGGGTTGATGCGCTCCATCACGAAGTTCTGCGTGAGCGTGCCGAGCACCGACCGCCTGCAGGAGTACGTGGACACGGCGTTTCGCATCGCGCAGGCGAACGTGCCGGGCCCCGTCTACCTCGAGATGCCGCTCGACGTGCTCATGGGCTACGCCGACGACGCGGCGCCAGCCACACATCCGATCCCGCCGCCGCCCCGTCCCGCCGGGGATCCGGCCTCGATCGCGCAGGCAGCCGCGATGCTCGACGCCGCCGAGCGCCCCATGTTCATCGTCGGAGGTCAGCTGCGCTGGTCGCCGAAGCGCGACGCCTTGCGGCGCTTCGCCGACGAAGTGGCAGCGCCGTTCTTCTTGAACGGCATGGCGCGCGGAGGCCTGCCGCACGCGCACCCCGGGCTCATGACGCGCGCACGAAAGGCCGCGCTGGCCGAGACCGATCTCTGCTTCGTCTTCGGCACGCCGCTCGACTTTCGCTTGTCCTACGGGCGCGCCATCAACGCCGGCGCCAAGCTCGTGCAGATCGATCTCGACGGGCAAGAGCCCGGGCGCAACCGCCGCGTCGATGTGGCCATCCACGGCGATACCGGCATCGTGCTCGAGCAGCTACTCGCGGCGTCGAAGAAGCGCGATTTCGCGTCGTGGCGTGCGCGGATTCGTGTCGCCGACGACGCATCGCGCGCCCAGATGGCCGCCGAGATGACGTCCGCCGACGACCCGCCGAACCCGCTCTTCGTGTGCGCCGAGATCGACGCGCGGCTCGGCCCGAACGACATCATCATCGGCGACGGCGGCGATTTCGTGGCGACCGCGGCGTACGTCCTTCGCCTGGAGTCGCCGCAGCTCTGGATGGATCCGTGGCCGCTCGGCACGCTCGGCGTCGGGCCGGGCTACGCGATGGCCGCCAAGCTGGCTCGCCCCGACGCGCGCGTATGGCTCGTTTACGGCGACGGCAGCTTCGGGCTGCACGCCCTCGAGTTCGAGGCGATGGCGCGTCAAGGGATCCCGGTCATCGGCGTGATCGGCAACGACGCGGCCTGGACGCAGATCCGCCGTGGACAAGTCGACATGTACGGCGCCGAGCGGGCCGTCGCGACCGGACTCGACTACACGCGCTACGAGAAGGTCGTCGAAGCGGTGGGCGGCTTCGGCCAGTGGGTCGAGCGCTCCCAGGATCTCGGGCCGGCACTCGACGCCGCGATCGCCTCGGGGAGGCCTGCGTGCGTGAACGTGAAGATCGCGTCCAGCGACTTCCGCAAAGGCGCCATCAGCGTCTAGCTCGGCGCAGGCTCTCGACGAAACCTTCGTGCCCAGCGCGTCTCCGCGAGACTCGACCAGAATGCGCCTCTCGTTCGCCGCACCCAATCTGCGAGCGCTCGACGCGACCGGAAGCGAAGTGCTGTGTTGCACCAAGTGGCGCGGACGGGGCGACCACGACGGCGTCGCGAGCCTGTGCGACTGGCGCCTCTCGGGCGGCCTGTCGAAGGTGGTGCGGAGCGGCTTGTTCACCGGCAATTTCGGCGACACGTTGCTCGTCCCCGGGCGCCCGAAGCTCCCGTGCGACAAGCTCCTCGTCTTTGGCGCCGGGGAGCCAGGCGAGCTCGACGAGACGCGCTTTCGGACCTTGCTCGCGAGCATGCTCGGAGCCATCGCCGACCTCGCGGCACAGTCCGTCGTCATCGAGCTGCCGGGGCGCCAGTGCGAGCTCATCGCGCCGGAGCTCGCCGCCGACGTGTTGCTCGAGGCCCTGACCGCGTCCGGTGCCAAGAGTGAGCGGTGGACCTTGGTCGAAGACGCCGTGGCCCAGCGACGCATCGAGCAGCACATGGTCGAGGAGCGACGCCGCATTCGACACGCACCGTGAGCCGGCCGCGGATTAGGATCCGTCGCATGCGGGAAGATGCCCCGATATTCCGCTTCAATCGCGAGCGAGCGCACCTCTGTTCACTGACCGTGGCGCGCGTGTTGTCGCAGTTGACGGACGCGCTCCACACGCTGAACGACGCCTGCTACTTCGAGACGCGCCGCCTCGACGGGTCGAAGCGCAAGAAGGACAAGGAGCGCCTCCTACGCTGGCGCTGGCTCGCGCGGCAGCTCGCCAAGATGGGCGACGACGAGCGGCGCGCCGAGCTCGAGATCCTCGCCCGGGGCTACGTCGAGGACATCGCGGGCAACTTCGATCCGCGCGTGTTTCGGGTGAGCGCGCGCATCCTGCCCTCGCTCGTCACGAGCCTCCTCGCCCCGCGTAAGATCCCGGCGCTCGCGCGCGAACCTGCAAAGCTCATGCGCCTCGACGCCCTCAAGGACGAGGTCAAGGTCGAGGGCGATCTCGCGGGGCTTCGCTCGCTCGCCGGCAAGGGGACGCTCGTCTACGTGCCGACGCACTCCTCGAACATGGACTCGATCGTGTTCGGCTATGCGCTCGAGCGCGCGGGCCTTCCGCCGGCGACCTACGGCGCCGGAAAGAACCTGTTCACGAACCCGCTGCTCTCCTTTTTCATGCACAACCTCGGCGCCTACAAGGTCGACAGGCGCCTCAAGCATGGGCTCTACAAGGACTGCCTCAAGGCCTACTCCAGCGTCCTGCTCGAGAACCGCTACCACTCGCTGTTCTTTCCTGGCGGCACGCGCTCGCGCTCGGGCTCTGTCGAATCCAAGCTGAAGCTCGGGCTCATGGGAACCGGCATCGAGGCCTACACGCGGTCGCTGCTCGCCGGGCAAGAGCGGAAGATCTTCTTCGTGCCGTGCACCATCAACTATCTCCTCGCGCTCGAGGCCGAGACGCTGATCGAGGACTTCTTGAGCGACGCTGGGAAGGCTCGCTACATCATCGTCGACGACGAGTCGTCGCGCCTCTACCGGATCGCCGCGTTCGCGAAGAAGCTCCTCACGATGGAGAGCTCGGTCGTGATTCGCTTCGGCTCGCCGCTCGATCCGTTCGGCTCGCGGGTCGACGCCGACGGCACGAGCTTCGACACGCGCGGTCGCGCCGTGGCTCCGAAGAGCTACGTCACCGGCCTCGACGGCGGGCTTCGCATTGACCCCGCCCGCGACGCGCAATACACGCGCGAGCTCGGCCGCGCCCTCGTCAAGAGCTACCGCGAGAACACCGTCGTCATGGCGACGCACCTCGTGGCCGCCGCGTGCTTCGAGCACCTCTTCGAGCAGGGCCGACGCGCCGACCTGTACACGACGCTGCGCATCCACGACGAGCGCATCCCGCGCGACACGCTCGCTCGCCTCGTGCTCGAGAAGAGGGACCGCCTCACCGAGCTCGAACGACGTGGCGAGGTCGTCGTGGCCGCTCCGATCAGGGCCGCCTCGGGCGGGGACATCGTGGCGCAGGCCATGACCGCGTTCCGCGGCTATCACACGAGCCCCGTGCTCGAGCCGCGCGAGGATGGCATCGTGCTCGCGGATCCGCGCCTGCTCTTCTACTACCAGAACCGCCTCGCGCGGCACGGCCTCGCCTACGACGCCGACGCGAGCGTTCCCGGCCGAGCCAAGGGAGGTGCCGCATGACGCGCGCTCCGCGGAGCGCGACGATCGGCGTGCTCGGCGGCGGCCCGTGGGGCCTCGCCCTCGCCAAAGCCGCGAGCCGCGGAGGCGCGCGCGCCGTCCTCTATTCGCGCCGCGTCCCGGAAGATGCGCTGCCCGAGCTCCACGTGACGCGGGAGCTCGCCGAGCTCGCCGAGGCGCGCCTCATCTTCGTCGCGGTGCCTTCAGAGCTCGCACGACCCGTGTTGCGCGAGCTCGGCGACCACCTCGACGGGAGCCACGTTCTCGTCCACGGCGTGCGAGGGCTCGTCGGGGAGGAGCTCGCCACGGTGTCCGACCTCGTGCGTGACGAGACCCCCGTTCGCCGAGTGGGTGCGCTCGGCGGTCCAGTGCAAGCCGACGAGCTCGACCTTGATCGCCCCTCGGCCATCGTCGTCGCCTCCGAGTTTCGCGAGGTCACGCGGGCCGTGCGCGCGCACCTCGAGAGCGAGCGCCTCCTCGTGCACGAGAGCCTCGATGTCCGCGGTCTCGAGTGGGCCTCGGCGCTCGTCGGCTGCCTCTCGATCGGCGTCGGTTTCGCGCAGGCGCGGCCCGCCGTGTCGCCGGGCATGCTCGCCGCCCTCATCTCGCGCGCCGTGCTCGAGGCCGTGTCGATCGCGCTCGCGGCCGGCGGGCTCGAAGAGCGCACGTTTTACGGGCTCGGCGGCTATGGCGATCTGCTGGCATCGATGGCGCTGCCCAATCGCCCCGAGATGCTCCTCGGCCGCGCGCTCAGCGAAGGTTGCGACCTCGCGGGCGCGCGCGCGACTGCCAAGCTGCGTATCGAGGCGATCGAGCTCGTGCCACGCGTCACCGCGTTCGCCGAGCGACGTGGGCTGCGGTGCGATGTCTTCCGTGCGCTCTCGGCGATCCTCGACGGGACGGCCGAGCCCGCGAGCATCGTGCGGTCGCTGTTTGCCAACTAATCGGAGCTCGCTCCGATTGCCCGCGCCGCACCCGCGGCGGCGCGAGCACGCGACGCGCTGAACGCGCTAGATGCCGCATTCGCTCGCGCACTTGGCCTGCACGCAGGACACGATGGCCTTCGTCGCGTCGCTGTCGTTCTTCATGGCGCAGTCGGCCATGCACATCGGGTCGCCATTGCAGCCTTGCGCGCACTGGAGAAACTCGAGGCATTTCGGCTCCGATTGACAGGCCTTGACCTCGTTGCCGCAGTTCGAAAATGCGCACGACTGGCAGTCGCCCTGACCGGAGCCGCCCTGGCCGCCACCGCCTGCGCCCGAGGTGCCGCCCTGGCACCCCTGAACGCATCCCGCGAGCTTGGGATCCGGCATGCTGCCAAGGATCGACGCGATGGCGGCGCAATCGGCGTCGAGCACGCACGCCGCCGGGCAGTCGGACGCCGGATCGGCGCAGTCGAGCGCAGGGATCTGCGAGCAGACGTTGCCGAAGCCGCACTCGTTGGCGAGCTTGTCGCACGCCTGGTCGCAGGTGCTGCCGCCTCCGGTCGTCGACGAGCTCGACGAGGAGCTCGTCACCGCCGTCGTGACCGCCGTCGAGGTCACGGTAGCCACCACCATGCCGGGATCGCCGCCGCTGCCGCCCGAGCCGGAGCCGCTGCTCGCGAAGTCCGTCACCTCCGAGCCGCACGCGACGTGACCGAGGAAGAGAGCCGCAACACCGAGCACCGACAACGAACGAAGCATGTGTCTCCTCCGCGAATGAGAGCCGCCCACGCACGACGCCAGGCCGGCCCAAGCCGGACCTCAAGATACACGGCGGCCCCGAGCAACGGTAGCGCCGCTTGCAGTCACCGCGTGCGCGGCGGCCGAAGGAGGGCGATCTCCGGGTCGTCGGGATCGAGCCGTGAAAACTCGTCGACCACGCGCGCCGCCTCTTCGTGCTGGCCGAGCTCGACGAGCAGGCGGTGAAGCCCGAGCACCGCCGGCCGATGCATCGGCTCGAGCACCAGCGCGACCCGAAAGCACTGCTCGGCCTCGTGCACGCGGCCGGCCCGAGCGCACGCACGCGCGCCATTCGTCAGGGTCCGGGTCTCCTTCTTCCCCGGAGACAGCTTGAGGGCTCGCGCAAATGCCGTGACGGCTTCGTCGTTTCGCCCCGCCTCGAAATGCGCCTCGCCCTCGTCGTTGGCGCGATCGATCTCCGCGGCGTTCGCCATCGCGCGCGCCAGCTCTTCCGCGAGCTTTGCCACGCCCTCGAGGTCGCGGCCCTCATACAAGGCGTGCTCCGAGGCGACGAACCTCACGAGGCCGAGCCGCCCGTTGTGGTGTTGGTTCCTCATCTCCTCGGCGAGCTTTGCGAAATACGCGGGCCAGCAATTGCCCCACGGGATCTGCGGCGTGACGTCGCTCTTGCGCATGAATTCGAGGAGCTTCGGGCGCGAGAGCGCGAGCACGCGGGGCAGGCCATCCTCCGCGATCTCGGCCTCGGGCCGCGTCCGCCTCTCGTCGCGAATGAGCGCGGTCGTCTCCCGCACGAGCTCGTCGCGGCGCAAGACGCCGACGTTTTCGCCAGTGACGCGGTAGCCGGCGACGAGCGCATCGAGGACGTGCAGCCGCGCATGGCGGAAAAACCTGAGCCATAGCTCGGTGTCGAACGCGAGCCGATGCGCTGGTTCGACCTTGCCGCCGGCCTGGTCCCACAGCCGTCGTCGCCAGTAGGTGCTCTCTTGTTTAATGAAGGGCTGGCCGAAGCCCAGCTCGAGATGCTTCGTGCGCGCGTAGTAGGGGACCTCGACAGCGACGCCCGTCAGCATGCCCTCGCTGTCCCACCCCGAGGGCCGCCCGGTGAGCCAATCGAGCTCCGGGTGCTGCTGAAAGGCCCACGCCATCTTCCACAGCGCCCCCGGGTGGAGCTTGTCGTCCGAGTTGAGCCAGCCCATGACGTCGCCGGTCGAGCGGGCGAAGCCGGCGTTGAGCGCGCTCGCGTGGCCGCCGTCCTCCGCGCTCTGCCAGTACGAGAGCTCGGTCGCGTGGCGCCGCAGGATCTCGATCGACGCATCCGTGCTGCCGCCGTCCATCACGATGTACTCGAGGTTCGGGTAGCCCTGCGCGAGCACCGACTGGATGCACTCCTCGAGATAGCGGCCCTGATTGTAGGAGGGCGTGACGATCGTGATGCGCGGGAGCTTGGCCTGGCGCGAGGTCACGACGCGCGGCGCGCGGGCTCGCAAGGCGGCCATCTCCGGCTCGTCGGGGTCGAAGCGCGCAAACTCCTCGACCACCCGCGCCGCGTCGTCGGGCCGCCCCGCCCGCGTGTAGAGGGCATGCAGGCAGAGCGCCGCGGACTTGTTCATGGGCGCGAGCTCGAGCGCGCCGCGGGCGTGGCGCTCGGCATCGTCGTCGTGCCCGAGCGCCGCCACCGCTGCGGCGCAATTTGCGAGCGTCCGCGTGTCGGACTCGTTCGGGCACTTCCCGAGGGCTCTCTCGAAACGCGCCAGAGCCTCTCGCGCCTGGCCGGCAGCGAGCAGAACGGCACCCTCGTCGTTGAGTCGCGCGCACTCGACCACGCGTGGGAGCACGCCATCACGGGCGGCGCGCGCCTCCTCCAGGTTCTCGAGCACTTGTCCATCGAAGAGCTCCAGCTCATCCGCGATGAACTGCACGACCTCGTGCTGGCCATCGGCGTAGTTGCCCTTGATGAGCCCCGTGAGCCCCCAGAAGTAGCGCTCCCAACCGCGGCCCCACGCCGGCGCTCGCTCGAGGCCAAAGTCGCGAGCCAGCGCCACGACTTCGCGGCGAGCGAGCCGGAGCACACGCGGAAGCGGCGACCGCGGCGCTCGGTCCTCCGCCGCGAGGGCGCGCTCGGCGAGCACGTGCTGGGCCGCGCGCATGCAGAGCTCGTCGTGGTTGAGCACGGCCAGGTTCGCGCCCGTGATCCGATAACCGCTCAGGAGCGAGTCGAGGATGTGGAGGCGCGCGCGGCGAAAAAAGCGCAGCCACAGCTCGGTGTCGAACGTCAGCCGCAGCGCGGGGTCGACCTGGCCTCCGGCCCGCTGCCAGAGGGAGCGGCGCCAGAACGTGCTGTCTTGCTGGATGAAGGGATTGTCGAAATTGAGCTCGAGGTGCTTGCGGCGCGACAGCTGCGGAAGCTCGGGCGCGATCCAAGCGAGGCGGCCGTCCCCCTCCCAAATCGCGCTGCGGCCCGTCAGCCACTCGAGCTCAGGGTGTTGCCCGAACATCGCGGCGACCTTCCACAGCGCATAGGGCTGAAGCATGTCGTCGGAGTTGAGCCACGCCATGATCTCCCCCGTCCCGCGCGCGAAGCCCGCATTGATGGCGCGCACCTGGCCGCCATCCGGGCAGCTCTGCCAGTACGAGAGGCGCGTCGCGTGCCTTTGGATGATGTCGGCAGAGCCATCGGTGCTTCCGCCATCCATCACGATGTACTCGAGGTTCGGGTAGCCCTGCGAGAGCACCGAGAGCATGCACGCCTCGAGGTACTCGGCCTGGTGGTACGAGGGCGTGACGATCGTGATCTTCGGCAGCGGCGGGCGCTTCGCGGAGATCGCAAGGGGTGAGGTCATCGTCGCGCGGGCTCATTGGTCGGGCGCGCGCGCAGGCTGCGTCACGCCGCTCGACGCGGGTGTAGCGGACCGTAGCGCGTCGATTCGTTGGGGGCGACGCCGATTGGCGCCGCAGCGTGCCGCGCCAGCGGCGTCAGGCTCGACCGTCACCGAGGACGAGGGCGCAGTTGTGCCCGCCGAAGCCGGCCGAGATCTTCAGCGCGTACCGAGCGCGAAGCGGTCGCGGCGCTCCCACGACGACGTCGATCGGACCGAGCTCGGGATCGAGCGTGTCGACGTTGATCGAGGGGTGCGCGACGCCGTCGCGGAGCGTGCACACTACAGTGATGGCCTCGACCGCGCCCGCGCCGCCGAGCAAGTGGCCGAGCATCGATTTCGTCGCCGACATCGGCACCGACGCGAGCCCGTCGCCGAAGAGCGCGCGCAGCGCCCGGATCTCCGCGGCGTCGCCCGCTACGGTCGAGGTCGCGTGCGGGTTCACGTAGCCGATGCGCTCGGGGCCGAGCCCGGCACGCTCGAGCGCCTGCCGGCACGCGAGCAGAATGCCGCGCCCGTCCTCGTGTGGCCGCGTGAGGTGCGCGCCGTCGCTGCTCATGCCGTAGCCGCACACCTCGGCGAGGATCTCGGCTCCGCGCGCCTCGGCGTGGTCCCGCGCCTCGAGCACGAGCGCCCCGGCGCCCTCGCCCATGACGAAGCCCTGCCGATCCGCGTCGAACGGACGGCTCGCCTTCGTGGGGTCGCCATCGCGTGAGCGTGCCAGCGCCCGCGCATTGCCGAACCCCGCGACGGTGTTGAGGCGCGTGGCGGCCTCGGCGCTGCCGACGATCATCAGATCCGCCAGGCCGGCTTCGATCATCAAGGCGCCGGTCGCGATGGCGTGCGTTCCGGTCGCGCAGGCGCTCGCGAGGTTGTAGCTCGGACCCATGAGCCCGTAGCGCATCGAGACGAGCGCCGTGCCGCTGTTGGGCATCACGCCCGGGATGAAGAACGGCGAGACGGCGCGCGGCCCGCGCTCGCGGCTCTTTTCGATCTGCTGCTCGAAGATGTCGACGGAGCCCTGCCCGGTCGACATGAGACAACCGAAGCGCGTGCGGTCGACCGGCGGCGCGAGCGCCGTAGCCGTGGCGCCGGGAACGTCCGCGCGGAAGAGCCCGCCGAACCCCGCCATGCTCATGGCCTCGGTCGCCGCCGCGAGCGTGAGCTGCGTGACGCGGCCGTAGATCTCGGTCTCTTTGCGCGAGAGGAGCCGCTCGCTCTCGAAGCCCTCGACCCTCGCTGCGACGTCGGAGCGAAGCGCGTCGGTCGGAAACTCGCGGATGAACGACACGCCGCTCTCGCCGGCGAGCAGCCGTCGCCACGTGGTCGCGACGTCGAGCCCGAGCGGTGTGACCGCCCCCATGCCAGTGACGACGGCGGCCCGTCCCTTCATCGCTGCGGACGCGCCTCGAGCGCAGCGCGCTGCGCGGAAAGCATCTCGTGGCGGCCGATGTTCAAGAACTTGAGCACCGGGAGGTAGATCTTGCGAATGAAGAGATCGCGGTCGACGCTGCCCTCCGAGCGCATCTTGAGGATCCGCTCGTCGTAGTCGGGCACGAGGTCGACGCCGGGCATCTTGAAATTGGCAAACACGAAGGCGAGGTCGGCGAGCGTGCCGGCGCGATCTTCCTCCAGCAGGGCCTCGGAGACGGCCTGATAGAAGCGCGTGTGCGCGATCTCGTCGCGAGCGATGTAGTCGTAGATCGAGAACAAGCACTCGTCGCCTTCGCGCTTCGCGTAGTCACGGTGCTTGCAGTAGATGACGAACGTCGCCTGCTCTTGAACGACTCCGTAGAGCGTCATCTGGCGCGCCGTCGTGAAGGGCGTCTCCCAGCGCTTCTCGGAGAGCGTGCGGTAGAGCTCGATCATCTGCGTGCGCGTCCGCTTGCCGGAGCGGACCAGGTACTCCCCGAGCGCCAGGGAGTGCTTGCTCTCTTCGTAGCCCCAGTTGGCCTGCCACCACGCGCGGCCGAACCAGTCGCGCACGACGTTGATGCCGCCCGCGACGTAGTCGGGCAGGTACATCTCGACCGAGGCGAACGTCTCCGCGCAGAGGGCGAGATCCTCGGGCGCGTCCGGGTTCACCTTGTCCCACGGAATGTCGTCGAAGACGCTCCAGCGCCGCTCGCGCTCGGCCTTCTCGAAAAACTCCATGTACGTGCGGTAGAGCCGCTCTTCGAGGTTCGTCGTCGGGTGGGCCATGGGTCAATCCTCGCTTCGGGGAGCTCGCGCGCCGCTCGTTCGTGCTCGCCGTTCGGCCGAGGCCGCTAGCGTCAGGCGAGTCGACGTTCAGCCGAGGGGGCTAGGCCTCAGACGAGCCGACGCTCGACGCGGCTGCAGAGGTCGCCGACCGTGACGATCTCGACCAGATCTTCGTCCGGGATCTGGATGCTGAGCTCGGTCTCCATCTCACCGACGATCTGCATCATCGAGAGGGAGTCGACGCCGAGGTCGGTGATGACGCTCGCGCGCGTGACGTCGTCGAAGCTGCGCTTGTCCACGCGCGCGGCGACGGTCTTGAACATGGGGAGGAGGTCGTGCTTGTCGGTCATTTCAATTCCTCACTAAGAAACTCGTGGTGCCGAGCTCAGGCATCCAGGCGCCGCAGCTCATACTGCGCGAGCGAGCTATAAAACTGGTCGAACGCGCGAACGCAAGTCGAGAGGTACCGGTCGTAGTCGTCGAAGACGTGGTCGCCCCACTCTTGGCGAATGCGCGCCTCGTGGAGGCGCATGCGGCGCAGCCACTCGGCCGTCGTGCGCTCGTAGTCGTGGCGGCGCTGCTTGACGGTGATGATTTCCCAGTAGGGGTTCACCGCTTGCACGATGTCTTCCAGGCGCGGATTCAGGCCGCCGGGAAAGATCACGTGCGTGCAGAAGTAGATGTCCTCGAGGTCCTTCTTGATGCGAGGGATCTTGTTGCGAAGGATCGTCTGCAGACCGAACCAGGCGCCCGGGTTCGTCACCTCGTGGCACTTCTTGAAATACGCGCGATAGATGTCGATCGCCTTGCCCTTGCGCGCCTCCTCGGGGGAGCAGAGGTGGTCCAACATGCAAATGGAAACGAGGGCGTCGAACTTCTCGGTCGTCTCCCATTTCATGAAGTCGGACTCGACGCACTCGACGCCGGGGAGCTTGCGGCGATTGACCTCTTCGGCCTGCGAGCTCGAGAGAGTGACGCCCACGGCGCGCTTCACGCTGCGCGACGTGGCGAGGTACTCGAGGCAGGCGCCCCAGCCGCACCCGATGTCGAGCACGCTCTTGTTCGCGGTGACCTTGGCGAAGTCGCTCAGGATGGAGAGTTTGTTGAGCTGCGCCGCCTCGAGCGACTGGTGCTCCGACTCGAACACGGCGCACGTATAGTTCATGCGCTCGTCCAGCCAGAGGCGGAAAAACTCGTTGGAGACGTCGTAGCTGACTTCGACCTCTTGCTTGTTGGATCCCATGAATCGCTCCTCGGTTACGAACGTGTACGAGTGGGTAAGGGCTCAGACCTGCGCCGGGTTCGAGGCCCGCGCCGCGGGGACGCTCTGGGCCAACGGCCGCTCGGTAAGCAGCTCGAGCTCGCCGCGCTCGAGGCGCGCTCGCGTGTCGCGGCGGCGCACCTTGCCGCTCGAGGTCTTCGGCAGCGTGTTGCGTTTGATGAGCACGACCTCGGCGACCGTGAGCCCGAGCTCGCCGCGAACGCGCTGCTTCACGCCGCTCGCGATCTCGCGCAGGGCTTTTCCGCTCGCCTTCTGTGCCTCGGCGACGACGACGCACTCTTCGCTGCCGTCGGCGCCGACGCGCGCAAAAGCGACGCATTGATCGGGGCGAATGCCCTGCACTTCGCTCGCGACGCGCTCGACGTCCTGGGGGTAGTAGTTCTTGCCGTGGACGATGATGAGGTCCTTCGCGCGCCCGCAGACGAAGAGCTCGCCGTCCGCGAGATAGCCGAGATCGCCCGTCCTGAGCCAGCCGCCGACGAAGCTCTCGCGCGTCGCGTCGGGCTGCTCGAAATACCCGCGCGTAATGCTCGGCCCGCGCGCCCAGATCTCACCGATGGCCCGCTCGCCGAGGGCGGTCCCGTCTTGCCCGCGAATGGCAAGCTCGTGCCCACCGAACGGCCGGCCGCAGCCGACGAGCTCGAGGCCCTCTCCCTCACGCTGCGGCGCCGCATGTCCGCGCTCCATCGCGCGCGGGTCGATACACTCGACGCGCATGGGGACGTCGAGCCTCGCGAAGGTCACCGCGAGCGTCGCCTCGGCAAGGCCGTAACAAGGCAAGAGCGCCGCGGCGCAGAGGCCGGAGCGAGCGAAGCGCTCGGTGAAGCGCCGGAGCGTGTCCGCGTGGATCGGCTCGGCGCCGCACCCCATCGCCTTCAGGCACGACAGGTCCCACGCGCGCGACTGCTCTTCGCTCACGGCCCGCGTCGCGAGCGCGTAGGCGAAATTCGGCGCGAAGGTGATCGTGCCGCGATAGCGGTGAATCGCGTCGAGCCAGGACGAGGGCCGCCGGATGAAGTTCATCGTCGGCAGGAACATCACCTCGACCTGCGCGAAGATCGGGGCAACGACGAAGCCGATGAGCCCCATGTCGTGATACAGCGGCAGCCAGCTCACGCCGCGGTCGCGCGACGTTGCGCGCAGCCCGTCGAACATGATCGCGTGCGCGTTGTGGGCGAGGTTCGCGTGCGTGACCATGACGCCCTTGGGCATGGTCGTGCTGCCGGACGTGAACTGGAAAAACGCGAGGTCGTCGAGCGCGACGTCGCACGGCGGCACCGGCCGAAGCTCTGGCTCGCCCTCGAGCTCGGCGTCGAGAATGAGCTTCACGTCGTTGCAGCCCGCGGCTAGGACGAGGTGTTGCTTGAGCATCGGCTCGAGCCCGGGCGTGGTCACGAGCGCCTTCGCCCCCGAGGCCCTCAAGATGTGGCGCACGGTCTCGCCATACGCATCCATCTTCGCGAGCGTGAGCGGCGGGTACATCGGCACCGGCACGAGGCCGCCGGTGAGCGCGCCCATGAACGCGAGCACGAACGCATCGGGCTCGGGCACGATGAGCGCCACCCGATCGCCCTTCCTCAGGCCGAGCTCGTGGAAGCGGTGCGCCCGCTGGCAGGCGAAGCGCCACAGGTCCGGGTACGAGATCCGTCGCTCGGAACCGTCGAGGCGCACGAAGGTGTGTGCGTGCTCGGTGTAGACCGCGTTGTCTCGAAGAACTTCGACGAAAGATCGCATCGGGCCTCCCGTGCCGCCGTGGCAGGCGGCCGGATAACACTGCGGGCGTCCTCTAGGCGAATTTTGGGCCAACGGGAATAGCGGCGATCAATCCAGAATAATTTCAATCATGTAGAGTAGAAACGCCGTTCGCGTGTCGAAAATTCGACACACCTGTGTGACCAAACTTCGACAGGTGCCGCGGCCGCCAACGCAGGTGCGCTCAAGCGGCCGGCGGCGCGGGGATCGGCGGGAGCGCCCCGTTCGAAGAGCGGCGCGCGGCTCGCGGCAGGTGCGCTCAATCGGCCGGCGGCGCGGGGATCGGCGGGAGCTCCTCGGCCGCGTAGCTGCGCGCGAGGCTGCTGCCGACGCCGGCACCGCTCGGGCTCGGCCCGAGGTAGACCTGCTCGGCCGTGAAGCTGCCTGAACCGCGGAGGACTCCCTCGTCATCCCGCGTCCACGCGGACTGGAGGTTGATGGCCTTCACGGTGATCGGCGGGCTCTGTACGACGACGTCGACCGGGAGGTTGCCGAACGAGTAGCCGCCGCCCTCGCTGTCGGTGACGCAGCCACGCACCGTGAAGCTATAGCCGGTAGGCGGCTCGAAGTTGGCAGAGAAGTCGACGTACCCGTCCGCCCCGCTCGTCTTCTCGGAGGGGGGGACGCACGCGGGCTCGGGATAGGTTCGGCACGCCTCGGTATCCTTGCAGGAGAGTCCGAGCGTCGAGCAATCGAGCGCGGGGTTGCGATCGCCGTTCGTGAACTGGCCGACGAAGTCTCCGGAGTCGGGATCGACACGGATGTCGGCGAGGAGCTGGATTTGCGCCGAGACCGGCTTGTCGACGTCGACCAGAAAGAAGTACGTGCCGCGCTCGGGAAAGGTGGTGGGCTTGACCTGGTCGCCGCAGCTGAAGGCGAAGCCGAACTTGATGATCTGGCGTACCTTCCAGGCGCGGCCGGCGTCGTCGGCGAGGCCCGAGTCTACGACGAGCGCGAGCTGCGGGCCCACGGGCATCGTCTTCGACAAGGTGGCCGTGAAGACGCGCCTCGCTTCGTCGAGCTGCCCGAGTCCGCCCTCTTCGGTTTCGGGGTCCGAGCGGAAGAGCACGTCGAGCTCGGTCGCGGCATCCTCGTCCTGGTCGAACAGCCGGCCCTCGCCGTCGGTCTCGTATACGACGAGCTTGAACGCGAGCGACTCCGGCTTGATGGGCTCGCTGAAGGTGACCGTGAACGGGGCCGTCGGGTCCGGGAGCTGCCCCTCTACGAGGCCTTCGATCGCGACCGCCGGCGGCGCGTCGAAGGGGTCGCAGCCGGCGAGGGACAAGGCCGTGGCGAGGATGCAGGCACCGAGCGATGCTCCACGATGGGCGCCCCGCGTCGACGAGGCAAATGGGTAAGTGAAGATCATGGGCAGTCTCCGAAGCGGGCAGTGGGACGAGCTCGTAGGCAGTCAGCGAAGAGCAACTCGGCAGAACACATTGCTCAGTAGTAGAACGTCGTGCGGCCCTGAAGGAGGAAGCTGTTCACGGCGTCACCGTTCGCGTCCTCTAGCGCGTCTCCGGGGAAGAAGACGGCGCCTTCGACGTCGAGCGCGAAGTGGTCGGCGAAGCGCCACTGGGCGCGACCGTCGAGCTCCACGCCGTAGAAGCTGCCGGGCTTGCCGCCGACGAAGTTCACGAGGTCGTCGTCGATGACAGCGCCGTCGCGCGCCTGGAGGCACGCGACCGGATCGACCACGGGGGCGGGCGCCCACGCGACGAGGACGCCGCCGCGGAGGAGCACCGACTCGTGCGGCCGCACGTCGACCTGAGGAAAGACGGCGAAGGCGTCGGTGAAGGCGCCCATCGTGTCGACGCGCTCGGACGGAAACTTCGTCGCGCCGAGGCGCCTTGTAATCTCGGTGCCCGCGGACGACGCGCGCGCCGACTGCAGGCGCAGCACGTGCTCGAACATCAAGAGGCCGACGTTGTTGTCCTCGGCCCAACGAAACTGGGTGAGCGGCGTGCTGGCCTGTGGGTCGCCGTCGCCGGATGCATAGTCCGTCTCGAGGTAGAGGCTGAAGAGCGGCTGGTCGAAGCGTACGACCGCGCGCGCTCCGATTTGCCGGATCTCTTGCGCGACGACCGGATCGTTGTTGATGACCGCGTACGCATCGCTCACCTCCATCGTCTCGCCGAAGTTTCCCGCGACGTCGAGGCCGGCGCGCACCGGTCCGAACGTCGCCCAGACCTTTCCGCCCACCGTGTGAATGAGCGTCTCGTAGCTGGCATTGAAGCGATGTGCGTAGAAGCTCATGACCTCGAGGTCCGTTGCGACGCCGAGCTCCGGCAACGAAAAGAGCACCGCCGCCGCGACCTGATTGACGTCGTCGTCGTAGAGGATCGGACTGTCGGTCACGTAGCGGTCGTACATCGCCGCGACGCGCAGCCCCTCGTCCTCGCGCAGGTTGCGCTCGCTCTTCTCCTTGAACGCCTCGGCGGGCTTGGTCGCGAAGAGCACGCGGTCGACGCTGTCGCCGGCATAGGCGATGCCGAACCGGTTCTTGCGGCCGTCGCCGTCGGTGTTCTGCACGCCGAGGCCGATCCCCACTGCTTGGCGTCCGACGCGGAGCACGCCAATCGGCGTATTGACCTGTCCGAAGAGGCGGCGCACCGAGATCGCGTCGGCCTCGCAGAGCCCGAAGCCGTAGCCGCTCGGGGAGAGCGGGTCGCCGCCCTCGCGCAAGCGTATGCAAGGCTTGACGACGTTCGGATCGCGCGTCGATACCTGGAGCCCGCCGTTCGATGAGGGGTCGCCGCCGAACGTCCCGTTGTCGCCGAAGAGAACGCCATCGAGGACGTCGAGCGAGGCGGTGAGCTTGACCTTCTCTTCGAAGTCGATGGTCCCACCGAAGCGCCCGCGGTGCTCGATGACTGCGTAGTTGCGCTGCGACTCCGTGTTCAGCGAGATGGGATCGACGTAGGTCGCCTGCGCGCGGTACTCCGCGTCGGCGACGACGCCCACGGCGCCGACCTCGTGGCGAACACCCGGCTTCTCCGGATCGGGGTCGGCCCATGGCTCGACCGCACGCGCCGGCGCCGTGAGGAGAAAGACTGAGATGGGTAAAGCTCTGCGCACGGCCCGACCCTACTTCCGATCGGGCTCGACCGCACCATGCCGTAGCCGAAGCTCTCTGCGACGTGCGGCGAGCTCGAGCCTCTGGTCGCGGCGCACCACCGCCTCGTCCCAGCGGAGCCGCTCTTCGGCGGTCTCGGCCACGAGGCGCGGGACGGCCGAGGGGCGCCCCTGTTCGTCGAGCGCGACGAACGTGAGGTAGGCGCTGACGGCGTGCGTGCGTGCGCCGGTGAGCATGTCCTCGGCCTCGACGCGGACGCCAATCTCCATCGAGCTCTTGCCGACGTAGTTGACGAGAGCGCGCAAATTGACGAGCTGCCCCGCGCGAATGGGCGCCAGGAAATCGAGCTGGTCCATCGACGCGGTCACCACGGCGCGGCGACTGTGACGCTGCGCCGAGAGCGCCGCGCAGACGTCGATCCAGCCCATCACGGTGCCGCCAAACGCCGTGCCGTGCGCGTTCGTGTGCTGCGGCATGACGATCTGATTCATCTCGACCGCGGTGTCCGAAGGGCGCCTCGCCGACGCGTCGGGCAGCGGGCTCTTCGTCGGGAGCGCGCTCATTGGGGCGACTCGACCGGAGCGCACGTCGACACGCCCGCACCGACGATTCGCATCCCGGTGTCGGGGATGTACGCGGTATCGACCGTGCCGTCGGAGGGGCGATAGCGATTCACGCGCGAGTTCGTGAAGCTCGCGGTGTAGAGATAAAAATCCCCGCCCCAGAACGAGAAGGCATACGCGTTCGGCACCTCGACCGTCGGCAAGGGGACGTTGCTCAGCGCGCCGGCGTTGGTTTTTCCGAGCTCCGCGACGACGACCGGTGACGTCGTAAAGAAGCCGAAAAGGCGCGCGTCTCCGGTGCCCGTGAGCTCCGCGGACTTGCCCGTGAGGCCTCCGGTGAAATTGCCTACCGGCTCGAGGACCTTGCCGTTGATGCGGCCAAGCTGCCCCGATGCGATGCCGGCGACGAAGAGCGTCTCGGCGTCGGTGTCCACTGCGTCGCTCGAGAATCCCATTCCCAAGCGAGCCCAGGCGCCCGGGAGCTGCACGGCCGGCGCCGACTCGCAGGAGAGGTTCGCCAGATCGACGCGGAAGATCGCGCCTTGGAGATCGAACCCGTCGACGTAGTTGACCCACGCGACCGCGTCGCGCGAGACCGCCATCGAGTTCGGGAGCAGCCGAGTCGGGCAGCTCAGGTTCCCGAGCTTCGTGAGCTTCTTGTCCAATGGCGCGAAGCTGTAGATCTCGTTCGCGTCGGTGAGCAGGTAGACGAGCTTCGCGGCCTCGCTGCAATCGCTCGGGGTGCCGCTCGCGGTGCTCGTTCCGCCGCCGACTCCGGCCGTCAACGAGACGTCGCCACCGGCCCCCGTGTCGCCGCCGCCGACGTCGCCACTCCCCGTCGTCGAGGTTCCCGGCGGATCGTCGAAGTTGCTGCGCCGCGCTGCGGAGCACGCGACGCCGAAGAGGAGGAACGCGCCAGCCAGTCGTCGGTTCATGCGGGTTGTACCTGGCCCGCATCCTACGTGCTGCGCCGGCCGACAAGAAGGGGCGTCATCAAGCGCGGCCAAGACGACAGCGGCCGAAACCGCTCTTCGAGTTGCCGACTTCAGCAGCCGGCCAGGAGGTCGCGAGCGAGCTCCGGCAAGCCGCCGAGCGCCTCGGCGACGCTCAGCGCCGCCTCCACGAACAGCAGCGTGAGCGAGATGCGTCCGGCGTGTCGCGTCGCGATCACCTGAAATCCTGGGGGCACGAGCACGGCGGGGACGGTGAAGGCATCCGTGACCGGGCGGCCGCCGAAGGTCGCGAGCTCGAGCGCTCCCGGGTTCGAGAACACGAACGAGCCGCGCTCGCCGCCGAAGGGGCGGCGCATCCCGTAGCTATAGAGCGGAGCCGGGAGCCTTCGTGTGACCGAGAGCGCCGCGACCATCGCGACGTCGAGCTTCTCGCGCACGAGGTCCCGCCGCTGGGCGGCGAGGCTCTCCACGGCGCGGCGCTCGTCGAACAGCGCGTCGCGGTCGAGCTCGAGCATCATCATCGACAGGTTGTTGCCGAACATGCGCGCACGCTCGACCTTGGAATCGAGCGATACCGGGACGTGAACGAGGTAGTGGATCGGGCAGAGCGACCGCCGCAAGAGCGCGCGATCGAGCATGCGCGCCGAGGCCCACAGGAGCACGCTCGTGTCCGAGAGGCTCGCGCGTTTTCGCAGCGACGCGGTGAACGCACGCGACTCCGACTCCGAGAGGCGCAGGCGCACGGCCCGCATCGCGCCCGGTTCGCGAGCCGCCGCCGGCCCGCACGCGCTTACGACCGGGCGGCGCGCCAGACGCATGACGTGCCGGAAATACCGGCTCGCGAACGCGTGGCGCTCGCGCATGCCCGCCGGGAGGAGCTCGTCGGAGGTCTTGGTGCGAAGCTCGCGAGCCGGAAGCGGTTCGTTGAGCGCCGCGCCGAGCGACGCGACGAGGCGGTTCGCGCCGTGCGCGTCGGTGAGCGGATGCAGCCACCGAAAGACAACGTGGTCGTGCCGCTTCCCGCGCAGTACGTGGAGCTGCCAGGTGGCCCTCGGCGGGAGCGGCTCGCCGATGAGCCCCACCGCAGCTTCGAGCAGCTCGGACTCGCCGTCGAGGTCGCTCGTGGTGACGAGCAGGCGCGACGCGCCGGGGGCTACCTGCTTCCACACCGGCGCGAGCGTACGGTCGAGCGACGGGTAGCGGCGCAGCTCGTCCATCCCATCGTCGAGCGCCCGCACGCGGCGGTCGAGCGCCTCGAGCTCGAGCCGACCGTCGAGCGCCAGGGCCAACGCGCAGTGGTTGCCCGAGAAGCCAGCGGCGCGGAGCTCTTCATGCCCGCGCAGGTGAAAGACGCCGACCGCACCGAGGGAAGTCACAGGGCCCGTGTGTGCGGTAGCACGGCCGGCGCTGCGGTTGGTCGTCTAGCGGCCGAGCGCCTCGGCGCGATTCACGATGCGCGGCGAGAGGAAGATGACGAGCTCGCTGCGCGAGTCGCTCGAGCGACGGCGCTGGAAGAGCACGCCGAGCACCGGGATGTCGCCGAGCACCGGCACCTGATCGAGGTTGCGACCGGTGTTGCGGGTGTAGATCCCGCCGATGACCGCCGTGTGACCGTCGCGAACGATGAGGTCCGTCTCGGCCTCGCGTCGCAGGATGGTCGGATCGCCACGCGCCGAGGTTTGGTTGAAGTCCGGCTCGTCGCGGTTGACGCGAACGTGCATCGAGACGCTGCCGTCCGCGGTGACGTGCGGAATGACGAGCAGCTGCAGACGAGCCTCCTGGAAGACCGTCTGCACGCCCTGCGCGCTCACCTGTGAGAACGGGATGAGTGTGCCCTGGTTGATGCGCGCCTCGTGGTTGTCGAGCGTGAGGATGCGCGGGCTCGACACGACGCGCAGCATGCCTGCGGTCTCCGCCGCCGAGAGGCGCACGCGCAGCGACACGGAGTTGTCGATGGAACCGAGCGTGAGGCCGAGCGCACCGCCGGCCCCGCTGCCGACGGTCGCGGGCAGGTTGACCGCGAAGTTCGGGGTCGGGATTTGCGGGTTGTTGGGCGAGAGACCGCCGGTCGGAGCCTGCTGGTCGTGGGCACCGCCGACCGCGCTGACGGCCGAGGGGAAGATGAGGCCCGTCTCGTTGCCGGTCGCCGGACCGAAGTTGAGATCGCCACCCCACTGGATACCTGCGTCACGCTGGAAGCGGCTCGTCGCCTCGACGATGCGAGCCTCGATGAGGACCTGCGGCGTCTGCGTATCGAGCGCGCGGACGAGCTCCTCGACGCGGTTGAGGTTGCCCGCGACGTCTTGCGCGATGAGCACGTTGGTGCGCGCGTCGACCGAGAGTGTGCCGCGCGGCGAGAGCATTTCCTTGGCGCGCTCCTGCATGTCGCCGGCGGTCGCGTAGGAGATGGGGATGAGGCGAACCTCGAGCGGCTCGAGCTGCAGTCGGTTCCTGAGCTCCGCGACCCGAATCTCGCGCTCCTTGGCGAGGTCGGCCTGCAGCGCGATGCGCACGATGTTGCCGCGGCGCTCTTGCCCGAGCTTCTTCGCGCGCAGGATCGTATCGAGGGCCTGATCCCACGGCACGTTCGTCATGCGAATCGTCACCGAGCCCTCGACGTTGTCGGCCGCGACGACGTTGATGTTGCCGACGTCGGCGAGAATGCGAAATACGTTGTGGATGTCGGCGTCCTTGAAATCGAGGTTGACGCGCTTGCCGGAGAACCGGGTGCTGTCGTCGACCTGCATCGGCGTCGTCGGCAAGAAGGCGCCGGCCTTGTCGGGCTCCGACTGCCACTCGCCGTCATCGCCTGCGGTGCCATCGGCCGAAGCTGCGCGACCGGCCGAGGCCGTGGCGCGGCTGGCTAGCGGCTCCGCAAACGGAACCAGCGCATCGGTGCCGAGGCTCTTCGTTCGGCGCGCGGCGAGGCCGTCGGCGCCGAGCCCCGTGACCGCGGAATCTGCCTTGCCCCGCTTGAACACGTAGTGAAGCGCGTTCTGGTACCGCACGACCGCGCCGGTCACGCCCTCGACGTGATCCACGTCGACGAGGATCTTGTCGCCGCGCACGTAGGTGGACAGCGCGCGGACGACGCCGCCGAGCGCTCCCGCGTCGAGCGTGCGCTCGAGCTCCTTGGGCAGGGTTGCGCCCGAGATCTCGAGGAGCGAGCGCGTCGTCGACCGCTGCGTCGTCGCGTAGGTCGCGGCGCCCGCCACGTCGACGATGACGCGGTCTTGCCGCTCGCCACGGTCGAAGCGTACGTCGGCGATCGTCGCGAGCGATGCCTTGCTGGCCTTGCCCGTCGCGGCCGGCGCTTCGACCAGCGGGTCCTTCATCGGTGCGGTCTTGTCGGCCTCCCGCAAGACGATGCGTAGCCCGTCGGCCGCCGCCACGATGCGATATTCGGCGAACTTCTCGAGCTGGATGAGCACGCGCGTCGTGCTCGCACCCTCTTGCTCGAAGGCCTGGGTCATCACGCCGCCGACGACACCGCTGCCGTCGGTGATTGCCGTCTTCGCGGCGGCCACGACCGCGTCACGCAGGTCGATCACCATGCGCTTGCCGCCCTGGGTCACCCGCGCGGAGTAGCTCGGCTCGCCATCGGTGCGGATGCTGACCTCGCTTCCGCCTCCCGGCGCAAGGAGTAGCTCGACTGACGTAACGCGCCTGAGTGGCACCTTCGCAGTCGAGCTCTTGCTCGCCGTAACCACCAAGGCAATGGCCAAGAGCATCGTCATCAAGCGCACGACGCCAGGCGCACTTCGCGTCATTCCTACGGCATGGACACTCATACGAGTGCCACGGTACCGAGTGTGTCGCAGATGGCCTAAATAGTGACGCGAGAAACTGTCACGAGCCGCCACGCGACTCGCCCGCCTCGTAGAGCGGCACGACGCGCGTCGTCGGCGGGATCTCCGGATGCGACACGTCCTCGCGCACGAAGACGATGTCGGTCGGCCGGATGCGATCGACTCGCCAGTTGATCGCGATCTCTTGTGCGTCGGTGCCGCCGGTGCTCACGAACTCCGCACGACCGACGAAGTCGCCGGTGTACACGACCCAGCCGAAACCGGTCGCGTCGTCGAGCAACGCCCGTCCCTTCGCTCCGGAGATGAGCCCGACGAGCTTGAGCTCGTCCAGCGAGTACTGCGCGGCCTTCACCTTGCGCTGGTTGACGGCCAAGATGTCGTCCGTCGGCTTTTTGAAGAGGCTCGTGTAGTCGCGGAACGGGTCGCGCGCCTCGTCCGACTCCACGAAGTCCGCCTCGATGAACTGAGCCCCGCTTTGGGCCTCTTCTTGTGACTTTTCTTCGGCTGCCGCGGCCGACGCGCTCGCGGCGGGGGCTATCTCACCGAGGGACGGATCGACGGTCCCGCCTTCGCACCCGAAGGCGCCCGCGGCGAGGAGGGTCATGAACACGAGCGGTCGCTTCATTTGCCGGCGCCTCCGTGGCGATCCTTCTGCCCGCCTTCCGCGCCCGCCGCTCGGGAACGAAACGCGGTGGCCAGACACGTAACCTCGACGAGGACGCTCTCGCTCTGGGTGTTGCCCGCCTTCGCGGCGCCCGCGTCCTGGTGCACGGTGAGCTGAATGTTCTCCATGTTGATGATGCGGTCGACTTGGCCGATCCCGTAGAAGAACTTGGCGATTTGGTGGAATTTACCGACGAGCTTCAGCTCCATCGGCAGCTTCGCGTAAAACTGCTCGGCGACCTCGTCTTTCGGCTTCCAGCTCGCGAGCGTAACGCCGGAAATCGTGGCCACGCTCTGCAGCGTCGAAAGGAACGTCGGCATCTCGGCCTCGTCCGGAAGCATCTTCTTTTGCTTTCGAGCGAGGGCCTCGTGGCGCGCCTTCTTCGCGAGGTCCTTGTTGTATTCACGCTTCGCGGCCTCGGCCTCATCGAGGCGTGCCCGCTGCTCGGCGAATTCTTGGGTCTTCTGATCGATACTCGTCGAGACCTCGCCGAAGAAGATCACGAAGTAGGCGGCCGCGGCCATGAGCATGAGCACGAAGCCGACGGTGACCTTGCCCGCGAGCGAGAGGCTGTCGAGGCCGCCGGTCGACTTGAGCTTGATCGGCGCAGCCATCAGTATTCAACCTTCACTTCCAACGCGAACTGAACGAGATCGACCTCGTCGTCGTTGGCGCTCTGAGCTCCTTCGCGCAGCTTCACGTCATTGAAGTACCGCGAGAGTCTCAGGCGCTGGGCAAACTCGTAGACATCGCCGCCGTCGCGGGCGTTGCCCTCAAGGACCACGGTTCGCTCATTTTCGTCGTATTTCGTCAGCCAGACGCGGCGGGCATCCCACCCTGCGTCGAAGACCGCGAGCGGGTTGTCCTGCTTCAGCTTGTCGAGCTTCGCCGCATCCGCTGTCGGGCCCTTGCCTTTCGTCAGAACGCGCGACAACTCGAGCAGCACGCTGGTCGGCCCCTTGCGCGCGCCCTGCAGCTTCGCGATGGCGCTCTCGCGAGCCTCGAACTCTTCGATGATTTTCTTGACGCGCGCGTGGTCTTTGACGAGCTCGTTGATCTCCGAGACCTGAGTCTGGAGCTTGCTGACCTCGGCCTGTAGCGCGGCGAGCTCTTCTTCTTTCGTCTGGTGAAAGAAGAAGAGGCCGATGACCTCGACGACGAAGACGCCGAGCACGACGAGCATCCAGGTCTGCCCGCCGTCGGCGGCGACACGACGCTCGGCGCCGTGGGGAAGTAGATTGACGCGAATCAAACCCGCTTCTCCTTCATCCGGCGCATGGCGAGCCCGAGTGCCACCGAGAGCTGCGATGCGCGCTGCCGGGCCAGCTCTTGATTGATGTCCTTCGAGTCGATGGGGATGCGCTCGAGCGGGGCAATCACCTCGGACGCGAGGCGCGACCTGCGCTCGACGGCACTGGCGAGCTGGGGCAGGTTCGCCGTCCCGCCCGTGAGATACACTTTCGAGATCCGGTCCTCACCGCTCGTCGCGAGGAAGAAGTCGAGCGACCGCTGAATCTCCCCCGCGATCGAGTCGCACACGGTCTCGATGACCTGAAATACCTTCGCCGGGAGCGTGCTCGCGGCGAGCGGCTGCGCCGCGGCGCATTTCATCTCTTCGGCCTGCTCGAAGGGGACGCCGACCTGCTTCACGATTTGCTCGGTGAGGTAGGTGCCGCCGTTCGCCACGTCGCGCGTGAACGCGCTGCTGCCACGGGACACGATGTTGATGGACGCCTGCGTCGCCCCGACGTTGACGATGGCGAACGTCTGCTCGGGGGGGAGGCCGCGCGTGTATTCGAAGAGGTTCTGAATGGTGAACGCGTCGATGTCGACGACGAGCGGGCGGAGCTTGGCCTGACGCGCAATCTGGACGAAATCGTTGATTTCATCGCGCTTTGCGGCGACGAGAAGTAGGTCCATCTGCCCGGCCTCGGGGCGGCGCCGAAGGATCTCGTAGTCGACGTTGACGTCCTTGATATCGAAGGGAATGTGGTTCTCGGCCTCCCACTGGATCTGCTCGTCGAGCTCGGCGATCGTCATGATGGGGACCGTGATCTTGCGGCTGATCACGGACTGGCCGCTCACGCTCAGCGCCACGTCGCGCTGCGAAATCTTGTTGTCGGTGAAGGCTCGCTGGAGCGCCTCGATCACCGCCTGTGAGTTCATCACGTGACGATCGACGATCGTCTGTGGCTCGAGCGGGCAGTACCCAAATTTTGCCAGTGCGAAGCCCGAGCGGGCTTCCTTGAGCTGGCAAATCTTGATGGACGTTGCCCCGATGTCCACGCCGACGAGCGGCTTCCCTTCACTCATGGCGAAGCGCCTCCTCGCGCGACGGGACTGGCATGGAGGTGGTTTCAGGCATGGGCATGGCGAGCGGATGGAACACGGGCGTGCTCGACGCGAAGCTTCGCACCCCTCGTGGGTCCCGGGCAAAATTCCGCTTTACGCACGCGACGCGAAGCTCGACCCTCGAGTCTCTCGGCCTGCAGCTGTCCATGGTTTTTTCGGCTCGCTCGTCGAACTTGCCCATGCCAAGCCCGACCGTAGCGCGCGACGATGTCCGGTGCTTCGCGGCGCGCTGGCTCCGGGCTGCCGCGCTCGCCCTCGTGTTCATGTTGGCGGCCGCGGCGTCGAGCAAGAGGGCGGAGGCCGCGACGACCGCGAGCGAGTTCACCCACGTCGTCGAGCGGGGCCAGTACTTGAGCCTCATCGCGAAGCGCTACCACACGAGCGCCGACGCGATCCGGCGGCGGAACGCGCTCAAGAAGGGCGATGCGATCAGACCGGGCACGACGCTGTTCATCGTCGAGACGACCGAGCACCGCGCCTGGCGTGAGCATCAAGACCGCAAGCTCGGGAAGTCGCACGCCGACGGGCGCCCGCCCGCGACGACTGAACCGACACCGCGCCCGCGACACGCACGAGGTCAAGAGGCGCTTCGCTCGCGCGAAGGGAAGGACAGCTCGCGCGAAGGGAAGCGGAGCGCCAGCGGAGCCGGGAGCCTTGCCACGAACACGGAGCGCTACGCGCGGAAGCCGGCCCGGCGCGGACAGGTGACCGTCGCTCGGCAGGCGGAGGTGTTCCGCGGACAGCTCGTCGGAAAAAATGGGCAGCTGGTTCAAAAAGCGGCGGAGAAGCTCGACTGGCTGCTGCGTTCGGTGAAAGACGACGAGCCGCGAAAGATCGATCGTCGCCTGCTCAAGTTGCTCGCCGAGATGAGCGACCATTTCGGCGGCCGGCGCGTCGAGATCGTGAGCGGCTTCCGCCCATATTCGCCGAAGCAGTTCACGCGCAACTCGCGCCACAACCACGGCCAGGCGATCGATCTACGCATCGTGGGCGTGCCGAACATTGCGCTCTACGAGCACTGCGTCACGTTCGACCACGTCGGCTGCGGCTACTATCCGAACAGCCACTTCATCCACATGGATGTGCGCGACCTCAAGACGCGCTGGGTGGACTACTCGCGGCCGGGTCAAGCGCCGATTTATGCGCGCGGGGCTGCGCGGGATAGAGCGGTGGCCGCCGCGCGCGAGGGGGACAAGAAGCGCGTCGCCGAACCGCCGCCTGCTGCGAGCCAGCCGCCGAGCACGCCTCCTGCCGCCAAGCTCACGCCGAACGACGCCGGAGACGGCGAGCGAGACGACGACTTCGAGCTCGACGAATAGCGCCTCGGTTCATTGGAATCGAGGTCCGCGCAATGCGATTGGCGTTGGCTCAGAGATCCGCGTAGGGATCGTCGCTCGTCGACTTGGGCTTCGGGGGCGGGCGCGGCAAGTTGACGGGCTTGGGCGCGGACGTCGCGGACGGGAGGGCCGTCGGCGCGGTATCGAAGTTGTAGTCGCGCTGCTTGCCGGCGTTGATGTCGGCCGGCTCATCACCGCCGCCGCGCCGCTTCAGCGCAAGCGCCGCGATGGCCCCGACGAGCACGATCGCCACGACGCCGAGGAGGACCGTGACGGCGCTGCGCGAAGCAGCTTGGCTCGGCGGTGATGGCGGCAGGGGCGCGGCCGACGAGGGCTTGGTCATGCTCGGCAGCTCGACGGCGGCGGAGGGCAGCGCTTCGGCGGCGACGCGGGTTTGGTGCCAGGGGCTGTTCGTCGATGCGAGCGGATGCTCGGTGCTCGACGCGGGCGGCGCACTCGACGCAGCCGGCGCAGGTGCGAGCGGCGCGACGTGCGAGTAGGACGGCGCCTGCGTGCCGGGGTTGGCGCTCGGTGGATTGGCCGGCGGGATCACCGAGAGCGCGCGCGTCCAGGGACTGTTGGAGGACTCCGGTGGCGCGCAAATGCCTGCCGCCGGTTGGAACGCCGCAGCAGCAGCGGAGGCGAACGGAGCGCCGCTCGCGGACGCCCGCGTCGACGGCGGTGGCTCGAGCGCGGTGAGGAATGTGGCGAGTGGCTGCAGAACGCCGGGGCTCGCGAGCTGCGCCGGAGGCCGACGTCGCGCGCGACCGATCCCCCACGCCACACGGGAGTGATGCTGAGCCGGCAGCGCGGTGGCGCCGCCTGCGTGCGTGGACGCAGCGCGCGGCGCGAACGGAAGCGCAGCCGCCGTTGACACCGGAGGCATATGCTCCGGGGTATCGCCGGTCGCGACGTACGCGGCGGACGGGTCGTAGGCCATGCCGGCGGCGGCGTGCGGCGCGGCGACGAAGGGCAACGCCCCACCAGCGGGCGGCACGCCGGGCGGCATCGCGCGCGGCATGGTGGGCGCCATCCGGCGGTTGGGAGCGACCACGACCTTGGCCGACTCTTGAGCCGGCGCCGGCCGGGCGAGCGGCGGCGACAGCGACACGAACGCGCGGGCTTCGTCAGCGCCCACGCTCCCGGTCGGAACGCCCCCGTGGGGGGCTCTGCCCTGCGGCGCGTCTGCCATGGCCGTCAGCAGGCGGCAGCTTACCAGAACGTGTTTCGCGAGGTGACGAAACATCGAGGTCCCCGCAACGCGTGCGCTCACGGCGCGGCATCGGGTGAGCTGCTATGGTCGGGTCCACCATGAGCGACGGACCGCCCCCGAATACGGCAGCTCGAGCGGCGCCTAGCGCTGAAGGGGATCGCGTGCTGCGCGCGATCACCGACGACGACAACTTCCGCGTCATCGTCGCGGTGACGACGCGCACGGTCAAAGGCGCGCTCGAGGCGCAAGAGCCCTCCGGCAACGCGGCGCGCCACTTCTGCGATCTCGTGACCGGAGCCGTGCTCATTCGCGAGACGATGTCGCCCGCCTATCGCGTCCAGGCGATCCTGAAGGGCGCTGGCGGCGCGGGCATGCTCGTCGCCGACGCCCACCCGAACGGCCTCACGCGCGGGCTCGTTCAGCTCGGCAAGGGCGGTGACCTCGAGCTCGGGCACGGCAGCACACTGCAAGTGATGCGCAGCGGCCCCTCGGGAAAGACGTTTCGAAGCGTCGTCGAGCCGCCGACGAACGGAGCGGTGGCCGAGGCGTTGATGGCGTACTTGCAACACTCCGAGCAGGTCGTCAGCGTCATCGCGATGGGTACGCACGTCACCGATCGCGGCGTCGAGCACGCGGGCGGGTACGTCGTGCAGCTCGTGCCGGGCGCGTCGCGCGGCCCATTGATGATCATGACCGAGCGGCTCGCGGCGATGCCGTCGATCGGCGAATTGCTCGCAGATAGGCGCGGGGATGCGCTCGCCTTGCTCGATGAGCTGCTCTACGGGATGCCTTATGCACAGCTCGACGACACGAGCGTGCGCTACGGCTGTACGTGCGACGAGCATGCCGTGCTCGCGACGCTCGCGACACTGCCGCGGAGCGACATCGCCGAGCTCGCGAGCGCCGAAGAGCCGCTCGAGCTCAGCTGCGACTATTGTCGGGAGGCGTACCGTGTTCCGCCAGCGCAGCTACGCGGCCTCTTGGCGACGAGCTGACACGCGCGCGGCGCGCGATTGGTTGGCCCGCAAGCGGAACGGGATAAGAATCGACCCATGCGATTTTGGTGCGCTGCGCTCGCGGCGCTCTCCGCTTGTGTGCCGACGACGACGTCGACGAGCGCGCCCGACGCGGAATACCGCAAGGGTGCAAGCGCGGCGGCGCCAACCCGCGCGTCGCATCCCAAGGACGGTGCCGATGACGCGTCGGCGGTCGCAGCCCGAGGCGACGAGGCCACGCCGCCATCTGCCACTCTAGCCCCGAGCCTGGCTACGCCTGCGGCCGGCGCCGTCGAGAGCGCGTCCACGCCGGAGCCGGGCGCCTTGCTCGCCAAGCTGCCGGCGGGCACCGTGGTACTGCACGTCGGCGACTCGATGGGGGACGCGCTAGGCGGCGAGCTGAAGCGCGAGCTCGAGGCGCGCGGCATTCGCAACATCGTCAGGTTCAAGGAGGCGACGTACATCCCTCAGTGGGCGAGCCGCTGGGACACGATGGGGTTCCGCAGTCTGCTCGCCGTTCACCAGCCGCAGCTCGTCATCATCACGCTCGGCGGCAACGAGCTCGCGATGCCCGATCCGAGCGTGCGCGCCGAGCCGATCCGCGAGATGGTGAAGGCGATCGGCGACCGCCCGTGCCTGTGGCTCGCGGCTCCGCTGTGGCCGAACGCGCCGAACACCGGGTTGCTCGACGTCATCCGAGCGAACTGCGCGCCCTGCACGTACGTCGACACGAACGCGCTCGTCGGGCGGATGAAGACGCTCGGCGACAAGGTGCACCCAACGCTACCCGAGCGGAAGCGCTGGGCGAACGCGATGCTTCGCTGGATGGACCACAACCTCGAGGCGAGCGCGACCCGGCCGTGGACCTTTCGCCAGCCGAGTGAGCTGCCTCCTCCCGGCGTGCCGATCGAGAGCGCGGCGGCAGAGTGAGCTGCCGAGGCCCCGCCGAAACGCGAGCGGCATCGATGCCTTCTGACGCGCGGCGGTGAGCCGCCGGCGTGCGCGCGCCGGTCGCGGCGGGCGAGCCTACTTGCCGCCGAAGCCGAACCCGCTGCCGCCGTGATAGCTACCGCCGCCGCCGCAGCCATCGCACTCGTCCAGGGCGACAATGAGTATGACGAAAGCGATGAGGATCGCCCATGTGATCCAGGTGGAAGAGCCATCGCCGCCGGGGAGCTTGAACTTCCGCGGCGGCGGCGCGACGCCGAACGCGGCGAGCTCTTGCCGGTCGAACGGGACGCACCAGGAATAGTTGACCTCGCCGTCGCTCGACTCGCGGCTGATCTTGCCGCCCGGGCCCGTGAGCTCGGTGGCGTCCACTTCGTCGCCCGCCTCGACGCGCCAGTAGAACTCGCCCACGACGCAGTCGACGCTCGCGCCGACCATGTGCTTGAAGCTGTACGTCTTGCCGCGATAGAGCGCGCTCGAGCCCGCATCGACGACGTCGCCCGCTTCGATCGGCGTGACGAGCGACCACTCGCCATCTTCGTCGACGAGCCAGCAATAACCGGCCGCCGCGCCGCCCCAGAGGAGGTACTCGGTCCACGCCGTGACCTCGCCCTCGTCGGTGCACGACCGGCGCATGAACCCGCACACCGTGGTGCTCACGCCGCGCACGACGCCTTGCGCGCCGATCGGCAAGACCGGCGGAAACGGCGGGCGCGGCGACGGCCCGAGCGCGCGCAGAGCCCCCGCGGTCACGTCGCTCGCGGTGCCGCAGTATTGGCAAATGACGCGCTCGGCGGCCTGCGACAGGAGCGGCAGCGCAGCAGCGCACGTCGGGCAGTCGAGGGCCGTCGCCTGCGCGCCGGGCTGCTCGAGCGGCACGCCGGAGTCGGGCCGCAGCTCGGTCGGATCGAACCTCTTGCCGAGGAAGAGCACGGGCGGGGCCGAGCCGTCGCCGTAGTCGATGGTGCCGAAGCGGTCGCCCTGCGCGCTGATGTCCGCGTAGCGCGTGACGACGCCAGGGCGCGGCACTCCCGTCTGCGCGCCCTCGCCGCTCACGACGCGGCGCGCACCGACCTCTTGCACGACCCACGCTTCACCGCCGAGGTAGACGTGCGCGCCCGGACGGAGCTCGGCGGCACCTGGCAGGCGGTCGACCGCCGGAGTCTCGCGCGTCGCGTACCAGCGCCCCTGCGCATGAGCGAGCCACGCGTAGCTGCCGTCGTCCGGGAACGAGACGAGGATCTCTTGCCACGGGGCGCTCGCGCGCTCGGCGCGGTCCATCTGCACGCGGCCCTCGACCTCGAAGCGGCGTCCGCCCCAGAAGCCGCCGGTGCCGACGACGAGCGGCGACGGAAGCTCGAGCAGCTCCGCCATGCGGCCGCTCACGTACAAGCCGCGATCGGTGCGCGCGACGACGGCGCGGCAATACGCGCACACCTGCGCTTGCGCGTTACCGAACTTGAAGACGATCGGCGCGCCGCAGCTCGGACACGGAGCCTGCCGATCGAGCGTCACGTCGCGGCATGGTAGTGTGCGGGCCCGATGATCCGCCACCCTATTCGCCAGCGTGGCAACGACGTGCTCGCCACTCACCCATGCGGGTGCGCCGCGCGGAGGCGTGCGCCGCACGCAGAGCTCGCCGTGGTGGCTCTGCTGCCGGCGTGACGATGAGCGACCGCCGCTTCGTGTCGCCGACGCTGCTCGCCTGCGTCGTCGTGATCGCGACGAGCGGCATCGTCTACGAGCTCGTGGCCGGCACGCTCGCGAGCTACGTCCTCGGGGACTCCGTCGCGCAGTTCAGCTTCGTCATCGGGCTCTACCTCTTCGCGATGGGGATCGGCTCGTACTTGTCGAAGTTCATCGAGCACGCGCTGCTCGAGCGCTTCGTCGAGATCGAGCTCGCACTCGCGATAGTCGGCGGCTTCAGCGCCCCGATCCTCTTTCTCATGTACACGGCGAGCGGGGCATTTCGCGCGACGCTCTACCTCGTCGTGCTCGTCATCGGCGCGCTCGTCGGCGTCGAGATCCCGCTCTTGATCCGGCTGCTGCAGTTCCGCCTCGATCTGAAGGAGCTCGTCGCGCGGGTGCTCGCGCTCGACTATGTGGGTGCCCTCTTCGCGAGCTTGCTGTTCCCGCTCTTGCTCGTGCCGCGCCTCGGGCTCCAGCGCACGAGCATGGCCTTCGGCATCCTGAACGCGCTCGTCGCCCTCGCCTCGACCTTCTTGTTGCCGACCGCGCACGAGAAAAAATGGCGCCTGCGGTTCTCGTGCGCCGTGACCGTGGCGGCGCTCTCGCTCGGCATGGTGATGTTCGAGCGCTTCGCGCTGCGGGGCGAGGCGACGTTCTTGGGCGCGCCGATCGCCTACGCGACGCAATCGCACTACCAGCGGATCGTGCTCACGCGGTCGCCGCGCACGACAAGGCTGTTCTTGAACGGCAACCTGCAGTTCAGCTCCGACGACGAGCACCGCTACCACGAAGTGCTGGTTCACCCCGCGGTCGCCGCGCTCGGCCGCGAGCCCAAGAGCGTGCTCATCCTCGGCGGCGGCGATGGGCTCGGGGCGCGCGAGGTGCTGCGCTACCCGAACGTCGAGCGCATCGTGCTCGTCGACCTCGATCCCGAGGTGACGAAGATCTTTCGCGAGGTGCCGGTCGCGCGCGAGCTCAACCGAGACTCGCTCCACGACGCGCGCGTCACCATCAAGAACGAGGACGCCTTCGGGTTCCTCGAGACGTGCACGGACTCGTTCGATCTCGCGGTCGTGGATTTTCCGGACCCGGGAAATTACGCGGTCGGCAAGCTCTACACGCTGTCCTTCTATGAGCGGCTGCGCGAGCGCGTCGGCCCGCGCGGGGTCGCGATCGTGCAGGCGACCTCGCCGTATTTTGCGCGCGAGTCGTTCTGGACCATCGCCGCGACGATCGAAGCCGCCGGCTTTCGCACCCTCCCCTTGCACGTGCACGTCCCGAGCTTCGGCGAGTGGGGCTTCGTCCTCGCAGGCGGCGAGGGCATGGGCGCGCCGCGAGCGCTCGCGCTGCCCCGGGAGACGCTGCGTTTCCTCTCCGACGATGGCCTGCCGGGCCTCTTTCTCTTTCCTCGCGACATGGCGCCGATGCCCGCGAGCGTGAATCGGCTCAACGATCAGAAGCTCGTGTCGATCTACACCTCGGAGTGGGCCGATTGGCAGCGCTGAGCCGGCGCCAGATGCTCTCGGCGCTCGGCCTCGGCTGGCTCGTCGACGCGTCGCTCCCGGCACGGCGCACCCTCGAAGGCGCGGTCGTCGGCGCCGATCTGCGCCTCGGGCACGCGCTGCGCGACGGCGTAGACCGCGAGCTCCCCCGCGCGGCACCCGAGCGCGCGGAGGTCGTCATCGTGGGGAGCGGCGTGAGCGGTGCGAGCGCTGCCTGGCGTCTCGCGGCGAGCGGCGTGGGAGCCGAGCTGCTCGAGCTCGAGCCCTTCGCCGGCGGCACGAGCGCGTGGGGCGAGGACGGCGTCGTGGCGCACCCGTGGGGCGCGCACTACCTGCCGGTGCCCGAGCCGACCGCGCGTGCGCCGCTGCGGCTCCTCGCCGAGCTCGGCGTGCTCACCGGTTGGGATGCGGCGGGCCGCGCGCTCTACGACGAGACGCGCCTCTGCCACGCCCCGGAAGAGCGCTTGTTTCACCGCGGCCGTTGGCACCGCGGCCTCGAGTCCGGCGACGTGCTGAGCGCCGCCGAGAAGGACGAGCTGGCGCGCTTCCACGAGCGCATGAGCGTATTTTCCGGTGCCGTGGGCGCCGACGGCCGGCCCGCGTTCGCGATCCCGTGCGCCGAGAGCTCGCGCGACGCCGCGTGGCTCGCGCTCGACGAGCTGACGATGGACGCATGGCTCGCGCGCGAGGGGTTCACCACGAGCTACCTTCGCTGGTACGTCGAGTACGCGACGCGCGACGACTTCGGCGCCGACCTCACGGACGTGTCCGCCTGGGCTGCGCTCCACTACTTCGCGTCGCGCCGGCAGCGGACCGAGCAGACCCTGCGCGGAAGTCGCTACCTCGTGTGGCCCGAGGGCAACGGCCGCCTCGTTCGCCACATGCTCGAGCGCTCCGGGGCGCGCCGGCGGCACCGCCACGTGGTGCTCGGCGTCGAGGCGACGCGCACGGGGGTCGCGGTCGAGGCGCTCGACGCCACCGTTGGAGAGGCTCCGGTGCTGCGGCGCATCGAGGCCCGCGCGGCCATCCTCGCCGTGCCGGGGTTCATCGCGGCGCGCATCGCGAGAGGCGCACGCGGGCTCATCGCGCGACCCGCATCTCCGTGGCTCGTCGCCAACCTGCACGTCACCCGGCCGGTCGAAGCCGATCGCGCGTGGGACTCGGTCCTCTACGAGGCGCTCGGCCTCGGCTACGTCGACGCCGGTCACCAGCGCATGGGCCTGTCCGAGCAGACGGTGCTCACCTATTTTCGCGCTTACGGCGGCGCCGAAATGGCCGCGACTCGAGGACAGCTCGCGGCTCGGCGCTGGGGCGAGCTCGCGGCGGACGTGCTCGTCGACCTCGCCGCGGCGCACCCCGAGCTCGGCGAGCAGACCTCACGGCTCGACTGCATGGTTTGGGGCCACGCGATGCCGCGCCCGCGCCCCGGATTCCTTCGCGCGACGACGCAGCCGTTCGAGCCGGCGGTGCTCATCGCCGACCAGGTCGCCTGGGCCCACGTCGATCAGACCGGGCTCGCGCTCTTCGAAGAGGCGAACACCCACGGCGTGCGCGCCGCCGAAGCGGTGCTGGCGCAGCTCGGCGTCGCGGCGAGCGACTCCTGGATTTGACGACGAGGCACCACGGTCGCCCCCGATCCGGCGTGTGCCGCCGGCGCGCTACGAGGGCGTTCGCGGTTTCCCCAACTGCCGGTGCGCGCCGGGGGCCACGAGCGGCTGCGTCATGGCTGCAACGAACGCAGGCCCCTTCGAGCTAACATGACGGGTCGCCCACCCCGGGTCAGGAATCAGGAGCCAATCGCAGCCCCGTGCGCATCACCATCCGCTATCCCCTTGGCGCCGATCGCATGGTGCTCCGCACCTCCCTCGATTGGGACCGCGACGTGCTCCCAATTCAACAAGGTCCGGAGGCCGCCGTCTTCGACGTCGACTTCGAAGGCATCATTCTCACCTTCAAGCCGTGTCTGTTGCGCGGACACGGGTTTCATTGGTCGCGCGGAACCGACTACGTGGTGAGCCAGCACGACCCCGATCCCGAGGTCTGGCCATTCTTCTTCGCCGAGCAACAAGGCAGGGTGAGCGAGGTGATGCACTTCGAGCGCGACGGCCAGAGGCACGCCGTGCGCGCCTACCTGCCCCCCGGCTATGACGAGAACTCCCTCCGCACCTTCCCGGTCTTGTACATGCAGGACGGCCGCAACCTGTTCTTCCCAGAGGAGGCCTTCGGCGGCAACGAGTGGCAAGTCGACGAGACCATGGATCGGCTCGACCGAATGAACGCCGTGCGCAAGGTGATCGTCGTCGGCATCGCCCCGATCGACCGCATGAAGGACTACACGCTGCCAGGCTATGCCGCATATGCAGCGTTCGTCACCGGCACCATCAAGCCGGCCATCGACCGCGCCTACCGCACCCGCCGTGCCGCGGCAGACACCGTGGTGATGGGGTCTTCACTCGGCGGCGTCGTCTCGCTGTTTCTCGCCTGGCAGCATCCCGAGACGTTCGGCGGCGCCGCATGCCTCTCGAGCACCTTCGGCTACCAGGACGATCTCTTCCAGCGCATCGCCAGCGAGCCGCGCCGAGCGATCCGCATCTACCTCGACAGCGGCTGGCCGCGCGACAACTTCGACGCCACCAACGCCATGCGCGATCTGCTGGTCCGCCGCGGCTACCAGCTCGGTGTCGATGTGCTCCAGTTCAGCTTCCCCGACGGCCTCCACTCGGAAGGCTCTTGGGCCGGTCGCGTCCACGTCCCCTTCCAGTTCTTCTTCGGCCGAGCCTGGGCGGCCTCGCGTAGCTGACGCCATTGTGCCCGAGGCGCGCGCGCGTCAGGCGAGCAGCTCGGAGAGGGCGCCCTCTGCCACGCGGAGCGGCCCCTCTTGGCCGAAGTCGTCGAACGGCTCGCACGTCAGGTGCCCGAGCGTGTTCCAGAGGTTCGAGAGCTGCCGGTGGGCGTCGCCCGCGCCCTCGCCGGGGAACACGACCGTGCGGCCACCCGTCCGCAAGCCGAGCGCCGAGCCCCCGAGCAGCAGCATGGGAAACTCGCGCGCTTGGCTGTGATGCTGCTCGCCGTTGTCGCCCACATACACGATCGCGGTGTGGTCGAGCATCGTGCCCCCGTTGACGTCCGGGGTCGCGAGGAGCGTGCGGGCCATGGTCGCGACCTCGGCGACCTGACGACGCGTGACCTCGTGAATCGCATCGCGATACGCCGCGTTCGAGCCCGATCCGTGGTGCAGCGTGTGCCGATCGACGTCCACGATCCCCTCGTAGTCGACGTTGAAATCGCCGCCCGTGCCGCAGCCGACGACGCACACGTTCGTGAGGCCCGCCACGAGCGAGGCCGTCGCGAGGCGCACCTGGGCGGCGAAGCGTTCGAGCGCCTGCGAAGAGGCGTACCGCGGATCCTCCGAGGGCCCTGGCGGACGAGCCGCCGCGAGCGTCGGCGCAAGCTCGAGCATGCGCGCATGCCGCTTCGAGAGCTCGCCGAACGATGCGAGGTACGCCTCGACCTTCGCCCGCTCCGCGCCCGCGGCCGGCAGACGGGCGAGCGCAGCCTGGGCGTCGGCGGCTCCAAAATCGAGGAGATCTCCGCGACGCTCGAAGGCCAGCGCCGACTCCGCCGAAGCCACCGATCCGAACAAGAGCTCATACGCGGTCGTCGGATGCAACAGCAGGGGGGCGCTCTGACCCTTGCCGTAGGCGCACGTCCCGAAGTCGAGCGAACGGGCGAGGCTCGAGCCGACCCCGAGACGAACCGCATCGAAAGGTGCGGCTTTCCGGACCGAGTCGAGGCTCGCGAGACGGGCGTCGATCGTGGCGCCGCCCGCGACTCCCGCGACGGTTCGTGCGGAGCTGAGCGCTCCGTGCCCCGCGGAGTGCCCGCCGCCGACGATCTTCGACGAGAGCCCGAACACGACCGCGGCGTGCGACAGGAGCGAGGGGCCGCCGTCCGCGAGTGCCCCCAACGCGGGCGCCGTCTCGAGCCCTCCCTCCGCGATCAACGTCGAAGCGTGCCCGACGCGGTCGTACCACCAGCGAGCGTCCCCGATGGGTGCCGACGCGTGCGCGTCGATCGCGGCGCGCGCCGCCGTCGAGAGCATCGTGACGGGCTCGAAGCCGTTGCCTTCGATGACGAAGACGAATCGCCGCGGCGTATCTGACTCCGCGCTCGCGATGCGGGACGCGAGCGGCGCCAGGATGGCACCCCCGCAGCTCACTCCGGCGGCGCGCAAGATGTCGCGGCGCGTGGGCCTCCACCGTGGGTTCATCGGTCCTCCTGGGCGAGCGTCCGGAGCTGAAAGACGTCGCTGGCGGCGAGCGTCTCGACCATGCGAAAGAAAGAGCCGGTCGCGTCGAGCGACGCTTCCATCGCGGCGAGCGCGCATGCGTCGCCCTCTGTCTCGTTGCGGCCCATGAAGTACCGGAACGCGTGCCGAATGAAGCACCTCCGCGCGCTCCGCGAGTCGGCCAGCACCTCCGCGAAGTCGAGCGCGCTCGACACGTCGCCCTGCAGGCTCGACTCTGGAGCGAGCGTGATCGTGCTCGCTCCGCTCGGCGCGACGGGCGTGCCCATGGGGCCGTGATCGAACGCGCGAAGGAACCCAGCGTGGTTGTAGATCTCGAAGGGATAGCCGAGCGGGTTCATGAGCAGGTGGCACCCCATGCACGTCGCCGAATCGGGGTTCGTCGATGGGTCCTCGACGCTCGTGACCAAGCGCGCGCGAGCCGAGAGCGACGGGTCGCTCGGCACGAGCTTGGCCTCGACGGAGACCAGCTCGAGCCCCGGAACGGTCTCGCAGAAGAGGCGCTCGCGAATCCATCGACCGCGATGGACCGCGCTGGCATCGTCCTCGAAATTGCCTCCGTGCGCGGCGAGCCATGCCGGATGCGTGAGGACGCCTCGCCGCTGGTCGTCCGGGAGCTCGACCCAGCGCCCAGCGAGGCTCTCCTCGACGATCTCGACTCCGTAGACGCGGGCCGTCGTCGCCGTGTTCTTCGCGATCGAGGTGCCACAGAGGCCGTTCGGAGCGCACCCGTCCGGGGGCTGGCAGTCATCGTCGTTCGCGCACGGCGGCCCCTTCGTGTTGACGACGGTCGACGGAAGTCGCCACTGGCGCGTGGTCATCAGCGTGCGGAAGACGTCCTCGCCGAGCTGATGGCTCTCGACCACCGCGCGCGCGATGGTGTCGTCGAGCTGCTCCACGAGCGTCGACTCGTGGCCGTAGCGGCCACTCTGAAGGTTGCTAAACCCTGAGGTCGTGGCGCTCGCGGTATCGGGCGTGTCGTACTCGCTCGTGCCGCCGGGAGTGTCCTTGAAGGAGGAACTCGCGCCCTCGTAGTCGAGCCATTCCCGGAAGAACTGGAGCATCCCCTCCGCAATCCAGAAGTCACCGCGCGCAGGGTAATTGGCTTCGTTTTCCTCGTGATCGAGATCGGGCCGCGCCGCATCCTGTCCACCCTGGTAGATGGCAAACAGCTCGCGGATCTTGGACGGCTCGAAGATCGTCCCGTCGTCGGCCGCGGCGCGCAGCGAGCTCATACGTCCGAGCTCCGCTTCGTAGTCGGGGTTCGTGGTGGAGAGCGCCGATACGCTCGTGGGCACTGGCGTCCCCGTGGGGTGCGAGCCGAGCATGTGGCCGAGCGCGAGCGCCATTTCGTCGGCGGTCAGACGCCGACGGTCGGCCGCGTCTCCGGCGAGTGGCTCGCCGAGCTCGCCGCGGAAGAGCGCTCCGACCATCAGGAACGCCGCCTGCCCCACGTAGTGCAGTGACGGACGGCGCTTCGATGCATCCCCTTTTTCGGCGTCGAGGGTCGCCACCAACAACTCGCGCAGCCGCGTTTGCTCGTCGACGGTAGGCGTCCGTGCGAGCGTGCCCCGCCGTAAGAGCGCGTCTACGTAGTTGTCGATGCACGCGCTGCGCGCCTCGTCGGTCAACGCGGTGAGATCGCCGTGAATGCAGTTGAGCTCGGCGTTCTTGTAGACGCCCTTCAGGCGGTGACCGCGCGAATACCCGGCCGCACCCGCCCACGGATCCGCGGCCTCCCAGCTCGCCGGCGCCTCCGGGAGGGCGAGGAAGTACAGGTCGAGCGTCGTCGGGTCGACCGAGACGTCGCGCGCGTAGGTCGAATACGGGAGGACGTCCGGCGTCGTGAAGGGGTTGTCACGCGCCGTGGAACCGATCAAGGGATCGTCGACCGACTGAACCACCGCGTGCGTCCACTCGCGTCGTTCGACGCGGCGCAACCGGGCGGGCGAGGCGTCGACGGTCGGCGTCTCGCAGGCGAACACTCCCTCGGGATCGAGGTGGTTCGGGTCGTACACGTCCGACGGTGGAGGCAGCGCGTCGCAGGCGAGGCTGGCGCCCTCCGCGATCCACGCGCGGATCGTGTCTACCTCGGGGATCGGCGCCGCCTGGCCGAGCGGCATGAGCGGCCCCGCGGAGCGATCGCTCATGCGTCGGTAGAGCCAGCTCTCGTCGGGCTTGCCGGCTACGACGTGACCGGCGAGCGCCCCCCCGAGGACGGCGGCGCGATCGAGCACGAGCGCCGTGCGTGGGTTGTGCGGCAAGTGGCAACCGCCGAGCGCGCAGCGCTGTTCCAGCGTCTGGATGACCTGGCAGGCGAGCGGTGACGTCGAGGCAGGAGGCTCCGTCGCCGTGCCGGAGTCGTCGCAGTTCGCCAGCGGCACGACCAAGCCAACCAGCGAGACCCCCACGAAGAAGCCACGAACTCGCATCGCTCATCAGTCTAGACCCATGACGGGCCACAACAACAGCGCAAACCCCCCGCATGGCCAGCTCAGCGTATGGCCAGCTCAGCGTATGGCCAGCTCAGCGCACGACCAGCTCAGCGCACGACCACCTCAGCGTATGGCCAGCTCAGCGTATGGCCAGCTCAGCGCATGGCCAGCTCAGCGCACGACCAGCTCAGCGCACGACCAGCTCAGCGTACGACCACCTCAGCGTATGGCCAGCTCAGCGCACGACCAGCTCAGCGTACGACCACCTCAGCGTATGGCCAGCTCAGCGTATGGCCAGCTCAGCGTATGGCCAGCTCAGCGTATGGCCAGCTCAGCGTATGGCCAGCTCAGCGCACGACCAGCTGCGCTTTGCCCTCCGTGCCACCAGTGAGCTGCTTTACCGAGATCTCGTATTGTCCCGCCTGGACCGAAAACGTGATGGGCGCGGCGGTCTGCGCCTCCCCCGTCGGCAGCTCGCGCAGCACGCGCTCGAGGATCACCTTCCCGCTCGGCGCGCGTACGCGCACTTGATATGGGGGCACGCCCGTCACGTACGGACGAAACACGAGCCGCACCGTCTTGCCCGGCGCGACGTCGCTCAGCGACTGGCACAGGATCTCGATCTCACCGTGATTCTCGATCGATGCCGCCACGTCGCACGCCTCTCGGTCAAGTCACGATCAGGCGCGCGTTGCCGTCCACGTCGCCATAGAGTTGCTTGATGTGGACCTGATACTCGCCGCTCGCCTGCACCGTGAAGGCGAGCGGCGGCGCGCTCTGGGGGCTCCCGGTGGGCAGCTCCCGCAGCACGCGATCGACCACGACCTTGCCGGTCGGGTCCTTCACCTTGATGGTGAACGGCGGCGGCGCATCCTCGAAGCACTTGAAGACGATCTTCGCCTGCGCACCGACGGCCACCGACGCGCCCGCCTGAAGGATGCACTCGATGGCACCCGCGCTCTCAATCTTGGCTGGCACGTTCCTCTAGTTCCTCGGCAGGCGCAGCCCGCCACGACGGAATTGTAGAGGGACCGCGCGAGGATGCCGAATTTGCCGCGAACGAGCGTCGCGCCCGAGGCTCGAACGCACCGCTCAGTCGCCCGTGCTCTGAACGGGTGACCAGCGTAGACGCGGCTTGCGAGCGGCACGCGCCTCATCGAAGCGGCCGAACGGCACGTCGTGAGGCGCCGTGCGCACGAGCTCCGGATCCCGGCGCGCCTCGGCGGCGATCGACCTCATGGCGCGCACGAACTCGTCGAGCGTTTGCTTGGTCTCGGTCTCGGTGGGCTCGATCATGAGCGAGCCCTTCACGACGAGCGGGAAGTACACCGTCGGGGAGTGGAAGCCGTAGTCGAGCAGCCGCTTGGCGACGTCGAGCGTCTTGATGCCGGTCTCCTTCTCGAGCGTCTCGTCGCTGAGCACGACCTCGTGCATGCATGGCTCGGCGCAAGCGATGTCGTACGCGTCCTTGAGCTGCGACCAGAGGTAGCGCGCGTTCAGCACCGCGAGCGTGCTTGCCTTCGCGAGCCCCTCGCCGCCGAGCTCGCGAATGTACGTGTACGCGCGGATGAACATCCCGAAATTGCCCTGAAACGCGCGCACGCGGCCCACGCTCGCCGGTACGTGGTGCTCGAGCCGATAGCGCCCCCCCTGCTCGAGCAAGATGGGCTTCGGCTGAAACGGCGACAGCGCCTTGACGAAGCACACGGGCCCTGCGCCCGGCCCGCCGCCGCCATGCGGCGTCGTGACGGGCGTGTGCAGG
>SXGS01206301.1_pt1 | contig 42300 bp, 32 predicted proteins | sample 3174681 | NCBI WGS metagenome assembly SXGS01 (sample SAMN11356861, study PRJNA531348) | freshwater metagenome | isolation source: freshwater sample F1-80 | place: China: Fuxian Lake, Yuxi | collected 2017-12-25 | reverse complement strand
GTTCCTGTACACGAACCCCAAGGTCGCCGACGTGCAAGTGGTCGGACTGCCGGACGAGCGATTGGGCGAGTGCGTCGCCGCCTGGGTGCGGTTGAAGCGCGGCGAATCGGCGGCGGAGGACGAGATCCGCGATTGGTGCCGCGACCGGATCGCGCACTTCAAGATCCCCAAATACATCCGCTTCGTGGACGAGTTCCCGATGACGGTGACCGGCAAGGTGCAGAAGTTCAAGATCCGCGAGGAGGAGATCCGGCGGCTGGGCCTCGAGGCGGCCGCGTGCGTGGAGACCGCCTAGGGAATCGCGTGGCGCCTGAAGCCCAGCGGTATGCCGAGGTGAACTTCAGCCTCGGCGAACATGGTGGAAACAACGACCGTGGAAGTGACGCCGGTTCCTGATTACGAGCCTCCCGGTGGATGAAGTCGTGTGTAGAGTGCCGTTCAAGCCGCTGGGCGCACTTCTTACTCCGTGCATGGGGCTGCCTTGGGAGCGTTACAAGACGGAGCACCCAACCTGTCAGGAGGTTCTGCCGGTCATCCCGATCATCGAGCCATCCGAGGAAAGGCCGGTCAGGACATGCGGCTTTCGCGGAAGCGCCTCCATTGCCGGGAGTGTGGCTTGTACAGCGAGATCGCTCTCGAGTCAACAGATGGGTCCGGACACACATCGTCCCACACATTTTAGGCAGGGCTCAGCGGCAACTGTGGTTGCGTGAGTGGGGTTTTGAGACCGAGCTTCCGCGCCGCGGCGTCCAGGTCGCCGGGTCGGCAACGGGCGAGGAGTGATTGAAGATCCTGTTCCGTCGCGACTACTTGGAATTCTTTTGAGGGCGCGAAGTACACTAGGGTGCGCTTGCCCGCACCAACGAGGTTAAGCACGTTCTGTAAGGTACCTTTGCTTTTGGAGTCCCAGAGCATCATGCCGCACTTCGCTTCCTCGAACATGACGCGGTCTTTCGTAGCGTAGTAGCTCGAGTCCTTCTTCTTGCTTGGCGGCTCGATGTGTCGAGTTGGCCATCCCCCGGCGTTGTTCCGGCACTCCTCCATGCAGTACACGGTAACGTTGGAGTAGTGTTGCTCAGCGAGATATGTTTGGACTGCCTTGTCCGCGCCGTTGGCGTCACCGATAAGGATGGCGTCGCCGCGCTGGATGAAGTCGTCCAGGCGTTTGCGGATGGTCGCGTTCAGCTTCGAGATGCCGATTGAGCCACCGATGAAGATATTCATTGGCATATTTTTACTTTGTTGTTAGCGTCAGCAAGTGTACGGCTTTCACGCCTGCCGCCTGGAGGACTTCCACGATGTGCCCAACCGTCGCGCCTGATCCATGTAGGTCATCGATCAGCAAGAGCGTCTTGCCGGCGCAGAGTCCTGGGTCCGCCGTGAATGCGCCTTTGAGCACGTCCTTTCTTTTGGCGTAATCCTTGACGTCCTTAAGTTGCGGGGTTTGCTTTGATTTCGCGACGCAATTCTTGCAGAGCGGGATGCCGAGCCGTCCCGCGAGCACCTCAGCAACGAGGGCTACCGGCTGCACGGCGCGGATGTTTGACGGTGGTACAGGCACAATGGCGTCGATTGCCAAGCGCCAAGTGTGTTGGACGAACTGCGCCGCCGTATCGGCCAAGTCATTCGCTATCTGTTGTTTCTGCTCGTTTGTCCTCGTGCCGTATTTCAGGTCATAGAGAAGTTGCCCCACTGGGGGACGGGTCGTGGTGCCCGAAGGTGTTCTGCCCGATCGGAACGCTCCTGAGCGTGTGCCAATCTAGCGCGAACCCGGACGCCCACGGTCCGAGCAGCTTTCTCGGATTGGTTTCGACAACGCTCATGGTGATAGTTGCACGAAAATTGTAGCACCGCTAGCAAAGCCTCCCTCACAGGGCGGCGACGAATCGGCAAATAGTAGTGGAGCAGAGAGTATGAACGGGATCGACGGCATGGATGGCCGCCATCGAAGCCCTCCGTTTGGCATGGAGACGGCGGCTGCCTCCCAGCCTCGCCGTAACGAGTCTTGGCCCGCGCCGCCGGGAGCGTTGCGTGCGCTCGCGCAGATCCGGTGGCAGCTTCATTGCCGTCCACGGTCAGCACCAGGATCGATCCCGTTGGTGTTCCCGATTGCCGGCATCGGTCCGGCGCTGCACGTAAAACACCTCGAAATCCGGCGCCGCCCGCTTCACCAACTTCTCCGAACGTAGACAGCCGGCGAATCGCCGCGGAGGCTTCACCTGCCCCCTACGAATTGGCCACCGCGCGGAGCAGAGCGCTCATGGTTGTTTGTCACCCCGCAGCCGCTCCCGTGCGTCACGTCGCAGCGGGTACACCAACACTCGCTTGGGCTCGGCTCCATGGCGCAGATGCTGGCGATCGTCCCGGCCGCGCCCGCTGGTCTGGCCGACCTCCATCCAATTAGCGGCCCGATAGCAGCCGCCGCTGTAGAGCACCGCGTCCACGAAGGTTTCCACCAACAGCGGCGTGATACCGTATTGAGCCCGCCAATCGGAGGGCAAACAACGCATCGCCTGGGCCAGTGTGGCGCTGGCCAAATTTTTGATGTGCACCCAGGGTAACACCAGGAACCGGCTGTTGTTGACCACCTGCTGCAAATGGCGAGCGCGGGTGGCATCGTCCCAGCCGATCCAGCGGTCCCGCGCCTGGATCCGCCACGCGGCGCTGGAAAACTGTAGGCAGCCCGCCACGGCCGGCTCGGGCCGCTGAATCCAGACCAGATACTCGAGGTGCGCGCCGAACGGCACTTTGTAACCGAGTGGATGATGGCGGTCGATCAGTTCGCGGAACCGCCGCCGCGCCTGTGTGTCCACTACCCGCTCGATGCTGACCGGGCCAAACTCCGCCAGCGGACCGGTCAGCGGCTCGCCCGCCTGGCCCGCCTCCGTGCGCGGAATCGAAGTGGCCGACCCGATCGGTTTCGTTTGCCGCTTGGCCGGCAACGCGACAACGCCTTGCCCTTCCAATCGCTCCAACAGTTGGAGGCACTCGGGTTGCTTCAACGAACCATTGGGGCGCCTCCAGTCCAACAACTCGCCGACGGTGTTGGCCAGTTCCTTCCGGCTCAGCCCGCGGCAGGTTGCCACCACCTCGCCAATCAACGCGATTTCGGAAGCCGTGAACATCCGGCCGGCGCAACCCACCACACGGATGTCCTCCGCGCTTGCCATCCGAGGTGCTTGTGCTTCCACGCTACCTCTACGATAACGGAAGCGAGCACGGATGTCAGCCCCCTCGGTGATTGGATCGAGAGCCGCCCCCGTCAAGAGCAGGTTGGCGCCCGATGCCGCGTTATGTCACAACCGCGCTTTCGCCCTGATTTTGCGCGTCCCAACTCCCCGGGGCGTCCGGACGGTCGCCCGGCATGGGGGTCACGAGCGTCCAGGGACTGGCAGCCCGTCGTGCGATGAGCATGAGTCGCGTTGCGGGGCCTAAGCCGTGTAGAGCGTGCAGGCCCGGACCATCCGAAATAGCCCGCGATCACCGGCGCATTGCCCAGAGCCCTCGATATCATCGCGAAGGCAACCGCGGACGCCAAATGGCGCCTTCGTCGCGTTCGAATTCATGGCCTGGCTTGGCCTGCTCCGGCCCAACGCGCCCGGGAACGATTTCCGCGAGCCGGTAGCGTTCCCCTGGTACCGGATCGCCCGCTAACCGGCGCAACAGTGCGAGCTGCCCGATATGGGTGAGAGCGTCGGCGATGGGAGCCTGGAAGAGGTTTTCCATGGTCACCAGGACGGGGCGCTCAGAGGCCAGCGACGCATCGAAGGCGGCCAAGGCCTGGTGGAAGCGCGTCACCTCGCCATTCCATTCGCGCGGTTCGGAAACCTGGAAGTTGGATTGACCCGAGTAGCACCACTGGTGCGCCCACTCGATAAGGTCGCCGATATGCGCCAGAAGAAGGACGGGAGTGTTCAAGCAACCTTCCGGGCGAAAATCACCGAAGCCCGCTGGTGCTTCGCGGATCGCTTTGCCGCCGCGATAGGCTAGAGTCGCGAGCATGTGACGAAGGAGCGCGCGCGCCGCATCGCCTGGAATGGCACTCATCTCCTGTCAATTGTAGATGAGATCGTGACGGATTCGGACTGGAACGAAACCGCCTAGTTGTGGGCCGAATACTGCGGCTGGGGCGGATTCAGCTTGATCTCGAGGGTCTTCTCTTCCTCGTCGACCTCGTAGGTTTGCCCGTGCGTCTGGAAGCCCTTGGCGATCACCTGCACCAGGATCTTGCCTTGCGGGATCGGCGGGATCTTGGCCGTTCCCACCTGATTGGTGCGCAGTTCCCAATTGGTGCGAACCTTCTTGCCGAACTTCTTCACCGACCTGCCCTGGACGAACCTCACGACGACCGAGGCCCGCTCGACGGGCTTGCCCTGCAAATCGGTGACCTGGATCTGGAGAGCGGTGAGGTCCTTCTCCGCGAAGAGGGCCGGTACCAAGGCCAGACAGGCGAAACAAAATACGCGCCGGATCATATCTCCACTATAGAGCACGGGAAGCGAAGCCGCTCACGGACGCGCGTCGCGCTCGAAGCGCCGCCAAACCGTCACCGCGAGAATCGCCGAGCAGACGATCGCGAAGGCCGCGCCCCAGAACATCAGGCCGTGGATCCCCAGGGTGTCTTTCAGCCGCCCCGCCGCGAAGATGGCCGCTCCGCCGGAGATCCCGCCGGCCATGTTGAGCGTGCCCGCGCCCACTCCATAGCAGGATCGCGGAGTCACGTCGTAGGACGCGGCGAAGGTGTTGCCCATCATCCATCCGGCGGTCAGACCGAACGCGAACGCCATCGTCTTGAACACCGCCAGCGAGGTGGCGGCCAGAGCCAGGTACGCGAGCGGCGCGCAACTCGCCAGGCCGATGCAGATGATCGCGAACCGCGCGGACGGCCACCGTCGCGACGCCTTGTCGCCCAGCGTTCCTCCGAGCAGGATACCCACCAGCGAGCCCGATTGCACCCAGAACGTGGCCGTCACGCCGGCGTCCGACATCGACAGCCCCATCTTCTCGTACAGATGCGTCGGCAGCCACGCATAAATCATCCACAGCATGATGCACAGCGAGAAGAAGGCGAGTACCAGCGCCAGATAGCATCCGTTCGACGCCAGCTCCCACGGAGACGCCGGATTCCCCTTGGCCGGCGCGGCCACCTGCTCCGGCAACCGCCGGAGGACCAGCCACAGCACCGGCGCGTAGCAAAGTCCCACCACCGCCAGGCAGTAGAACGCCCACCGCCAGCCGATTCCATCCGCCATGTATCCGCCGAACGCGCTGCCCGCCACAATCCCCGCGAACTGCGCCGAACCGTGCAGCGCCAGCGCGCGCGACCGCGTGGCGCCGGAATGCAGCGTCCCGATCACGCCGAGCGCGGGCGGAACGTACAGCGCCTCCGTCACCCCCATCGCCGCGCGCCACGCCAGGAAGCCATTCACCGAACCGGTCAGGCCGGTGGCGAGCGTCGCCAAACTCCACAGCACGATGCTCACCGCGATCAGCTTCGTCTTCGGGAACACGTCCGCCAGCCGCCCGACGAACGGGTTGCAGAGCGAATAGACCCAGATGAAGATCGCCCCGATCAGCCCCAGCCGCTCGCTATCGAAGCCGAGATCGGTCCGCAGCGCCGGGAAGATGGAGAACACCACCTGCCGGTCGACGTAGTTGATGAAGTACGCGACCCACAGCAACGCGACGATTCCCCAGGCTCCGCGAATCGCGGGCGCGCTCGCTTGAATTGCTGGGGTTGCCGCCGGGATAAGGAGATTCTATCAGGAATGCGCGCGTTCACGCGATCCGGTAACGCGCTACCGTCTCTTCGTCCACTTCGACGCCGAGCCCCGGCTCCATCGGCACGGCGACCCGCCCATCCACCAGACGCAAGGGATTCCGCGCCAATTGCCGGCTCAGCGGCCCTTGCGAAGTGTTGAACTCCACCAGCACCGGCCGCCGTTGAAACGCGTTCAAATGCAGCGACGCCGCCGTGAGCAGATCGGACGACCATGAGTGCGGAATCACCAGCCGGTTGGCGAGTTCCGCCATGTGAACGATCTTCCGCGCCGCCGTGAATCCGCCGCAACGCGTGAGGTCCGGCTGGAGCACGTCCACCTTGGCGCGATAGATCAGTTCATGGAAGCCCCATTCGGTTGCCTCCTGCTCGCCGCAAGCGATGGGCGTGTCGACGGATTCCGAGACTCTCGCGTATCCATCGTAGTCCTCCGGATGCAGCAACTCCTCGATGAAGAACGGCCGGAACGGCTCGAGGGAACGCACCAGACGGATCGCCTGTTTCGGTGTGCGCTCGACGAACCAGCCTGTGTCGACGAGCAGGTCCCGCCGGTCGCCGAGCGCACGGCGCGCGGCCTCCACCAGCTTCACGTCCGCCAGCGGGTCCTGGCCGAACACGCCCCAGCCGAACTTCACCGCCGTGAAGCCCTCGTCCACGTATCGCGCCGCCGCTTCCCGCATCGCCTCCGGCGTGGGCCGGAACAAGGTCGACGCGTACGCCCGCACGCTGGTGGCGTGCCGCGCGCCCAGTAGCATGTGCACCGGTTGCGAATAGAACTTGCCGCAAATATCCCACAGCGCGATGTCGATGGCAGAGAGAGCCTGAATCGCCACGCCTCGCCGTCCATAGTAGACGCTGCCGCGCCACATTTTGTACCAGAGCCGCTCGGTTTCGAGGGGATTCTCGCCGAGGATGAGCGAAGCCAGTCCGTCGAAGCACTCGAGTCCGCCTTCGCTCCATCGCGGCGCGTCGATCGCGGCCTTGGCCACCGGAGCGGATGTCTCCATGTCGGACCATCCGGTGAGACCGTTGTCGGTGGTGACCTTCACCAGCCCCATGTAGGTCGGGCCGGGCGGCTCTTCCACGCCGTCGGGGCTCTTGTACAGCCCCGGCGACTTGAGGACCATCGCTTCCACGGACGCGATCTTCACGGTTGCACCACCTGTCCAATCACGTAGAGGGTCGCGCCCTTGCGGCAAACCGCGCCCAGGTGTTCCATCGCCAGGACGCCCGAACGATGGGCGCGGATCTCGTGGGGCGGCAAGGAGTGATCCGAGAAGTCGTGCAGGCGGCCGAGCAGTTCGCCTTCGGCGACATCCGCCCCGAGAGCGGCGGTGGGTTCCCAGATTCCATCGCGCGGCGAGGGCCGGTAATCGGCGAGGCTGGGCGCGGCGATGAAGCGCGGAGGATGCGGACGGTCCGCATCGACGCGGCGGATCTCCCCTTCGAGGTGGCCGTAGTGGCGGAGCACGTTGAGCGTGCCTTCGTAGGCGTGCCGCGTCCCCTGAATCGAGCATGTTCCGCCGCCGCCGAACTCCGAGCCGATCGCGATCTTACCTTCATCCTCGGCCTCGTCCGGCAACAGGCCCGAATGCAGCGAACGTGAGTAGATCATCACCACCGGCGTGTCATAGAGCCGGGCCACTTCCGCCATCTCCCGGCGCTGCTCATCGTTCGCGATCGGATGGAACGACGTGCACATCGGGAATGCGCCTTCCATGCCGCCCGAGTGAATGTCGATGACCACGCGAACCTGGGGAAACACCCGCCGCTTGACGAAATCGGCGATGCGGTAGGTGATCGATCCGCGCGCGTTGCCAGGGAACGCGCGGTTCATGTTGACGCCGTCGAGCGGCGATTGGCGGATGCCGGCGATGCAAGCGGGCTCGTTCAACTGGGGGATCAGAATCACGCGGCCCCGCATGACGGCGGGGTCCAGATCCTGGCAAAGACGCTTCACTCCGACTTGGCCCTCGTACTCGTTGCCGTGATTGCCGCCGTTCACGTAGACGCCGGGAGGCTCCGGTCCCTCCGGGCGCGTCCCGTTGATCACCGTGAGCGGAACGAGGACGAATCCCCACGCTCCGTCCAACCCGAATGCCACTTGGTAGTGATGCTTGCCGGGGCGCGAGAAATCGATCGCCGCGTGATCGTAGACGAGTTCGGGCATGGGTGTATCCTTTAAACATTAATCGATGAGCATCCGTTACTGCATCCCGATGATGGCCGCGTCGCTATGGGCGCAGGAACCGCCAGTGGTGACGCCGGGCGCGGCCGGACAAGCGCCATCGGACGCCGTCCGGTTGTTCGACGGCAAGTCGATGGACGGTTGGGTGACGCGCAAGGGCGAACCCGCCAGATGCGACGTCCGCGGCGGAGAGATGATCTGCCGGTCCGGCGTCGGCGACGTGATGACCAAGGAGCCGCACGGTGCGGCCCAGATCCACGTGGAGTTCCAGTTGCCGGCGATGCCGGACCAGAAGGGGCAAATGCGCTCGAACTCGGGCGTGTACCTGCACGGGCGCTACGAAATCCAGGTGCTCGATTCGCTGAACAATCCCACCTACACGAACGGAATGGCGGGTGCGGTGTACGGACAGCACGTGCCTCTGGCGAATCCCAGCGCCGGTCCGGGAAAGTGGCAGAGCTACGACATCGTGTTCCACCCGCCGCTGTGCGACGCCACGCGCCAGGTCGTCAAACCCGGTTCGATCACGCTGCTGTTCAACGGCGTGCTGGTGCAGGATCACGTGCCGGTCATGCAGTCCACCGGCGGCGCCGTCACTGCCAATGTGTGCGAACCCGGACCGCTGTTGCTGCAGGATCACAGCGGCTTCAAGGACGCCCCGCTGACCGAGCTTCGGTACCGCAATATCTGGATGCGCCCCCTGTCGCGCTGACGGGCTTCCGGTCCGCTTGGCCTCCGGCGCGGACTGCGATAGAGTGCCTTCATGCCTCTGCTTATCGCTTTGTGCGCGCTCTTCGCCGCGTCCGCCTATTCGCAGTCAGTCACCGGCGCCATCGTCGGAACCGTGCTCGATCCGAGCGGACTCGCCATCGCCCGCGCCGATGTCACCCTGGTGCAGCCGAGCACCGGATTCTCCCGCCGTTCCGCCACCGCGGAGAACGGCAGCTTCGCTTTCCCGGGCCTTGCGCCTGGCCAATACCGGCTCCAGATTTCGCGCGAGGGGTTCAAGCAGGCGGAGAGGCGCAACCTGAATCTCACCGCGTCGGAAACGCTGAGCGCCGGCGAGATCCAACTGCAGGTTGGCAGCACCAGCGAGAGCGTGACCGTCACGGCGGAAGGGGCGACGGTCCAGACGGCGAGCGCCGAGCGATCCGGCGTCGTCACCAGCGCTCAAGTGGAGAACGTCCTCATTCGCGGCCGCAACGTGACGTCGCTGCTCCAACTGCTGCCAGGCGTGGTCGACACGGCGGACCGCGATTCGATCGACCGCGGCTTCACGGTCAACGTGCAAGGCGGCCGGAGCAACACCAACAACCTCACGCTCGACGGCATGACGATGATCGACGTGGGCAACAATCTGGGCGGCACTGTCAGCGTCGGCATGGATGCCGTTGCCGAGGTGAAGGTGCTTCTCACCAACTACCAGGCCGAATACGGGCGCATGTCCGGCGCCAACGTGCAACTGGTCACCAAGAGCGGCACGCGCGATTTCCACGGAATGTTCAGCTACTTCAAGCGCCACGAACAATTCAACGCGAATTCGTTTTTCAACAACCTCACCCGCCTGCCCAAGGCGCGGTCGCGCATGAACACCTACAGCTACAACGTGGGCGGACCGGTGTTCATTCCCAAGGTGTTCAACGAGAAGAAGGAGAAGCTGTTCTTCTTCTGGTCGCAGGAGTTTTGGCCGCGGTCGAGCGCGTTGGGAGTCGGTCCGCTGACCACTCCGACGGCGCTCGAGCGCAGCGGCGACTTCTCCCAGAGCGTCGAACTCAACGGCGTGTCGATCCCGGTGCTGGACCCGTCCAATCTCCAGCCCCTCCCCGGAAATCGAATGCCGGCGAACCGCATCGATCCGAGCGGACGCGCCATCATGAGCATGTTCCCCGCGCCGAACTTCTTCGACACCGCTATCTCCGCGCGCCGCTACAACTACGTGTCGCAGATTCGCGTCGACACGCCACAGCGCCTCGAGACATTGAAAGCCGACAATCAGGTCCACCCGAAGAGTCTGGTGGCTTTCTCCATCTCGCGGCACAAGGACGAGCAGACCGGCGCGTTCGGCATTCCCACGGGCGGCGCCAATTGGGAACAGATGAACAAGACCTTCTGGACGCAGGGAACCGTCCTTTCCGCACGCAATCAATGGGTGGTTTCGCCGTCCCTGGTGAACGAGTTCACGTTCGGCTATTCGCGCCGTCCCGAGGGCGAGCGCATCCCGGACGCCGAACTGAAGCGCAACCAGCGCGCGACCATCGGTTTCAGCGGTCCGCAGCTCTACCCGGCCGCGAACCCGCTCGACCTGGTTCCGAACGTCAGTTTCGGCGGCGTCAGCCAGCCCATCAACCTCAGCATGGACGGCCGCACGCCGCTCGACCAGACGCAGTATGCCTACAACGTCACCAATAACGTGACCAGGAACTTCGCGTCGCATCTGGTGAAGGCGGGCGCGTTCTACAATCACAACCTCCGCCAGGCGCAATTGCCCGCCGCGTTCAACGCGACCATCAACTACGGCCGCAACGTCAACAACCCGCTGGATACCGGCTACGCCTTCTCCAACGCGATGTTCGGCGTGTTCAACAACTACCAGCAAGCCACGTCCCGGCCCGACATCTCCATCTTCATCAAGTCTTTCGAGTGGTTCGCGCAGGATAGCTGGAAGATCCACCGCCGCTTCACGCTCGAACTGGGCATGCGCTTCGCGAGAGTGATCCCTCAGTATGAAGAGCAGGGCCGCGTCTCGGGCTTTGTCCTCGACCGGTTCGACCGTTCCAAGATGGTCCAGTTGATCGCGCCCGCGCTAGTGGACGGCCGCCGCGTGGGCATTCATCCGGTGACCCGCCAAACGTATCCGCAGGCGCTGGTCGGCGCCATCGCGCCCGGAACCGGCGACACCGCCAATGGGCTGGTGACCGGCGCGGGCTCGAACTACCCGCGCGGGCTCACCCGGAATCCGGGCTTGCAACTCGCGCCCCGCGTGGGATTCGCGTGGGACGTTTCCGGCTCGGGCAAGACCGCCGTTCGCGGAGGATTCGGTATGTTCACCAACCTCGGCGACTTCCAATTGCTGCGCCTGCTCGGCGGCCAACCCCCGCTGGTGAGCACTCCGCTGATCAACTTCAGCACCATCCGCGAACTCGGCTCGTCTCCGGGCTTCGTCTTCCCCCAGGACATCCTCGGCGTGGACGGACGCTCGCTGGTGCCGAACGTGATGAACTTCAGCCTGTCGGTGCAGCGGAGCCTCGGCTATGGCACGGTGCTCGACGTGGGTTACGTCGGGTCATTGGGACGGCACCTGCTGTGGCAGCGCAATCTCAGCCCGATTCCGCTGGGGGCGAATTTCCTTCCGCGTAACGCCGATCCCACCAACACGCGCGTCCCGCTGCCTTCCTCTTTCCTGCGGCCGATCGTGGGGTTCAACGACGTGTTGCAGCGCGAGTGGGCCGCTTCGTCCAACTACCACTCGATGCAGACCACCGTGAACCGCCGCTTCGCGCGCGGGATGCAGTTCGGCGGGTCTTGGACTTGGTCGAAGTCGATGGACTACAACAGCGGCGACCTGAACACGGTCAGTCCGTTGGTTCCCGTCCGCGTATGGAACTACGGAGTCTCGGACTTCGACCGTACGCATGTCGTCAAGGTCAATTACCAGTGGGATCTGCCCGCGCCCAAGTGGCGGAATTTCGCGTCCCGGCACGTCCTGGGCGGCTGGCAATTGTCGGGCATCGCCAGCTTCGTCAGCGGTGCGCCCATTACGGCGGCGCTGGGCTTCGTCAACCCCGTCGACGTCACCGGCTCGGCGTCGCAAGGCGCTCGCGTCAATCTGGTGGCGGCGCCAGTGATCCCCAAGAGCGAGCGGACTTTCAGCCGCAACTTCAACACGGCCGCGTTCGCGCCGCCCGCCGTGGGGACCGTTGGCAACTCGGCGCGGTACACGATGCGCGGTCCGGGCAACAACAACTGGGACGTGGCGATCTTCAAGAACTTCGCGGTCCGCGAGCCCATGCGCCTGCAATTGCGCTGGGAGCTCTACAACGCCTTCAACCACACGCAGTTCAGCGCCATCGACACGGCGACGCGCTTCGACGCGCAAGGGCGCCAGGTGAACGGACGGTTCGGCGAGTTCACCGCCGCCCGCCTGCCACGCCAGATGCAGTTCGCCCTGCGTTTCTTCTTCTGACCGCATGAAGAGTCGATTTCCCCGCGCGTCTGGCCGGCGCTCGACGGCGGTCGAGGATGGACTCCCGGCCGCGCGCTGACCTAACCCGTCAGCGCGCGCCAACGGCGTCGCGTCCGATGCCCGCGATCGACGTGACGCCGCACTGCTTCATCACCAGTTCGAACTCCACGCGCAGAATCTCGATCACGCGCTCCACGCCCGCCTGCCCGAAGGCGGACAGACCCCAGATGTACGGCCGCCCCACGAAGACCGCCTTGGCTCCCAGCGCCAGAGCCTTGAAGATGTCGGAGCCTCGCCGGAATCCGCCATCGATGAACACTGGCAGCGTCCCGGCGGACTCCACCACCTCCGGCAGGCACTCGATCGTTCCGCGCCCACTCTCCTCGGCGCGGCCGCCGTGGTTCGATACGATCAGTCCGTCCACGCCGTTCTCCACGCACAGCAGTGCGTCCTCGCGCGTTTCGATCCCCTTGATGAGCAGCTTCGCGGACGTCATCTTCTTCAGCTTGCGAACATGCTCCCAGTTCAACGCGGGATTGTTGGTCCGCAGTCCCTCGATGCCGACTCCGGCGAACATCGGCCGGCGGCGGAAGAAGTCCTCGTAGCGAGTGCCGTGACAGACCTTGCAGTCCCGCTTGTCGAGCAGTTTGAACCGCTCGAAGGTCTCCGTGTGCCTTCCGGCGATGGTATCGACGGTGAGCGCGATCACCGGGCACCCGGCCTGCTCCACACGCTTGACCAGCCGTTCGGTGACTTCCCAACGGTTGCTCGGATAGAGCTGATACCAGGGCGGCCGGCCCAATTCGCGCGCGAAATCCTCCACGGAAGTGTTGGTCGCCGTGGAAAGGACCGCCGGCGCTCGCATCGCCTTGGCCGCGCGCGCCACTGGCAGTTCGCCTTCATCGTGGAAGGCCTTCTGGTTGCCGATCGGCGCGAGTCCGAACGGCATGTCCCACGTGGCGCCGAAGATCGGGGTGCGCAGGTCAGCTTGGCGGATATCCACCAGGCGGCGCGGCCGCAGGTAGAAACGGTCGAATCCGGTGCGGTTGGCGCGGAGCGTCGCGTCGTCGTCGACACCGGTCGCCATGTAGCCGTAATGCGCCGGCGGAAGGGCCTTGCGGCACACGGGCTCGAAGTCGAACACGTTGATCGCGGCGGCGGGCGACGCGATGAGCGCGGGCTCCTGCGCGAGGGCGGGACTGGCGGCCAGATAAGCGAGAAAGCGGCGGCGGGCGAGTTCAGGGTCGCGCATTCGAGTCAGTGTAGCGCGGACTCCGTCCGGGCACGCCGCGAACGGAATCGCAGTTCCACCCACCAGGACGCAAGGAGATAATACGCCGGATAAGCGGCCGAGAGCAGCGTCCATCGCTCGCTGGCCGCGCCCGTCAGAATCGCGCCCAGCAACACGCCCCACACGGCCGCGCCGAGATTGGTGATCGCGGCGAACCAGCCGCCCTGATGCGACGGATACAGGTATCGCGTGGGAACGAACGTGAGCAGCGCCAGCAAGCCGATGGAGGCGGCAGCCAATGCGTCGTGCGGCCGCAGCAGATAGAGGTAGACCGCGACCACGTTCCAATACGACGGGAAGCCGAGAAAATAGCCGTCCTCCGTCTTGGCGTTCGTCTGGCTGAATCCGTAGAGGCTGGCGACCGCCGCGAACGGAAGCACCCACGCCCAACCGGCCGAGGGAATCCCCGCGCGCCAGAGCAGCAGCAACGGCAACGCGGTGTAAGTCTGAAAGTCGATGATGTCGTCGAGCCGCCGTCCGTCGAATCCGGGCAGCGCCTCTTTCACGCGCGCGCGGCGGGCGAGCCAACCGTCGGTGCTGTCGATGAACGTGGCGAGCGCCATCAGTTGCATCGCGCGCCGGAATCCGGCGTCTCCCCCTTCGACGATGCAGACCGCCATCCAGGCGGCCACCAACTGTCCGGATGCGGTGTAGGCGTGGACCGCCCATGCAAACGCGCGGCTCACAGGCGCCGCTCCCACAGCCTCGATACGACGGGCAGCACCACCAGTCCGAGTGCCGCCGCCGCCGTTCGATGCGGGAACCAATCGGGCAGCGCAACGATGGCAGGCAGTCCGATCAGCGGCTCACCCGCGGCTAGCCGCGCAGCCAACGAAACGCCGAGCGCGGCCATCGATCCAGCGCGGTTGGCCCGGCGGTCGAACAGCGCGTACACCAGTTGCGGAAACAACAGCACGAACACCAGGTCGCTGGTGAAGAACCACAGCGCCTGCACGCTTCGTACGCGCAGGGCGCCCGCCACCGCCAGCAGACCCATCGCGACGGCCGCGCCTCGTATCGCGCCGACGCCGAGCGGCTTGCCCGTGAATCGAGCGCGCACGTTGCATCCGTACAGGGACGCGGCGGAGAGCAGCGAAGAGGCGTAGCTGGACGTCACCGCTCCCAGGATCGCCGCCAATCCGAGCAACGCCGCCCAAACCGGCAGCGCCGCATTCAGCAACGCGGGCAGGGCTTCCGACGGCCGCTCGCGCAGTCTGGCGGCGGCCTCCGCGCTCCAGGGGTGCGAGAACGCGGCCACTCCCAGCAACAGCGGAGGAATCGTGAACAGCATCACCGCCGCGCCCGACCACAACGACATCGAACGCGCCTCGTTCTCGTTCCTCGACGACAGCACCCGCTGAAAGTAGCAGTTCCACGGGATGCCGCCGAGCAGCAGCATCACGCTGGTATCGGCGGAACGGAGGCGCGCCGCGAAGCTCCAGTCCGCCGTGGGCCGGTACGCCGCCCATACCGGATCCCAGCCGCCCGCCGCCGGAAGGATCCACGCCACCGCCAGAATCAGTCCCGCCGCCGCGACGCCGATCTGCGCGATATCGCCGTAGACGACGCTCCACATCCCACCGGCGATCGTGTATGCCGTCACGGCCAGAGCCGCTCCCACCACGGCGGCCGTGAAAGACACGCCGCCCATGACGCCGAGAGTCGATCCCGCCGAAGCGAGCAGTTCCGCGCACCAGATCAGTTCGGCTGCCAGCGCGGGGATGAGTAGCACCGCCGCCCAGCGCGCGCCGTAGCGGGCCTCGAACGGGCCGGCCATCGTCGAATAACCGGCCCGCCGCATGGGTTTGGCGAAGAAGAGGCCGCCGAGCACCAAGCTGCCGCCGAAGAGGAGTCCACCTTGCGCTCCGTGCCAGACGCTTTGGTGGAACGCGCCTTCCGCCGTGCCGAGCAGGTAGCCGCCATCCACCCAGGCGGCCGTCATCGCCAGTGCGCCGAGCAGCGGCGGCAATCCGCGCCCTGCAAGCACGAAGCCCGCCACCGTGGTGTCGCGGCGGCGGGCTCCTAGCAAACCGGCGGCGAGGAAACAGATTAGAATCCCCGCCGCCGCGGCAACCATCATCCGGCTACACGATCCTCAGAACTCCAACCGGAGCACGGCGATTCCGTGCCAGCGGCCCGTGCCGATGTCGGAGAACGATCCGCGGGTTCCGTTGAACGTCCCGAACACCGATGGGTCGGTGGAGTTGAAGGTCGCGTTGGGCGGGTTGAAGGAGTGGTACTTGTACGGGTTGTTCACGTCGAACCGGAGGCTGAACTTGAACCGCTCGTAAATCGGGAACTCCTTCGCGATCGACGCCTGCATCCAGATGATGCCCGGCGCCTGCAGCGTATTGCGGCCGAGCGAACCCGGCGTGAAGCTGTTGGGATACGCGAACCCGTTGATATCCAGGTATCGCTTCTGCGCCGAGAATGGGAAGCGGTTCGGACCGATGTCGACGTGGGCCTGCTTCACCTGATCGTTGGGTCTGGTCTGATTGGGCCGCAACGCGCCGGGCAGGTAGAGGTTCGGCGTGCCGCCGAAACCGACCGTGAACGGAGGCCCGGTCTGGAAGTGCTGGCTCGCCACCAGTTCCCATCCGCCGACCACGTAGTTCTTCCAGCCGCCCGAGTTCATGTACTTACGGCCCTTGCCGACCGGCAGTTCCCAAGTGACGGTGGTGACGAAGCGGTGATTGACGTCGTAGCCCGCTCGCGCCTTTTCCAGCCGCCGGTTGTACCAGGTCACGCCGCCCGCGCCGCCGTCCTCGTCCACGTCGTTCATCGTCTTGGAGAACGTCCAGAAGGAGTTGACGGTCATGCCCGACGAGTAGCGCTTCTCGAGCCGCAGAGTCGCGCCGTGATGGCTGTTGTGCCCGTAGTTCGAATAGTGCTGAATGCCGCCGAACTGTGTATACGGCCGGAAGTTCTGGTAGGCGTTGCGGATGGTGGTCAACTGCTGCACGTTGTTGGAGACGTCCAAGGGAAGCACGTTGACGTCCCAGTTGTTCAGCAGCCCCACGCCGCTCGATCCCTGGTACAGCAGTTCGGTTACCCAACTGTTGGAAAGCTGATACTGGAAGCCGCCCGACCAGTTCATCGTGTAAGGCATCCTCATGTTCGGATCGAACCAGGTGGCGCCGCGGCCGCCGAAGTTGGTTCCCACGAACGGCACCGATCCGTCGGAGTTCGCGTTGAACTGGAACGACGGCGGGCCCTGGGACAGCCTGAACACGGTGCGGGGATCGCCGGGATTCGACTGGATATTGGCCGTCGCGAAGTACTCCTCGAAGTTGGTGTTCAGCGTGTTGACGAGCAGATCGGACGTGATCATGCCGAAGTTGCCGCGAAACACCCAGCGAGGCTTGAAGTTGTAGGCGAGCCCTATGCGCGGCTGGAAGTTGTTGAGGTCCTTCTTCGCCAGCGGGCCCTTGCCGTGGACGATCGCTCCACGACGGCCGGTGAGCGGGTCCGTGCCGTTCGGGTCGAACTGAGACTGCTTCCCGTCGAGTGTCCGGAACGGCGTTTCATACGACCAGCGGAGGCCGAGGTTGAGCGTCATGTTGCGCATCGGCTTGTAGTCGTCCTGCACATACCAGGAGTTCGACCACCAGCGCGGCTGCCATCGCGCCTGCACGCGGGTGAACTGCGCGCTGGCGACGTTGCCCAGCAGCAGGTTCGCGAAGTTGTTGCCGGTGTTGGGGCGGAAGGGGAAGTCGGTGCCGCCCATGTTGTAAACGCCCGAGGGGAGCTCTTCCACCACCGAGTCGTACGTGGTGCGGATCACCTCGTAGCCGAACTTCATGGTGTGCTTGCCGATGATCTTGGTCAGATTGTTCTGGAACGTGTAGTCGCCGGCGATCTGTTCGTCGAAGCCGCCGGGCCCGAAATTGTAGTATCGGCCGCCGCCGCGGATATCGGGGAAGGTGGCGTCGGAGGCGTTGGGGATTCCCAACTGCTTCGCCCAGCCCTGACCCTGCGTGGGAGGCGTGCGGGTCCGGTGACGGCGGTTCAAGCCGAAGCGGAACTCGTTGATCATCGTCGGACTGATGGTGTGCGTGTCCGAGATCACGATGTTGCCCTGGTAGATCTTCGGAATGACGACGGGATCGACCAGCCCCCAAAGCAGTTCGTTCGAGTAGCGCCCGGGGTTGCGGTGCCGCACGTGCGAATAACGGCCGAAGAGCTTGTTCTTGGGGCTGAACTGGTGATCGAGCTTGGTATCGAGCCGGGTGAAGTAGTAGCGGCCCTTGGTGGGCACCACCAGATTGTTGATGGGACCGTTCGGGGTGAGGGTGCCGGGATCGCTCGGCGCCTTCCACGGATTCCGGCCCAGGATATTGCGCGTCACCGGATCGAAGCGCGCCGTCGGAATGCGGTTGCCGGCGAATGGATCGCGCGTCCAGACTCCGTCCACCATCCGCGTCGTGTCCGGATCGAAGACGGGGAAGCCGCGGCCGCCGAACGAGAAGTCGCCGTTGTACATGTCCGAAGTCGGAACGTTGCCGGTGAAGGTCTCGGTCACTTTCTCGTGGTGCCGTTGGAATCCGGTGAAGAAGAAGGTCTTGTCCTTGCCGTTGTACAGCAACGGGATCTTGATGGGCCCGCCGGCAGTGGCGCCCATTTCGTGGTAGCTGAAAGGATTGCAGACCACCAAGCCCTGGCACCGGCGCAATTGCTCGAAGTATTGGCGGTGCACCAGCCGGCCGTTCAGATAGCGATCCTCGAGACTGCCGTGGAACTGGTTGGTGCCGCTTTTGAACACGCCGCTCAACTGGCCGCCCGAGGAGTGGCCGAACTCGGCGGGCAGACCGGTGGTGTACATCTTGAACTCCTGGATCATGTCCAGAGTGGATGTAATCACGGATTCGACGTCATTGGGATTGCCCCGGACTGGCTCCTTGGCGCTGATGCCGTCGAGCGTGAATCCGAGCGACCTCTGCCGCTGGCCCACGGCGTGCTGTCCGTTGACGACGTTCATGCCGGGCATGTAGAGATAGATCCGGTAGAACGCCTTCTGCAGCACCGGGATCTTGTTGATCGTCTCGCCCTCGAGGACTTGTCCGCTGGTGGACGTTTCCGTCTCGAGCAGCGGCGGCGCGCCGGTGACCTGGATCGATTCGGTGAGGTTGCCGACCTCCAGTTTCACGTCAATCCGCGGCGTCTCCGCCGTGCGCAGCACGATGCCGTTCTGAATGTAGCTCTTGAAGCCCTGGGCCTCGATCTTCAGTTGATACTCGCCGGGGTTGAGGTTGGGGATGTAGAACGTGCCTTCATTGGTGGTTACGCTGTTGAACACGAATCCGGCTCCGACGTTACGGGCCGTGACGTTCGCTCCAGGGACAATGGCGCCGGTCGAGTCGGTGACCGCTCCGGTGAGCGTCGCCGTACCGGTGGATTGCGCGAGTCCAGACAGGGACAACGCGAGTGACAGGAAGAGCAATCTCCGCTTCATGATGCGGACCACTATACCAAAACGGTTGCCACGCGCGAGGGCGCTCACCCGGCTTAAGATAGAGATTCGCCATGGCGACGCAAGCCGGAAAGTTTCAATGCGCCTCATGCGGCGCGGGGATGGAGTGGGACCCGGCGGCCGCGCGTCTGGTGTGTCCCGCGTGCAAATCCGGGCTCGAAGTCCATCCCCTCGGATCCTTGGACGAGATCCCGTTCGCGGAGTTCGCCGGACAGCAGCGCCGCCTCAGCGAAACGGCTCTCGAAGTGAGATGCGGCGGCTGCGGAGCCGTCACTCAGTTCGAGCCGGGGCAGGTGGCGGGAAAGTGTCCTTTTTGCGCGGCCGCGATCGTCATGCAGCCGAAAGCCGCCGACCCGCTGATCGCGCCCCATGGCGTGCTGCCGTTCGCCGTAACCAGCGATCGCGCGGCCGGCGCGGTCAAGGCATGGCTCGGCGGGCTTTGGTTCGCTCCGAACGACCTGAAAGCGGTGGCGCAACAGGAGGGTCTGCAGGGAGTCTACATCCCGTATTGGACCTACGACGCCGAGACTTACTCCGAGTATTCGGGCCGGCGGGGCAAATGGTTTGTCGACCAGCGGGGACAACGCCAGTTGGCGTGGACCGAGTGCTCGGGATCGGTGGTGTGCGCCTTCGACGATGTGCTCGCGCCGGCGAGCAAGGCCGTCCAGCCCGCTCGCCTGGACGCTCTCGAACCCTGGCGGCTGGACGCGGTGAAGCCTTACGAGGCGGCCTATCTGGCCGGATTCAAGGCGCAACGCTATCAGGTGGAACTGAAGGACGGCTTCTCCCACGCGGCTTCCAAGATGCGCGTCGCGATCGAGGGGATGGCGGTCCGGGATATCGGCGGGGACCAGCAGCAGGTGACCGGCGTTCGCACGCGATACGCGGGCTTGACGTTCAAGCACGTGCTGCTGCCGGTTTGGATCGGGGCCTACCGTTATCGCGGGCAGGTCTTCCAGGTGGTCGCGAACGCGCAGAGCGGAACCGTGAGCGGCGAACGTCCGGTGAGCGCGGCCAAGGTCGCCCTGGCGGTGCTGCTGGCGCTGATTCTGCTCTGCGCGTGGCTCTACCTGCGGGACTGACTACGGCCGCACGGCGTCGGCATACACCTTCGGGGCGCTCCAGCCGGGCGCGGGAGCAAGCCCGTCGCGCAGGCCGTTGGATGGATGCAGCTTGCGCCACTCGTCAAGCCTGGCGTTCAACCGGCGCACCACTGGATTGTTCGCCGCGGCGAGGTCGTTCTTCTCGCTCATGTCCTCTTCGATGCGGAACAGGTAGCTCCGATCGGACTTGCCATCGCTCGCGATCTCGCGGACCAGCTTCCACGGCCCATCGTGCACCGCGTAGCGGAGCTTGCCGGCCGTCTCCACCGACAGGAACAGGTTCTCACGCGGTTCGGACCTGCCGGAACTCACCATCGGCCATAGGTTCCGCCCGTCGAGCGGCAGCGTATTGCCCGGCTTCACTCCGGCGGCGGCGGATAGAGTGGGCAGCAGGTCGATGGCGGCGCCCACCTGCTTCGTCTTGCCGGGCTTCAATTTGCCGGGCCATCGCAGAAGGGCGGGCACGCGGGTTCCGCCCTCCCAGGTCTGCCCCTTCGCTCCTCGCAGCGGCGTGTTGCGAGCTCCCTGCGGCACCGGCCCGCCGTTGTCGCTGAAGAAGAAAACGATGGTATCGTCAGCGATGCCCTCGGCGTCGATCGCGCCCAGAATCCTGCCGATGTTGCCATCCATCGCGTCGGTCATCGCCGCGTAGGTGCGCCGCGTCTTGTCCGGTATCTTGGCGTACTTGTCGATCAGCGCGGCGGGCGCCTGCAACGGAGTGTGGGGCGAGTTGAACGGCACGTAGAGGAACAGCGGCTTGTTCTTGTCGCGTTCGCGCACCCGGCGGACCGCCTCGGCGCCGATGAGGTCCGTGGAGTAGCCCTCCTCCTTCAACGCCTTGCCGTCGCGATGCCAGTCGAGCCCGCCGTCGCGCTCGTGCGTGTAGTAGTCGATGGCGCCGTTGAAGTGCCCGTACGAGTTGTCGAAGCCGCGCGAGCCGGGCAGGTAGCGGCGGCGCGAATGCCCGAGATGCCACTTGCCGGCCATCGCCGTGGAATAGCCGGCGGCACGAAACGTTTCAGGCATGAAATGTTCGCGCTCGGAAACGCCGAAATCGGCCCACGGGCGGATCACCGTGTAGCCAGTGCCCAGACGCATCGGATAGCGGCCCGTCATCAGCGCGGATCGCGTGGGCGAACAGACCGGGTGCGAGTAGAAGCGCTCGAACTCGAGGCTTTGCGACGCCAGCCGGTCGATGTTCGGCGTGGAGATCTCACTCCTGTGGAATCCTACGTCCGCCCAGCCGAGGTCGTCGGCGAGCAGGATCACTACGTTCGGCTTCGAGGGAGCGGACGCGAGCGGAGCGGCCAGAAGCGAGCCGAGGAATTGGCGGCGTTGCATCCTTAATACGCTATCGCACTTGACAGCGCGATCTGTATGCTGTATATGTACAGTAGACAGCAAATGAAGCCACCCGTCGGCGAGATCGATCTGAACGCGCCCATGCCGGCCTACCGCCAGATCGTCGACCGGATCCGCCAGTTCCTGGTGGACGGCTCGCTTGCCGAGGGCGACGCGCTTCCTTCGGTGCGCAAGTTGGCCGCGGATCTCGGCGTCCACCACAACACCGTGGCGGAGGCCTACCGCACGCTCGCCGAGGAAGGCTGGCTCGATATCGCGCAGGGCAAAGCGGTGCGGGTCACCGGGCGAGCCGCGCAACCGGCGTTGCCGCGGCGCGAGCAGGAGGAACTGGCGAGATCGTTCGAACGCAGAATGCGCGAGTTGGCCGCCGAGGCTCGCGCGCGAGGATTGTCCGCCGCAATGCTCGCGGGGCGGCTGCGTCTGCTGGCGGAGGAGGTCGATTGACATGTCTCTTCACATAGCGCTCATCGTCGCGTCGTGCACGTTGCTGCCCGCCGCCATGTTCCAGATGTTTCCGCTCTGGCAGCGCAGCTTCCTGTTCACGGTGCGCGTGGCGCCGGATTTCGCCGGATCGGCCGAGGGCCGCCGCATCGTGTCTGCGTTTCGGGCCGGGACCTGGTGCATAGCGATCGTGTGCGCGGCGGCCGCGCTGGCGGGCATCGCGAATTCCGCGCCGTGGGCGATGGCGGTGGCGCCGATCGTCAACTGCGCCGCCATGGCCGCGCTGTTCTTTCACGCCCGCTCGCGAACGCTCCCCTTCGCCGCGCCCGCCGGAGGAGCGGTTCGCCGCGCCGTTCTGTCGGCGGACGCCGACGTCGAGCCGTGGTGGACATGGGCCGCTCCTATGGCCGGGCTCGCGTTACTCGGCGGCGCCGTCGCGTTCCTCGCCGGCAACTGGGACCGCATTCCCGACCCGTCCCCGATCCACTGGGGGCTGAACGGCCTGCCGGACCGGTGGGCTCCCAAGAGCGTCGCGCGCGTGGCCGCGCTGTTGCTATGCGGTCTGTCGACCCACGCGCTGACCACGCTCATTCTGTACGGGCTCGGCCATTCCGGTCCGCCATCGGCCCGCCGCCGCATGAATCAGGCGCTGACCGCGTGGGTGAACGTGACGGCGTCCGGCATCATTGCCATGGTGCTGCTGCTTCCGTTCCGCGGCGCGTTGGCGATTCCGAGTGGCACGCTCTGGACGCTGGGTCCAATGGCGCTCCTGACGGCGCCCGCCATCTGGCTTTCGATCAAGCTCCAGCAGGTGGAGATCGAGGAAGAGGAGCCGGCGCGCGATGAAAGCTGGATCGGCGGCATCTTGTACTCCGATGCCGCCGATTCCCGCATGATGGTTCCCAATCGGATGGGTCCAGGCTACGGATTCAATCTGGGCCACCCCGTGATGCGGTATGCGTTTCCCGGACTGATCCTGGTGATTCTCGCCGCGGCCTTCTCGCCCGCGTTCCTGTGAACCCTACCGAAGCTGATCCTCCACTTCCTTCAACCATCCCGGCGGCTTCAGCACGTCGCGCGGACGCGAGCCGTCGGGAGGTCCGATGATGCCTTCCTTGAACATCATGTCCAGGATGCGGGCGGCGCGGCCGTAGCCCAATCGAAGGCGGCGCTGCAGCGTCGAAGTGGAAGCCCTGCCCACTTCGAGGACCACACGAACGGCATCCTCGTACATCGGATCGTTGAAATCCTCGAGTCCGTCGGCGGTCTCCGCCTCGTCCTCGCCCGGAGGCTCGATGAGGAAAGTCTGGTCGTAGTCGGGTCTGGCCTGCCTCTTCCAGTAGTCGGTGACTCCGGCGATTTCGGTTTCGGTCACGTAGGGAGCGTGCACGCGAACCAGGCGTGACGAGCCCGGCGGCAGGAACAGCATGTCGCCCTTGCCGAGCAGATGCTCGGCGCCCATCACGTCGAGAATGGTGCGGGAATCGACCCGCGTCGCCACGCGGAAGCTGATGCGCGCGGGGAAATTCGCCTTGATGAGACCGGTGATTACGTCCACGCTGGGACGCTGGGTAGCGAGCACCAGATGGATGCCCACGGCGCGGGCCATCTGCGCCAGCCGCGTCACCGCCTCTTCGACGCCGCCGCGCTCGAGCATCATCAGGTCGGCAAGCTCGTCGATGACGATGAGCACGAACGGGAGCGGCTTCAAATCCTCGGCCGCGGCGTCATCCTCGAACAGGCTCTTGGGCTGCGCCATCATGAGGCGGATCTTCTTGTTGAACTGTTCGATGTTGCGTACGCCGTACGACGCCAGCAGTTTCAGGCGCCGCTCCATCTCGAGCACCGCGTTCCGCAGGGCGTTGGTGGCCTTGCGCGGATCGGTGATCACTGGAGTGAGCAGATGCGGGATGTCCTCGTACGGACCCATTTCGACACGCTTGGGATCGACGAGGATCATGCGGACGTCGTTGGGAGTCGCCTTGTAGAGGATCGACATGATGAGCGAGTTCAACATCACGCTCTTGCCCGATCCGGTGGAGCCCGCGATCAAAAGGTGCGGCATCGACTCGAGCGAAGCCACTTTGATACGCCCGCTGATGTCCTTGCCGAGCGCGATGGTGAGCTTCGACGGCGAGTTGTTGAACTCGTCCGATTCGAGAATCTGCCGTAGCGCGATCACCTCGCGGCGCGTGTTGGGGACTTCGATGCCGACGGTCGGCTTGCCCGGGATGCGCTCGATGAGGATGGACTCGGCTTGCAGGCCGAGGCACAGATCCTCGGTGAGGTTGGTGATGCGGCTGTACTTGATGCCCGCCTCGGGCTTGAGCTCGAAAGTAGTGACGACGGGGCCCGGGTTGATCTGCACCACGGAGCCGAGCACGTGGAACTCCTCGAACTTCGTTTTGATGCGGGCGGCGGTTTCCTTGAGTTCGGCGGGATCGTGAGCCTGACGCGCCTCGGGTTCGTTTAGCAGTTCGGTGGAGGGCGGCCGGAAGTCGATGAAACGGCGGGCGGCCACGGGCGCGGCGGCGACCGCTTCCGCCGGCGCGGCGTGCACCGGCTCCGGATCGTCCCAGGGCGGACGCGACAGGCTCGGCTCGGGCGGGCGGTACTCCACCACGGCGGGCTCGGGTTCGAACTCTTCGTGGATCTCCGGTTCCGGCTCCTGGTACGCCCCCGGGGCAGGCGCTTCGGCCGCGGGTTCCAGTGGACCGTCCAGAGTGTGGATCGGGATGTCTTCGTCGAGCGGCCGGGCTGACCGTTCCACCCGGCGCGCGATCGCGGGGCGATCGACCGGAGTCCCAGCGGCGGCTTCCTTGGCCCGGCGCTGCTGTTCCCGCTTTTCGATCTTCGCCTCGGCTTTCGCCTGCTTGCGGCGCATGTGCGCGTCGCGCCACCTCAGCCAAGCCCCGCGAATCCGCGTGGACAGACCCTCGGATTCAGCCATCCATCCATGAACGGTGGCGACAGAGAAGGTCGACACGAGGTACAGGGAGAGTAGCAGAGCGGTGGCCGTGAGGATCACCGATCCGGGAAGGTTGAACGCGGCGAGCATGGCGTCGGAGAGCAGCATGCCCGCGATGCCGCCGGAGGGGATGGCATCGTTGAACACGCGGAAGCCGCCGAGCGCGCACATCGCGCACAGCGCGCCCAGCAGAACGAACCCGCCGAACACGCGAACGAAGGGCGCTCCGATCTCGCGCGAGAAGAACCACTTCATGGCGAGGATCAGCAACAGGACGGGGAGCAGGAACGCACCCAGTCCGAAAGACTGCACCAACAGGTCCGCGAAAAACGCACCCGTGGCTCCGAAGAGATTCCGGGTGGGGCCCGGGCCCGCCGTATTCAACGACGGATCCTGCGGATAATATGAGACGAGGGCGAGCGTCAGCAGCCCGCAGGCCACAAGGAACACAATCCCCATGGCCTCGTTGAACCGAGGCATCGTCGAGGGACCTAGAATTTTCATTCCGCTGGTCGCGGAGGCTGGAGCCCTCCTAGTATGCCAGAAAAACGGAATGTAAAATCCGTCCATCGAGCGAATCTTCGGGCGCCGTTCGCGCGTTTGAATCGATAGTGGCTTTTCAAAGCCATTGGTGTCTCCAAATGAACAAAGCCATTATCGTATTGAGATGTTCCGCGGCGCTGGCCGCGATCCTGATTCCGGCCTCCCTCTTCGCCAATCTTTCGGGGGCGGACCCACGCCTGACTGGCGCGCCCGGCGACGACCCGATGTCGTGCGCGTCGTGCCACTCGGGCGCGCTGAACTCGGGCGCCGGCTCGGTGAAGATCGAACTCGCCGGCGGGGCCACCTATGCTCCTGGCGTCAAGCAGCGAGTGAAGGTGACCGTTACCGATGCCGGGATGCGGCGCTGGGGCTTTTCGTTGTCGGCCCGCGTCAACAGCAACGCCGCCAGCGGCCAGGCGGGGACGCTCGCGTCCGTCGACGCCAACACCCGCGTGTTCTGCGACGATGGCAACGCCGCACCCTGCCGCGATCCTAACATGGTGCAGTTCATCACCCATACCATGCAGGGGACTCGCAACGGGACGACGGGTGGAGTCGACTTCGAACTCGATTGGACGCCGCCCTCCACCGACGTCGGGCCGGTGACGCTCTATGCCGCGGGCAACGCCGCCAATGGCAACGGGCAAAACAGCGGCGACCGCATTTATACCGCCAAGCTGGAAGTGGCGCCCGCGGCCGGCGGCGCCGCGCCCAAGCCGGCGATCAGCTCCGAACGGGGCGTTGCCAGCGCGGCAGCCACGTTAGCCGGTTTGGCTCCCAACTCGTGGTTCGCGATTACGGGAACCAATCTGGCATCGGTCACCCGATCCTGGACGGCGGAGGAAATCGCGTCCGGAAAACTGCCCGACAAGCTGGAGAACGTGTCGGTGACCGTCAACGGCAAAGCGGCGTTCGTGAACTCGGTGAGTCCCGTGCGCGTGGTCGCATTGGCGCCGGCGGACGATGCGCGAGGAGACGTGGAGGTGGTTCTGTCATCCGGCGATCAGAAGGCGGATACCGTCACGGCCAAGCTGGCGGCGTTCGCGCCCGCTCTGTTCGCGGCCGAGGGCAAGTTCGTGGTGAGCACCAAGGGCGACGCCGAGCGTTTCCTCCGCCCGGAGCAGATGCCGTCCGACAAGGCCACCGATCCGGTGACGCCCGGCGAGGCCATCGTATTGTATGGAACCGCATTCGGCGCCACGGACCCCGATTCCGCCGCGGGCGAACTCGCGAAGGAAGAGAGCAAGGTGAAGGCCGCGGTCACGGTGACCATCGGCGGCGTGCCCGCCACGGTGGCGTTCGCCGGATTGGCAGCCAACTCGGCGTCCGTTTTCCAACTGCGAGTCGCGGTGCCCGAAGGACTGGCGGATGGCGACCATCCGGTGGTGGTTCAGGTGGAAGACGTGAAGTCGCCCGAAGCGGGCGACTGCTGCCTGCTCAAGGTGCGGAAGTAACGGCGGCGGGCATCGGCCCGCGCAGGAACGCCAGCACCAGAATGAAGAGCCCGAACACGATCCGGTAGTAAACGAACGGCCGGAGCGTGTTCGTGCGCAGCCAGTTCATCAGGAACGCGATCGCGAAGCTTCCGCTCAACGCGCTCAGCGCGACGCCCAGCACGAACGAGCCCAGCATGCCTTCCGGGATTCCGCCCTGCTTGTAGAGATCGAGGAAGGCTTTTGCCGCGGCGGCGGCCACGGCGGGAGTCGACAGCATGAACGAGAAACGCGCGGCCGTGGCGCGATCCAGGTTTTGCAGCAGGCCGGCGGAGATCGTGATGCCGCTGCGCGAGGTTCCCGGAACGATCGCCAGCGCTTGCGCGAACCCGATCACCATCGCGTCCAGGAAGTTGACGTGATCCATCCGCTTCTGTTGGCGCCCCATGCGCTCCGCGATTTCCATCACCAGCGCGATCAGGATCAGCATCGTGCCGATCACGAAAGGGTTGCGCAGCGTGGTTTCGGCGGCGTGTTTGAAGAGCAGTCCGAACACGCCGATGGGAAGCGACGCGGCGGCCAACAGCCACAGTAACATCCGGTTGCGCCGGTACTCGGGATTGCCTTCCATCTGGAATCCCAAGCCGTTGGCGATCACCTGCACCCAGTCGCGAAAGAAGTAGAGGATGACGGCGAGCAGCGTGCCGAAGTGCAGCGCGATATCGAATGCGAGTCCCTGGTCGGGCCATCCGAGCAGCCACGGAGCCAACGCCAAATGCGCCGAACTGCTGATCGGAATAAATTCGGTGAGACCTTGAATCAGAGCCAGTACGGCTGCCTGCGCGAGCGACATAATAAAAGAAGCAGCACAGTCCGGTTCGCTTGGCGCGGCCCGCTCGTGATGCGAACCCTCAAGAGTAGCATGAGAAACACCAAAATCGTCGCGACACTGGGGCCGTCCAGTTCCTCGCGCGAGATGATCACAAATCTGGCGAAAGCCGGGGCGGACGTATTCCGCCTGAACGCCTCTCACGGGACGCCGGAGGACCGGGCCGAACGGATCCGCGTCATCCGCGAAATCGAACCGGAAGCAGGTCAGCCGATGGGCATTCTTCTCGACCTGCAAGGGCCGAAGATCCGGCTGGGCCAATTCGAGAACGGCGGTTGCGAACTTCAGGCAGGATCGAAGTTCACCATCACCACCGCGGCTGTGATGGGCACTCCGGAGCGCGCCTGCACGACGTACGCCGAGTTCGCCAAGGACGTCAAGCAGGGCGACCGCGTGCTGCTGGCCGATGGCAGCATCGAACTCCGCGTGCTGCGCTCCGATGGCGTGGACGCCGAGACAGAGGTCGTCTCCGGCGGCCGGATCTCCGACCGCAAGGGAATCAACCTGCCCGGAGTTCGCGTCAGCACGCCGTCGCTCACCAAGAAGGACATGGCCGATTTGCGAGCGGCGCTGCCGCTGGGCGTGGACATGGTGGCGATGTCGTTCGTCCGGCGCGGCCAGGACATGCTGCGGCTGCGCCACTTCCTCGAGGAGCACGACGCCGGGGCCACGCCAGTGGTGGCCAAGATCGAGAAACCGGAGGGCTGGGCGAATCTCGACGAGATCCTGGAAGCGTCCGACGGCGTGATGGTGGCGCTCGGCGATCTCGGCGTGGAGATGGAGCTCGAGAAAGTGCCGTTCATCCAGAAGTCGATCATCGAGCGGGCACGGGCGAAGGGCAAGTTCGTCATCACCGCCACTCAGATGCTCGAGTCGATGATCGAGAATCCGTACCCGACCCGGGCCGAAGTCAGCGACGTCGCCAACGCGATTTTCGACGGCACCGATTGCGTGATGCTCTCGGCGGAGACAGGCGCGGGCAAGTATCCGTTGGAGACGGTGAAGATGATGCGGCGCATCGCGGCCGAGGCGGAGGCGACGCTGCCTCCCTGGCGCAAGTCCGAACTCGCGCCGGCGGGAGCCACTCCACCGGAGATCGTGGCGGACGCCGCGTTCCGCGCCAGTCGCGTTCTGGGCGCGGCGGCGATCGTGGTGTTCACCGCCACCGGCAGCAGCGCGCGGTTGGTTTCGCGCTATCGTCCGCCCGTTCCGATTTACGCCTTCACCCCGTCGCAGGCGGCCGCGCGCCAGCTCAGCGCGATCTACGGCGTGCGGGCGGTGGACGCTCCAATAGTCGGGTCGACCGACGAGATGATGGATCAGATGGACCGCATCCTGCTCGATCGCGGGCTGGTGAAGCTCGGCGACCGAGTGGTGTTCGTCGCGGGCCAGCCCATCGGCAGGCCGGGCACCACGAATCTGATGCGCCTCCACACGGTCGACTGACGTGATCCGGCGGATCGAGGTCGCGGGTTACCGGTCGATCCGCGAGATGAGCCTGCCTCTACGGCCGGTGAACGTGCTGACGGGGCCGAACGGCTGTGGGAAGTCGAATCTGTACAACTCGCTGGTGCTGATCGGGCGGGCGGCGGAAGGCGCGCTGTCGATGGCGATCGTGGAGGAAGGCGGCATGTCCAGCGTGTTCTGGGCGGGCGGCGAGCGGATCCGCTATCAACGCAAGCGGCCGCCGGTGCGGATGACCCTCGGTTTCGAGGGCAGCGATCTCGGCTACGAGATCCAAGTGGGGCTGCCCGCCTGGAACGAACATGCGCTGGGCACGCTGTTCACCCTCGATCCGCGAGTGAAGGAGGAATCGATTTGGCCAACCGGCAACCGGCGCGTCGAATTGATGAAGCGCGACGGGCCCTCGGCGTGGCTTCGGGACAGCGAGGGCAACCGGGTGGCGTACCCGTTCGCGATGTCGAAGCACGAGGCGATTCTGTCGCGGATCGCCGAGCCGCACCGCTATCCCGAACTGTCGGCGGTGAGGACGCTGGTGGCCGGATGGCGGTTCTACCACCACTTCCGCACGGACGCGGAATCGCCGATGCGCCAGCCGCGAATCGGCGTGACGACCCACGTGCTCTCGCGCAGCGGCTCCGATCTGGCGGCCGCGCTGCGGACCGTGCAGGAAGTGGGCGACGAGGCGGCCCTCGCGCGCGCCGTGGCGGAGGCGTTCGGCGGCGCTGAGTTGCGGATCGAAGCGCCGGACATGATGTTCCGCGCCAGCCTGCGCGTACCGGGTCTGTTGCGGCCGCTCGATGCGCGCGAATTCTCCGACGGCCAATTGCGGTTTCTGTGTCTGTGCGCGGCGCTGCTGAGCCCGCGTCCACCGGCGTTGCTCGCGTTGAACGAGCCCGAGACGAGCCTGCATCCGGGGCTGATCGCTCCGCTGGCCGGTCTGATCGCCCAGGCGTCGAAGCACACGCAGTTGTGGATCACGACGCACTCCACGGCGTTGGCGGATCTGGTGGAGCGGCATACCGGCGTGGAGCGCGTGCGGCTGACGATGAGGGATGGCGAGACGCTGGTGGATAGCTGATCCGGTTCTGGCGTTGAGGGGAGCCGCGCTAGACGGCGCCCCTGGCTACTTCGGGGAACAGGCTGTACCCAACGTCGATGCCCTGAAAATGCGCCAGAATCTGGTGCATGTTGTAAGGATTCGTGTCCGTGCCGGTGATCGCGTGCTTCAGCACGTCGAACGCATGCTTCACGCCCGAGTGGTCGTCCAGGTCCGCGTCCACCACCATCTTGCCCTCGCCGCTGGTGTCGCGCGCGAACGTGAGCTGCAGGTTGCCCGCTTCGTCGAACGTCTTGAAGCTCTCGTCCTTCTCCAGCCGCGCGAACCCATCGCCGAAGGCGTGCAGACCGCCTGGGACGCTTCGGAACAACAGCGGCGCCGCCATGACGGCGTCGTGCAACGCGGGATTCACGAGCAGGAAGATACGCGCGGGCAGGATGTCGCGCACGATCTGGAAAAAGCTCGTGACGGGACCGCCATCCACATGAACCGCCGCGGCCTTCGCGCAGACGTTCATCAGCCCGGCCTTCTGCTCGTCCTCGAGATCGCTCCAATCGGCCGCCTTCATCTTGGAATCGCGCAGCAGCTTCAGCACCGCCTCGGGCAGCTTCGTGAAGCTCGGGAAGACCGGTTCGACGCGATCCGGGTTGGCGAAGAGCATCTCGCGCACATCAAGCCCGCGGCCGGCCGGCACATGAAGGGCGATCTTCTTCAACAGATAGCGTTGCGGCAGGATCAGCAACTCGGCGGATCCGTTGGGAAACGCGGGCACGCCTTTCAGTGTGACCGGTTGTCCCTGGAAGTCGACCTTCGGAAAGGCCAGGTCCAGGCTGCGGACCCGGGTGTTCCGGATCTCGACGCGGGCGGTATCGAAAATCGGCCTGCCAAACGCGTCAATCATGTCCAGGGTAACGTTCGAACGATTCTCCGGCATTTGTCGTGTCCTTCCTATTTTTGCTTTTTCTTCCGCCCGCCCTTGGTTCGCTCCGCCCCCGCGGCCTCCAAGACGTCCGGTGCGTTGGCGATGGCCTGGTCGCGTTCCTTGGCCGATACCGTCGCGTACGCGGGAGTCGAAAGCCCGTTGACGCGAACCGGCGCGGGACGATCCGCCCGCCAGGCGGCCACCGCGCGCGCCATCTCCACCACGCGCTCCTTTTGTTTCGGATCGGCGGAGAGATTGCGTTCTTCCTTGGGGTCGTTCGCCAGATCGTACAACTCGCGAGATCCGGTTCCGCCGAGACTATTGTCGATGTATTTTAGGTTGCCGTCGAGCAGCATGCCGCTTCGCAACTGCGAGTAGCAGCGGTTCTTCCAGCCGGCGTCCTGGCCGCGCGCGAGCTTGAGGAAGCTGCTGCCCTGGATGCCTTCCGGAGCGCTCAATCCCGCCGCCTCGAGAATCGTGGGCGCGAGGTCGGTGTTCTCGATCACCTTGTTGACCACGCGGCCGCCATTTTCCTTCGCGCCCTTCGGTCCGCGCCAGATCAGCGGCACGTGCGCCGAGCCTTCGTACTGCAAGCCCTTGAACCAGCGGCCGCGGTCGCCGAGCATGTTGCCATGATCCGCCGTGAACAGCACCAGCGTGTCGTCCGCCATGTTCAGCCGGCGAAGCTCGCCGAACAGACGGCCCAACTGAGCGTCGATATGCGTGATCGCGCCGTAGTATTTGGCGCTCATCACGCGCATCATCTCTTCGTTGTCGACGTAGTGGCGGCGCGCGCGGTCGCGTTGTTCGGCGCGGAGGGCGGCGGCATTCGGCGGTAGCTTCGGAATGGGCATCGCCTTCGGATCGTACATGTTGAAGTACGGCTCCGGTTCGACGCTCGGCGAATGCGGCTTCAGGTAGCTGGTGAACAGGAACCACGGTTGGCTCGATCCCTTGCGCGCCCGCAGGTAGTCGACCGACCTGTCGGTGAGCCACTCGGTCTCGAAGTCTTCCTTCGGATGCTTGAACAGCCCGACATCCTTGCCCAGCGGGTCGTCCGGCCACGGACACGTTCCGGGTACGATCGGCCACTTCGCCGGCGACCCGTGCTTCTTGCGCAGGAACTCGTTGTATCCGGTCTCGGGCGTGGGACCTTCGGAACTGAAGCTCCAGAACTGGTCGAACCCGTAGTCGAAGCGCGTGGGTGTGTAGTGGAGCTTGCCGGCGATCGCCGTATGATAACCGTGGTGCTTCAGGATGGTGGGCAGGAACAACTCGCCCTGATGCGCGGGGACGCCATTCGTCGTGACGCCGTTCACGTGAGCGTACCGGCCGGTGAACACGCAGGCTCGCGCGGGCGAACAGACCGGCGAGACGGAGTAGCTGCTGGAGAACCGCACACCTTCCTTGGCCAGTTTGTCGATGTTCGGCGTGTGGACCACCGGGTGCTTTTCGCAGCCCATGGCATCCCAGCGCATCTCGTCCACCATGACGAACAGAATATTCGGACGCTTGGCCGGAGCGGCCATCGCGGCGGCGGCGCCGGCTCCGAGCAATTCTCTGCGGGAAATCACCCGGTCAGGATATCAATACCGAGGCCCGGCGTCCGCGGCACGATATAAGCCGCGCCCTCCATGCGAATGGGTTCGCGCAAAAAGCGGTTGGCGGTCTCGAGGACGCTCGGGTTGAATTCGGCCAGATCGCAGTTCGCCGCGGCGGCGGCGAAATGGAGCGCGGCCGCGATCTGCGGTCCGAACGCGATGCTGAGATGCGGGACCACGGGGCCGCTCGCCAAGGCCGCGATCCGCATACCCACGGTGATGCCACAGCGGCCCAGGTCGGGCTGCAGCACGCCCACCGCGCGCTCGCGGAAGAACGGCGCCAGTTCGAAACGCGTGCGGTAGCTCTCGCCAAGCCCCACCGGAGTGCGGATCGCGCGAGCCAGCTTGCCGTGCTCCACGGCGTCTTCCGGCGCCAGCGGCGCTTCGAACCAGAGCGCGCTCCGCGCGTCGAGTTCCCGGCCGAAGACGACCGCCGATTCGGGCGTATGCCGCCAGAGTGCGTCGACGGCGTACGAGGCCGCGGGCAGTTCGTCCATCGACGCCAGGAACGCGGCCGCTTCCGGCGTGTCGAAGAACAGCTTGAACTTGTCGAAGCCATCGCCGATAGCGCGCGCGGCGGCTTCGGCGCGGCCGGCCGCGGGCAGCCCGCTATAGTACGCCGGGATCTTGCGCTTCGGAGTTGCGCTCAACAGCTCGCAGACCGGCTTGCCGGCGAACTTGCCGGCCAAGTCCCACAGCGCGATGTCGACCGCGGATATGGCGTCGATCATGAAGCCGCCGTTCTGTCCGCGCACGCGCATCGCCGAGTACATGCGATCCCACCAGGCCGCGATTCCTTCCGCGTCCGGCTGGAACTCCTGATTCTCGAGAATCGGTTTCAATAGTCTATCGACGATCGAGCACGCCACTTCCGGTGCGAGCGGCGCCTGGGCTTCGCCCCATCCCACTACTCCATCGGTGGTTTCGATGCGCACCAGCGCCGTTTCGAAATCGGTGGAATAGAGGCACGGGAAGACTGTCGACCATCGATAGCTCGACTCGCCCGCCCCGAGCGTGGTGGGCGAACCGGCGCGGCCCGTCGCGGCGCCGATGTCGCGCGGCAGCCGGATGGCGCGCGACTCAACCGAGCGAAGCCGCATGCATGTCCCGGAGCGTCTTCAATTCGCGTAAACCATCCGCGTCCAGCGCTTGCGTCGGATGCCGCACGCGCGCCGATTCGATGACGCCGGCCGCCACCAGGTTCTGTTTGGCGGCCGATACGCCGAGCCCCGGCTGCAGCTCATAGCGGATGAGCGGAAGCGCGGCGGTGAACTTGCTCCACGCCGCCGCCGTTTCCCCCTTCTCCAGGTGGCGCCAGATGGCCACGTACGTCGAGGTGATGTCGCTCGACGGCATCGTGCCCACGGCGCCGCGCTCGAACTCCTCGATCAGGAACTGTCCGTTCAAGCCGCCGAAGATGTCGAAGTTCGACGAGCCCTCGCCGAGCGCCTTCTTCAGCGCGCCAGTCTTCGGACCCGTGGGAGGCGCCTCGACCTTCGCCGAACGGACCCACTCGATCTCGCGCGCCATGCGGGCCAGCAGCGCAACGGGCATCGCCACCTGCGTCATCAAAGGCGCGTCCTGCACCATGATGGGGATCGATACGGCCTTGGAAATCGCGCCGAAGTAGAACATCAGCCCCTCGCCGTCGGGCTTGAGCAGATAGGGCGGCAGCACCATCAGCGCATTGGCGCCCAGGTTCTGAGCCTGCCGGCTGGACTCCACCGCCGCGTCGGTTCCGGTGTGTCCCGACGAGGCGACCAGCGGAACCCGGCCATTCACTAACTTCACGATGCGGCGCAGCATCTCTTCCCGTTCGGAGGCGAGCAGCGTGTAACCCTCGCTCGCGTTGCCGAACAGACCGAGCCCGTGCGCGCCCTGGGAAAGCAGATGCTCGACCAGACGCCCGAGGGAATCGTAGTCGACCTTGCCGTCGTCGTGAAACGGCGTCACGACGATCGGGAAAACGCCTCTGAGCATTATTGAGAGTGTTCTTTCATCGGGATGAGTCTTGCAGTCCGGCGATCAACGCCGCCTTGGCGCGCTGGATGTGTTGGCGAAGGGCCGCGGTGACGCGCGGAACGTCGCGGGCGGCCAGCGCCCGGTAGATCTCCTGGTGCTCGGCGCGTTCCTGCTTGAACCGGGAGCCGCGATAGCCCTCGGCCACATGCACGCGGGCGATCTGTATGTTCGCCTCGAGGCTCTCGTACATCTCCGAGAGACGCCGGTTCCCGGCGGCCTCGAGCAGGATCGCGTGGAACGCGGAATTGCCGGCCTCGTGAATGCGTACTCCCGCTTCGCCGGCGGGCTCCTGGTTCAGCGATTCGAGCAGTTCTTTCATCCGGGCGAGGAGGGGCGGCGAGATTCGTTCCGCGGCCTTCTCGGCGGCCAGACACTCGAGCGCGCAGCGAATGTCGAAGGTTTCCTCGATATCCTCGGCCGAAAGCTTGGCGACATAGGTGCCGCTGCGCGGATGGATCTCGATCAGCCCTTCGGTGGAAAGCCGCTGGATCGCCTGGCGGACCGGCGTGAGGCTCACGCCCAGCTTGTCCGAGATGTCCTGGATCTGGAGCCGCTCGCCGGGCCGGAACACGTGGGTCAGGATGGCCTGGCGCAGGGCGGCGTACACCTCGTCGGAGGCGCGTTGGCGCTTGATCGGCGTCAACCCTGCTTGCGGCACCCTCATAGAATACACGAACGAACGCGGCTCAGACACATAAAATCTGAAATATTTTACTTGCGCAAGGCGGGCATCGTGTGACAACATGACTTCCCAGGGACTTGTCCGCCATGAAACGCCGCGACTTCTTCGCCTCGAGCGCCGGTTATTCGCCGATCGTGCTGGCGGACCGTCTGCCCGCCGCGCGGCAATCCACGCCCGCCGCGGAGATCCGTCAGGCGATGGACAAGCTGGCTTCGCCCGCGGACCGCAACCGGAAATGGTTCGCGATTATCGACTTAAATACAGAGCCGCCGGCGGAGAGTGGGCCGCGTTGGCGGAGGTCAAGGGAAATCACAGGCGTCTTGGCGCGGCATCGTTTCGCCGCCGTGGAGACCGGCGCGGTGCGCTTGCGAATCGCCGCCACCAACGGCGATGAACTGGCGCGCGTATTCGAGGTACGCTGTTACGCGTAGACAGCTTCAGCTTCAGGGAGTCAACCATGTTTCGATTGCTTCTCGGAATTCCGCTTGCCGCCGCCATGGCGCTCGCGCAGCAGGGCACCGGCACGATCTCGGGAACCGTCACCGATCCTTCGGCGGCTTCGGCCGCCGGGGCCGATGTTCGCGTTCGCAATGTCGGCACCAATTCGACGTTCCGCGCCAGGACGAACGACACGGGCTTCTACACCGCGCCCGGCATGGCGGTGGGCGAGTACGAAATCACGGCGGAGTTGCAGGGATTCAAGCGCACCGTCCGTAGCGGCATCACGCTGCAGGTGAACCAGAACGCGCAGGTCGACCTGCGGCTGGAAGTCGGCCAAGTCGCCGAGACGGTGGAAGTGGTCGGAGAGGCGCCGCTCGTCAACACCAACAACGCCACGGTCGGCGAAGTGATCGAGAACCGCCGCGTGCGCGATCTACCGCTGAACGGCCGAGGCGCGCTGGCGCTCACCCTGCTGACGACAGGCGTGGTGTCCAACGCCGGCCCGACCAATTCCGGCTTCGGCGACCGCGGCATCCAGATCTCCTCCATTTCGATCAACGGCAGCCCGAGTTCGATGAACGCGCAGATGCTGGACGGGTCGAACAACATTCTGAGCTACGTGGGCGAGGTCGGCGTTCCGCCCGCCGTGGACGCGGTGGAAGAGTTCAAGGTGCAGAGCGGCAGCATGTCCGCCGAGTTCGGATTCACCGCGGGCGGCACGGTGAACCTGGTGACCAAGTCCGGGACGAATCAGTACCACGGAACGGCGTACGAGTTCCTGCGCAACGACAAGTTCGACGCGCGCAACACGTTCGCGCTGAGCAAGCTGCCGTTCCGCTACAACCAATATGGAGCGTCGGTGGGCGGCCCGGTGCGCAAGGATCGCACGTTCGGATTCTTCAACTGGGAGGACTACAAGTCGCGCCGTAGTTCGCCACGCATCGTTTCGATGCCGCTGGACAACTGGCGGCAAGGCGACTTCTCGAATCTTTTCGACAACACGGGCAGGCTGATTCCCATCTTCGATCCGTCCACCACTCGGCCGAACCCGGCGGGCGCGGGCCAGGTTCGCGACCTGTTCCCGAACAATCAAGTGCCACGCGGCCGTTTCGATCCCATCACGCCGAAGATCCTCGAGTTCTACCCCAAGCCGAACCGGCCGCCGCAGAATGCCTTCACCCAGGCGCAAAACTTCCAGGACGTCGCATCCAGCACCATCGATTGGCGGCAGTGGAATTTCAAGGCCGACCATCGATTCAGCCAGCGGAACTCGATGTTCGTCCGCTACTCGTCGGCCCAGCACCAGACGTACTCGACCACCATCTTCACGGACCAGACCGCGGGGGCCAGCCGCGCGGACAAGCAGGTGAATCGAAACGCGGTGGTGAGCGATACGCACACGTTCTCACCCACCTTGATCAACGACCTGCGCGTTGGCGTCATGCGGCAGGCATTCAGCTTCGTTTCGGTGAACATCGGCAAGGAGTGGCCGCGCCGCTTGGGCTTGCCTCCGATCATTCCTAACGACGCGATGCCTTCGATCGATTTCGGCCACGGCGGCATCGGCGGCGGCACGGCGGGCTTCCGCGGCTCCTTCAACTGGGACATCCAGGACATGATCACCAAGATCAAGGGCCAGCACACACTCAAGATCGGATACAACCACCGCATCTTGCAGGGAGGCAACCTGCAGGGCGGAGCGCCTTCCGGCAGCTTCAACTTCGGCGGATTGACCACCAACCCGCAGGTTCCGGCCGGCACCGGCAATACCATGGCCCAGTTCCTGCTCGGAGAAGTGGTCAGCGCGTCGATCGACCGCATCCTCGGAAATAGCTGGCACGGCTATTCGACGAGCCTGTTCGTGCAGGACGACTGGAAGTTGACCCGCCGTCTCACGCTGAATCTGGGACTGCGGCACGATTTCCAAAAGAAGCCCTACGAACGGCACAACGGACAGATCAACTTCGATCTCGCCGGAGCCAGTCCGGTGGCCGGATTGAGGGGCCGCACGGTGTTCGCGGGAGTGGACGGCCAGCCGCGTTCCTTCCTCGCCGAGGACCACAACGACATCGCGCCCCGCTTCGGCTTCGCGTGGGACATCTTCGGCACGGGCAAGACGGTGTTCCGCGGCGGCTACGGAGTTTTCTATCCGCCGATCTTCTGGCGCAACTTCCTCGGCGATACCAACTTGTTCTCCACCACCACGACTGCGTACGCGGCGCTGGCTCCCGGACAGCGGGCCTTCCTGTTCGCGCAGGGATTCCCGTTCGCTCCCCTGGAATCGCCAGGCTCAAAGGCCGGCCCCGGCGCGCTGCTCGGACAGGGCGTGAGCGCGTTCGAGAGCGACAGGACAACGCCGCTCACACAGCAATGGACGGGTTCGATCCAGCAGGAGTTGCGCGGATGGCTGCTCGACGTGACGTATTCCGCCAACAAGGGAAATCACTTCATCGCCAACAGCTACGGCATCAACGCGCTCACGCCCGACGAACGTAAGCGCATGGGCCGGTCGCTGCAGGACGTGGTTCCGAATCCGCTGGCGGGCAGGGTGCCCGGCGGACTGGGCACGGCCACGGTCACGCGCGAACGCACGCTGCTGCCGTATCCGCAGTACACCGGAGTGAGCATCCGCAATCCCCGCTATGGCAACTACATATCGCATCAGTTGCAGTTCAACGCGAAGAAGCGCATGACCAAGGGGCTGCTGGTGCACTGGGCCTACACGGCCGGCAAGAAGATGAGCGACGGCGTGGCGGTGCCGGTGGACTTCGGCCCGGTGGAGCAGACCAACGAGAACGGATTCCAGGACGGCTTCACCAACCGCAAGCTGAACAAGTCGGTGGACGCCGCGGATGTGGCGCAGCGCAGCGTGATCAGCGCCCTCTACGAGCTTCCGTTCGGCAAGGGGAAGGCTTTCAATCCGTCGAACTCCGTGCTGAACAAGATCGTGGACGGCTGGCAGCTCAACATGATCAACGTCATTCAGACCGGCGCCCCACTCACCGTTCGCGGCGCGAGCAACTTCGCGGCCGACAGGCCCAATTCCACCGGCGTGAGCGCCAAGCTCGATAACCCCATCCGGACGCAGTGGTTCCGCACGGATGCGTTCGTCAATCCTCCCGATTTCGAGCTGGGGAACGTGGGCCGCACCACTCCCGATGTCCGGCACCCCGGCGCGGTCAACTTCGATTTCTCCATGATCAAGTCGACCCGCATTACCGAACGTCTCCGCATCGAGTTCCGCGCGGAGGCATTCAACGCGTTCAACCGCGTGAATCTCGGACTCGCCGACGACAATTTCTCGCCCGGGCCCGACGGCAAGAACCGCAGTTCCACTTTCGGCACGGTGAGTACGGCGCGCGACGCGCGCATCGGACAGCTCGCGCTCAAGGTGATTTTCTGACCCCGTGAAGATCCCCCATGTCCGCTGGTGGATCGCGGGGCTGCTCTTTCTTTCGACGGTAATCAACTACGTCGACCGCCAGGTCCTGTCGATCGTCGCGCCAACCTTGACGAAGGAGCTGGGACTCTCGGCGGTCGACTACGCGAACATCCTGAACGCGTTCCTCGTGGCCTACACGCTGATGTATTTAGGATCGGGCGTGCTGGTGGACCGGTGGGGAACGCGCGCGGCCCTGGCCGTGTTCGTGGCGTGGTGGTCGGTCAGCAACATGCTGCACGCGTTCGCGCGCACCGGCATGCAGTTGGGTTTCTTCCGGCTGCTGCTCGGGATCGGCGAGCCGGGCAATTTCATGGCTGGAGCGCGCGCGATCTCCGAATGGTACTTGCCGAAGGAGCGCGCGTTCGTCAACGGACTGGTGCAGGCGGGTGCATCCGTGGGAGCGGTGATCGCGCCGCCGTTGGTGGTGTGGCTGGTCAAGTACTACGGCGACTGGCGCATGGCGTTCGTGCTGACCGGCGCGGCGGGATTCGTCTGGGTGGGGCTGTGGCTGTTCTTCTACCATCTGCCGAAGAATCATCCGCGCGTCACCGACGCCGAGCGCACGCTGGTGGAAAGCGCGCTGGCGCATCCGCCCGCCGGGAAGGTTCCGTGGATCTCGCTGCTTCGATACCGGCAGACCTGGGGCTTGCTTCTGGGGCGGTTCTTCTCCGATCCGGTTTGGTGGTTCTATCTGTTCTGGCTCCCGAAGTTCCTGGTCGACAAGCGCGGTTTTAGCATGGATCAGGTCGGGATGCTGGCGTGGATGCCCTATCTGTCGGCGGACGCCGGCGCCATCGTGGGCGGCGTGCTCTCGGGCCACCTGGTAAAGCGCGGCTGGCCGGTGTTGAGCGCGCGATCGGCGAGCATGTGGCCGTTCGCGTTGTTGATGCCGCTGAGCCTGCTGGTTCCGTACGCGCCGTCGAACACCGCCGTGTTGGCGATCATCTGCGTGGTGACGTTCGCGCACATGGCGTGGAAGACGAACATCATGACGATCACCAACGACCTCTATCCGGCGCACGTGGTGGGCTCACTGGCTGGCATCGTGGCGTTCGGCAACGGGCTGGGTGGAACGCTGTTCACCTGGCTGGTGGGATGGATCGTGCAGTATTATTCGTACGACGCGATTTTCATCATCATGGGATTCATGCATCCCACCGCCTACCTGGTCTTCCGCCACCTGGTGCGCGAACCCGTCGTCATAAAGGAGAGTTAGCATGCTTCGACGAACCTTCCTTTTCGCCGCGGCCGCGCCGGCCCTGAAGATCGAGCGCGTGGAGGCCTTCGTCATCCGCACTCCCAACGTGCCGGTGTCCGAGGCGGAACTGATGGCGATGTATCCGCAAGGCGCGTTGACGGGCGGGACTGGGTTGTTCAACCGGCTCGACTTCGCCAGTCCGTCGCGATCCGGGCGGTTTTCCCAAGCCGTGCTCGTGAAGGTGACCGCGGGCGGCATCGTGGGCTGGGGGGAATGTCACGCGCCCGCCGCGCCGCGCGTGCACAAGACGATCGTGGAAGACATGCTTCGTCCGGTTCTGCTCGGCGCCGACTCGCGCGACGTGGAGGCGCTGTGGGATCGCATGTATTCGACACAGCGGCTGCGGGGCTATTCGACGGGCTTCTACACGGAAGCGATCGCGGGCGTGGACCTCGCGCTGTGGGACATCCTGGGCAAGTACATGAACCAGCCGCTATATCGCATTCTGGGCGGCAAGTATCGCGACAAGATCCCGACCTATCTCGGCGTGGGTGGGTCGTCGATCGAGGCTCTGAAGGAAAGCGCGGCCAAGGCGATGTCGCAGGGATTCGCGGCGGTGAAGATGGGTCTCGGCAAGGGCGCTGGAACACGAGACATGGCGCGCGTGGCCGCGGTGGCGGAAACAGTGAAGGGCAAGGGACAGCTCCTGCTCGACTCGCTCGGCGCGTTCAAGCTGCATGAAGCCGTGACGCTGGGACGCGAGCTCGATCGCATCGGCGGCATCGGATGGTGGGAAGACGCGCTGATGCCCGAGGACACGATCAGCTACCCGAAGCTCGCCGATGCGATGGACACGGCGATCGTCGCCGGCGAGACGCTATCGAACCGGTTCCAGTTCCGCGATCTGTTCCTGGCGAAGTCGGTGGACATCGTGAATCCGGACGTATGCCGCGCGGGCGGCATCACGGAGTGCCGCAAGATCGCGATCCTGGCCGATGCGCACAGCGTGTTGTGGTCGCCGCACGTGAGTACGGGCACCGCTCCCTACATGAGCGCGTCGATTCACTTGGCCGCCGCCACGCCCAATTGCGTGATCATGGAAGGCGGCAACAAGCACGAGGGTCCGATGGGCAACGCGCTGTTGAAGGAGCCTCTCGAATATTTCCCCGGCTATGCCAAGCCGAGCGACCGGCCGGGGCTGGGGGTGGAGTTCGACGAAAAGGCGCTCGCCAAGATCATCGTGGCGTCGTAGACCGGTTCCCAATCGGTCGCGGGTCGCCTTGCCCAATCGGAGACTCGGCCCACTTCGGCAACTCGCCGAACTTGCTCTCCAAAAGCCTGACCATCTCGCGCAGCAGCACGTTGTCCTCGATGCTGACTCCCACGCCAGCCTCCTCGAACTCCGCTTTGAGCCGTTCGGCGGCTCCGCTCAACCCGGCCAGCACCCGCAGTTGCGCCAGAACCCGCTGCCGCTCGACGCCATCGAGCGGTGACTGCCCGCCTCCCGCCCGAAACTCCGATTCTACCTTGGACCGCGATCTTCGCTCAGCGGCGTCCGATCGCGCCTTCGAGCGTCGACGCGGTGAGAAGGGACTGGCCCCATCGTTCGATCTGGTCGCGGGTCGCCTTGCCCAATCGGAGTTCGGCCCACCTCGGCAACTCGCCGAACTTGCTCTCCAGAAGCCTGACCAGCAAATTGGCTTCGCCCTTCGCCAAGCCCATGGCGAACCCGGTGTCGCGGATCTCGCGCAACAGCACGTTGTCCTCGATGTTGACTCTCACGCCAGCCTCCTCGAACTCTATTTTGAGCCGTTCGGCGGT
>SXGS01342738.1_pt1 | contig 42310 bp, 36 predicted proteins | sample 3174681 | NCBI WGS metagenome assembly SXGS01 (sample SAMN11356861, study PRJNA531348) | freshwater metagenome | isolation source: freshwater sample F1-80 | place: China: Fuxian Lake, Yuxi | collected 2017-12-25 | reverse complement strand
GAAGGCGGCGCGCACCGCGAGTGCGGTCGTCCCGTAACCGACATCGCCGGAGACCAGGCGGTCCATCGGGATTTCGCGCTCCATATCGGCTTTGACCTCGTTGATCGTGGTCAGCTGGTCCGGGGTTTCCACGTACGGGAAGGCTTCCTCGAGCTCGCGTTGCCACGGCGTGTCCGCGCTGAAGGAGAATCCGCGCGAAGCCATCCGGGCCGAATACAGCCGGATCAGTTCACCGGCGATCTCCTTGACCGCTTTGCGCGCTTTGTTCTTGGTGGAGGCCCAATCGGAACCGCCCATCTTGGACAAGGCCGGCGCATCGCCGCCCACATAGGCGGTGATCTGGTCGAGCTGATCCGTGGGCACGAAGAGCCGGTCCCCGGGTGCACCGCGTTTCGCCGGTGCGTATTCGAGCACCAGGTATTCCCGGCTGCCGTCGGTCCCGATCACCTTGCGCTGGATCAGTTCGATGAACCGGCCGATGCCGTGCTGCTCGTGCACCACGAAATCGCCGGCCCGCAGCTGCAACGGGTCCACCGCATTCCGGCGCTTGGACGGCATCTTCCGCATGTCTTTGGTCCCGGCCGCGGAGGACCTGCCGAGCAGATCCGCTTCGGTCAGCAGCCCGAGCTTGAGCCCGTCCAGGACGAACCCGTGCCCGACGGCGGCCGTGGTCACCTCGATGATCCCGGCTTGCGGTTCCGCATCGAGGGAGTCGATCCGGGCTGCCGGGATATCCGCGTCGTGGAACAGCTCGGCCAAGCGCTGCGCCGGTCCCGGACCGTCGGTGGCCACCACTACCCGCCATTGGCCCTGGCCATCGGCGCCGCGCACCCGGGAGCCGATGAACTCCAGCATCTCCGCGACATTGCCCTGGTAGCCCCGGGGCGCCCGGGCGGGGATGCTGAGCACGTCGAGTTCCGGTGCCGTTTCGTCGTCCAGGCCCAGTGCGGAGACCGCCCACCAGCTGACCCCGGCGCGCAGCGCCGCGCTGCGGGTTTCGCCCAATGAGGCGAAGCTGGCCGAGGCCAGGCTCGCCGAGACGTCCAGCGGCGCCGCACCGCCGTCGGACGCGGTCGACCATGCGGCCTCCAGGAACTCTTCGTTGGTCGCCTCCAAATCGTGGGCCCGGCCCCGCACCCGTTCCGGCTCGAGCACCACGGCGATCGAGCCCGGCGGGAATTCCGCGACCACGGGCACCATCGAATCCACCAGTACCGGGGTCAGTGATTCCATGCCCTCCACCGCGATGCCGCCGGCGATCTTCTCCAGCATCGCCGCGGCAGCCGGAAACGAATCCTTGAGCTTCGCGGCTTTCGACTGCACCTCCGGGGTGATCAGCAGTTCCCGGCACGGCGGCGCGTGCAACTCCTTCGGGTGTTCGATGGTTCCGCTGACGCTGGTCAAGGTGCGCTGGTCGGCCACCGAGAACCAACGCATCGACTCGACTTCGTCGCCGAAGAATTCGATCCGGACCGGGTGCGCGTCGGTGGGCGGGAAAACGTCGATGATGCCGCCGCGGACCGCGAACTCACCGCGGTGGGTCACCATGTCCACCCGGGCGTAAGCGGCATCCGCCAACCGGCGGACCACATCGTCGAACCGGATCAGCTGGCCCACGGCCAATTCCACCGGGGCCAAATCGGCCAGACCCGCCACGATCGGCTGCACCACCGCCCGGACCGGCGCCACCACGACGCGCAGCGCGCCCGGACCGGACTGCACGCCGTGTTTCAGCCGGCGCAGCACCGAAAGCCTGCGGCCCACGGTGTCCGATCGCGGGGAGAGCCGTTCATGCGGCAAGGTCTCCCAACTGGGGAAGTCGGCGACCGCGTCATCGGGCAAGTAGGCGCGCAAGGCGGCCACCAGGTCTTCGCTTTCCCGGCTGGTCGCGGTGACTGCGAGCACGACGCCGGGGCCGCCGTCCAGCGCCGGCGCCTGGGCCAGCCCTTCGGCGATTTCGGCCAGCAGCGGAGCACGGAGTCCATTGGGAGCGCCGATTTGCAAGTCTTCGCTGCGCTGGGCGTGCGCTTGGGCAGCCTGGGCGCGGACCCGGACAATGCTCGGCTCCTGGCTGATCGCCGCTCGCAAACCGTTCAGACCCATCGAACCCTCCAAAGACAGCACAAATGCCCGAAGTTCCAAGAACTCCGGGGGTGATGATTCCCATCCTATCCCCCGTCGGCGGTGCGGCACGTAAGATGGTTCGGAAGAAGATCCCTATCGAGGAGAACCATGGCTCTGACCTCCACTGCTTCCCTGCCCGCTCCCGTCGACCGCGTCGTCGCGCTGTTCTGCAGCGAAGATTTCGTCCGTCAGGTCAGCGAAGCAGCTGGCGGGACCCTGGTCTCCTACCAGCTCACCGGAGAACTGTCCGGTGCGTTCGAGACTCAGGCCGCCCGCTCGGTGCCCAGCGACCGGCTGCCGGATTTCGCCCGGAAGTTCGTCGGCGCCACGCTCACCATGAATCAGCAGGAAAGCTGGTCCGCCCCGGCAGCCGACGGCTCCCGCACGGTCTCCATCACCGCCCGGATTTCCGGGGCTCCGGTGGAGGCGAGCATCGTGCAGACGCTGACTGCGGACGGTGCGCAGACCACGATCGAAATGCAAGGCACGGTCAGTTCCAACATCCCGTTCTTCGGCGAGAAGATCGCCAGCGCAGCGGAGCCGGCCATCGGCAAAGCGCTGAACCTGCAGGTCAGCGAAGCCCGGAAGGTGCTGGACGCATGAGCCTGCCCACCGCACTGAGCTGGGTGCTGATTCTGGCCGGCCTCTGGTCGCTCATCGTCTGGCCGCCGTTCCTGCGCCGGGTGCTCAAAGACCCCCGGGCCCGGGACGAGTCCGGCAAACCGACGAAGTTCCTCACGGTGCACATCATGCTGGTGAGCATTTCGATGATCCTCGGCATCGCGACGTTGGTGATCGGCATTCGCAGCCTGTTCGGCTGAACCGGCCCAGCCAGCCGGGCGCGGATCCGGGGGCGGCACACGGCCCCGGGGAAACCGGGTAAAATGGATTCCGGTGTGCCGGGAAGTCTGGTCGGCATGGCTGCGATGGCAGCCATTGTTCTGATCGCTTCTGCCGTGTCTTCTGTGAGGATCTTCCATGATCGCATCCCGTCCCAGCTTCCACATCTTCCGACGTAACTCCTACCCGGAGCATTTGCGCGTCACCGCGATCCTCCGCAAGGAAACCGTCGGCGGTGCATTGCTGCTGTTGGCCACCGTTGCCGCGCTGATCTGGGCGAACTCTCCCGCGGCCGAAGGCTACTTCGCGCTCCGGGATGCAAAGGTCGGCTTCGACCTTTTCGGTTTGAACCTGACCTTGAGTTTGGGCAAATGGGCCTCGGACGGGCTGCTCGCGATCTTCTTCTTCGTCGCCGGTTTGGAGCTCAAACGCGAATTCGTCGCCGGCGATCTCCGCAAATTCGACCGGGCTCTGGTGCCGATTGCCGCGGCGATCGGCGGCGTGCTGGTTCCGGCGTTGATCTATGTGGTGATCAACTTCAACGGCGGCGCCGAAGTGCTCAACGGCTGGGCGATCCCGACCGCCACCGACATCGCCGTCGCACTGGCCGTGCTCGCGGTGATCAGCACGCATCTGCCCTCCGCGCTGCGTACCTTCCTGCTGACCCTGGCCGTGGTCGACGATCTGATCGCGATCACGATCATCGCGGTCTTCTACCCGCACAACCTCCAACCGCAGTACCTGGCGATGGCATTGATCCCGTTGGCGCTGTTCACCTGGTTGGTGCAGAAGCGGATCCGCAGCTGGTACTTGCTGGTGCCGCTGGCGATCATCACCTGGGTGCTGGTGCACGAATCCGGAGTGCACGCCACGGTGGCCGGGGTGCTGCTGGCCTTCGCGGTTCCGGTGCTGCGCAAGGACCGGACGCCGGAAAACGGGCCCGGTCTGGCCGAGCATTTCGAGCATCGGATCCGACCGGTTTCGGCCGGCATAGCAGTGCCGATCTTCGCCTTCTTCTCCGCCGGCGTGGCGATCGGCGGCTGGTCGGGTTTCACCGCCTCGCTGACCGACTCGGTCTCGATCGGCATCGTCACAGCGCTGATTCTGGGCAAGGCGATCGGCATTTTCGGTGCCACCTTCCTGATCACCAAGTTCACCAGGTGCACGCTCGGCGACGGCTTGTCCTGGATCGATGTGCTCGGGCTGGCGATCCTGGCCGGCATCGGTTTCACGGTTTCGCTGTTGATCAGCGAGCTCGCCTTCGGTGCGGATTCGCCGCACAATGACCACGCCAAGGTGGCGATCCTGACCGGTTCGCTGTTGGCCGCACTGATCGCCACGGTGATCCTCCGATTGCGCAACAAGCACTACCGGAAGCTCGAAGAGTTGGAGTCGGTCGACGCCGACGGCGACGGGATCCCGGACGTGTTCAACGAAAAGGACGACTGAACCCGGTTGCCCGGGCCGACGGCGTTCAGTTCAGTTCGGGATGCAGCTCAGTTCGGGTTGCAGTTCAGTTCGGGTTGCAGGCGACGTGCGCGGCGAGGCCGAGCAGAATCCCGGGATAATTGAGGATCGTCCGGTTGCCCACCGTGGCGACCGGCGAGGACCAGAGGATGTTGGATCCGGCCGAGTTGACCAGTCCACCGCCGGAGACCAGCACTGAGAAGATGTTGATCCGGAAGGTGGTCGGTCCGCTCAGCAGGCCCAGCAACGCGCCGGCCGGGGTGAACGTGTAATTGGTGATCCCGGCGGCGGTGCCCGCATAGCCCATCACTTCCGTCGTCCCATCGGTCTTCAACCGGACGATTTGCAGCGCATAGCTGCCTTCCGGCGGCAGGAACGGCGCCGGGTTCCAAGTGATCGTGGCGTTCGGGGTGGTCTCGGTGCAGCCGATGCCTCCGGTGATGTCCAGAAGCCTGGCGCTGCGCAGCGTTCCGCCAGTGGCCACGCTGGAATCGGTGAATGCGGCCAAGGTGGCCTGGCCGGAGCCGCTGAAGCAGAATGCCGCCAGCGGAACCAGCAGGAGCACCAGGGCCCCGGTGGTTGCCGCCGGCGTTTTCCGCACCGGCCGGAACGCGATGAAGATCAGCCCTCCGGCGATCAGTCCGCCGGCGAAGATTGCCCAAGGGGTCTGCAGGAAGGCCACCGGATAGCCGAGTCCGTTGACCGCGAAGAACACCCGGTCCACCTTTTCGGCCGAATACGGCTGCGGGTCGGGCAACGCATTCGCATCGCCCTTGAGGATCAACTGCCGGGTGGAGCCGGGCGGCGCGGCAACCACCTCGACCATCCGGTGCGTGATCCGCTGCCCGCCGGAGTTGAAGACGCTGACCACGTCGCCGGGCCGGATCTCGGCCACCGGCACGGGACGGGTCAACGCAAGAGCACCGGTGTCGATCGCGGGAGCCATCGAGCCGGAACGGAAAATCACCGGTGTGATGCCGAACAGCATCGCCGCCGCAGCCGCAAGCAGGCACAGCAGACCGGCCGCTGCCCCGGCGGTGAGCAGGACCTCCCGGAGTCTCCGGCCCGCAGCCATCCCGGCCCGGCGCGGCCTGGCCCCGGCCGTGCTGCGGCGGCCCTGGAGGATCGTGGAATCCGGGTGCATTGCAGGCGTTCCGGTCAATTCTGCACTGCGCTGAAGTTGAAGACGATCACACCGGTCTGGTTCTGCAGCGTGCTCGGCGCTGCGGCGTCCAGCCAGCCACGGACGCAGAGTTGCTCGGTACCGGCGGCGGCCAGCGAACGGACCGCAGTCGCGGCTCCGCCGATCTTCCCGCTGTAGATCTGCCCGGCGGTCGTGGTCGCGGTGCAGGTCGGACTGACGTAGATTCCGATGTTCAGCCCGGCCGGGTCTTCGACCAGGGTCCCGGTCCCGGTCACCGCGATCTGGTAACCGAAGTTGAGCGTGCCGTTGTTCCGGACCAGCAGCGGTTTGAATACCCCGACGCCGCCGGGGGCGATTCCGGTGCCGTTGAAATCGCTGAACGAGTAAGCGGTGTTCGTGCCCACGGCGCCATCACTGCTGGCTGATCCCTGGCGCAGCGAGAGATCCACGGACCCCGCCACGAAAGTCCCGGATGTCACTGCGCTGGTGTCCTGCCAGGCGGCCAACGTCCCGACCACGCCCAGACCCAGCACCATGCCCAAGGCGAGCAGTGCCCGCACCCTGGCGGACAGGCCGCGGTACCAGGGTGTTGTCGGCGAGACGTGCTTGCTCATTCGGTCCTCTCAAGGGGTTTGTTCCGTCGGCCCAGAAGCTGCATCCCGCTGCCCGCAGCAACCATGATCGCCGCCAGGACCAGGATCGACAGGCCGATCGCGGGGAAGCCGGTGGTCGGCAGTTGCGGCCCTTCCGCACCCGGCAGGCCGCGGGAATCGGCGCCGCTGACTGCGGCGTTCGACGCAGCCGCCGCGTTCACGCTCGCATTCGCGTTCGAGCTGGCATCGGCATTCGCTTTGGCATCGGCGTTCGCTTTGGCCTCGGCGTTCGCGTTGGGGCCGGCAGCGCTCTGCCGCAGACTCAGCTCGAACCCCGCCGGGAAACTCTGCAGCTCGGCCTGGTTCCCGGCACCGGCGGTGAGCGCGATCTTCAAGGTGAAATGTTTGCTCTGCCCTGCCGGAAGCGGGAACAGAACCGTACCGGCGCTGCCCAGCAAACGGTCGCCGTCGGCGGTCGAAGCGCGCAACTGCACCGTGCCGTCGGCGATCAAGCCCTGCCAACTCGGCGCAGTCACCTTGGCACTGAGTTCTGCCGCGGACTGCCCGCCGTTGCGGACCCAGAGCTCGGCGCTATGGCTCTCCCCGGGGACCAGCTTCTGGCTCAGATCGAAAATCGACGCCGGCAGATCCTGCCCCCAGTGGACCCCGTCGGCGCTCAACTCGAGTTCCCCGGCGGCCTGTGCCGCCGGGACGAATCCGCCGATCAAGCTGCCGAACACGAGGGAAAGCACGGCCAACGGCCGCAATACCCGGCGGATCATCGCAGCACCTCGTGCCGTCGGCGCCAGTCGCGCCAAGCACCGAACAGCATTGCCGCCGCGTAGCCCAATAATGCGGTGACCGCCAGGACCAGGAGCACCATGTGCAGTTGCCCGTTGATCACCGTGTTCAGGTAGCCCAGCAACGGCACGGTGTACCAGAGCACCCCGCGCAATTGCACCGGCCGCACCGGCTCGGCGTCCGGGGCGTTGTTGGCATCGCCCTGGGTGACGAACCGCTGGCTCCCGTCAGTGCCGATCGACATCCCGACGACCCGGTGGGTCACCACCTCGGATTGCCCGGAAACCAGTTGGTAAGTCACCACCGAACCGATCGCCACTTGATCCGCGGCAACCGGCTTGACCACCACCAGGTCACCGGGCTGGATGCCCGGCGACATCGAACCGGTGAGCACGGTGTAGCTCTCCGCCCCGGCCACCCGGGGCACCACGATGAGCACCGCGAGCACGGCCAGGACCAGGAACAAGAACAGCCAGGAAGCAATCTGGCCGATCCACCAGAACATCCCGGCCCCGGCGGCCCGCCGATGCCGGCCGGTACCCGGTCCCGCAGCGCCAGCCGGCTCCGGCCGGCCCCGCAGCGCCCGGCGACGCAGTTCGACCGCGGTCATCGGACTTGGTCCGCTCGGAAGCCGAAGGACAACTGGAACCCGGAGCCACCGGAGGCCTGCGGCGCATTGCTGCCCAAGCTCCCTTGCAGGCAGAGCACCAACGAGGCTCCGGCAGCCAGCCGCGGCTGGCTGCTGAACCGGGCGCTGCTCTGCTGCGGCCCCTGATAGAGCTGCTGCCCCACCGGACTCGCTACTCCCGCCGGACAGCTGGTGACCGAGTCGACTTGCGCGACCGTCACCGTGAACGAACCCAGCAGCAATGATCCCTGTCCGGTAGGGGTTGCGGAAATGCCGCTCATATCCAAACTGAACGGCGTGCTGCCCCCGTTCTTCACCACCACCGGGGCTTGCCGCCCGGTACCCGGGGCGAGCGCCGTCGAACCGAAGGCGTCGAGTTGGAAATTCTTGACCTGGCTGGTCTGGTCCCCGTTGAGCAAGACCAATGAACCGATGCTCACGGTGCCCGGGTTGATCGTGCCTTGGTCACGCCAAAGAGCGGCCGTTCCGGCGGTCCCTGCGATCAGGAACCCCGAAACAGCCGCTACCGAGGCAAAAATCCAACGCTTGCGCATAGCCCGACGGCTCCGGAGGACTAGCGGGTCTGGACAAGCGTGAGGACCAGGCCACTGAGATTGGCGTTCTGGTTCTCGATGGTTTCGTCGTCCGTCCCGGAAGCTCCGGTCCCTTTCGCGAAGGCGACCGTGACGCCCACCCCGAAGCTGTAACTGCCCGGTGCGGCGAAACTGAGCACCCCTCCGGTGTTGGTCAGGCCTGCGGGAATGTTCTCCGGCACGATGGTCACGGTGACGTAGGGCTGCCAGGCAGCCGGAATTGCGGCATTCACCGACGTCGGATCGATCGTCAGCGAACCCTTGAGGTTCTTTCCATCCGCGGTGATCGTGACGTTCTGGGTGAACTTCACGGTATCCCCGGGGACGAGCTTGAAAGTGCTCATGTCGATGGTCGGGGCCCCGGTGACGTCAGCCGAGACGTCTTTCCAGGTGCCAGCGGCGCCAAGTGCGAGTTTGAGCTGGCCGGTGGCTACCTGGCCGGCGTCTATGGTCTTGTTGTCCTGCCACAGGGCCCAGGTGGTTCCACCCCCCAGCAGGAGCAAACCCGCAATGCCGGCGGCAATACCGGCTTTTGCGATTTTGTTCATTTTCGGATCCTCACTGTATCTGCTTCCCCCCGAAAGCATCACTTAGAAGATACGCCTGCTTAGTGTTTTCGCACCATCCTACGACCGGCTACTTCGGCTAGCCGGGTGACTACAATGCTTTGGTCAAAGCGTCCTCCGCGGCGACCCAGCCCAGCATCGCGCATTTCACCCGGGCGGCATACCGGGAAACTCCGGAGAATGCCGCCGCATCGCCGAAAATCTCTTCGTCCGCTTCGATCTGCCCCCGGGAGCGCAGCATCTCGCGGAACTGGCCGATCAGCTCTTGGGCCGCAGCCCGATCCATCCCGGTGAGCAGACCGCTCAGCACCGACGCGGAAGCCATCGAAATCGCACAGCCGGCACCGTCCCAGTGCACCCCGATGATGCGCTCTGCCGCCAGGTCCACCCGCACCGTGATCTCGTCGCCGCAGACCGGGTTGAGCTGGTGCGATTCGGCACTGTGCGCGCCCTCCGGCGCCGGGTGCGCGGCCAGCCCGGAACCGTGCCGGGCCTTGGCGTGCTCCAGGATGATGTCTTGGTACAGCGAATCCAGCGCGCTCATCAGCGGACCCCGGAAACGCCGAAGTATCCGCGCACTTCGGAAACCGCTTGCAGGAAACGGTCGACCTCGGCTTCGGTGTTGTAGAGGTAAGTGCTGGCCCGGGTGCTCGCGGTCAGCCCCAGCCGCCGGTGCAGCGGCTGCGCACAATGGTGGCCCACCCGGACCGCGATCCCGCGATCGTCCAGGAATTGGCCGACGTCGTGCGCGTGCACGCCGGCGACGTCGAAGGCTGCCAGGCCCAAGCGCTCGACCCCCGCCTCCGGCCCGAGCACCCGGATGCCGGGCAGCCCGCTCAACCCGCGCACCAGCTGCTGGCCGAGTTTGGCCTCCCAACCGGCGATCTTCGCCATTCCGGTTTCGGAAAGGTAATTCGCCGCCACCGCCAGCGCGATCGCCTGCGAAATTCGTTGCGTTCCGGCTTCGAAACGTTGCGGGGCCGGCAAGTAGCCGGCCTGTTCCATGGACACCGAGGTGATCATGGAACCGCCGGTCAGGAACGGCGGCATCGCATCGAGCAGTTCGGAACGGCCGTAAAGCACGCCGATTCCAGTCGGCGCGAGCATTTTGTGGCCGGAGAACACCGCGAAGTCCACGCCCAAGGCCTTGACGTCCACCGGCAGGTGCGGCACCGATTGGCAGGCGTCCAGCACGGTCAGCGCGCCTACCCGGCGGGCCAACGCGACCAACTGCGCCACCGGGTTAACGGTGCCGAGCACATTCGAGGCATGGCTGAACGCGAAGACTTTGGTCCGGTCGTTGAGTAAGGCCGCTGCGCGATCCATGTCCAATGCCCCGGCATCGGTGATCGGCACGTATTTGAGCACCGCACCGGTACGCCGCGCCAGTTCCTGCCAGGGGATCAAATTCGCATGGTGCTCCATCTCGGTCACCAGCAACTCGTCGCCGGGCCGGAGCGCGAAAGCCTGCGCTTCCGGGGCGACCGTGCCGACGCTGGCGTTCGAGAACGAATAGGCCAGCAGGTTCAAGGCCTCGGTCGCGTTGGAGGTCCAGACCACTTCGGCCTCGCCGGCGCCGATGAATGCGGCCAGCTGGCCCCGGGCTGCTTCGAACGCGTCGGTTGCCTCCACCGCCAACCAATGCGCCCCGCGATGCACCGCGGCATTGCGTTGCTCGTAGAATTCCTGTTCTGATTCGAGCACGCTGAGCGGCTTCTGCGACGTCGCCCCCGAGTCCAAATAGGCCAAAGGGTGGCCGTTGACGGCTTGGTCCAGAATCGGGAAGTCGTTGCGGATATGCAGCACTTCTTTCGCAGTCAACGAAATCTCGGACGACGGTGATTCAGTCACGATGCTCCTTGCTGAGGCCCTTGGTCGGTGGGCCGGAAGACGAACCCGATAATTCTCCCACGGTTCACCTGACATTGGTTTGTGAGAAAGGCCTCGCCACGTCCCTCGACCCGGTTGCACCTATACTTGATGCTGGCTGGGTGTAAGCCGCGCGCAGTCGAATTCGAAGCATTCAGGGGGATTTTTAAGTGCGGATATCGGTGATCGGGTGCGGTTATCTTGGTGCGGTCCATGCGAGCTGTCTGGCGAAGATGGGGCATGAGGTCATCGGCATCGACGTCGACGCCCGCAAGATCGAGGAACTCTCCGCCGGGATTGCCCCGTTCTTCGAACCGGGCCTGCCCGAGCTGCTGGGCGAAGCGATCGCCGGAGGCACGCTGCGCTTCAGCACCGATATGGCCGATGCCGCCGGCAGTGCCGTGCACTTCGTCTGCGTCGGCACCCCGCAGCGCAAAGGCGATTACGCGGCCGATCTGAGCTACGTCGACGCAGCCTTCGCCGGACTCGCCGAGTTCCTGGCCCCCGGCGACATCGCGGTCTGCAAATCCACCGTCCCGGTGGGCACCGCCGGCCGGATCGCCGCCGAACTCGCGGTCACCGCTCCAGAAGCGGTGCTTGCCTGGAATCCGGAATTCCTGCGCGAAGGGCACGCGGTGCAAGACACGATTTCACCTGATCGGCTGGTCTACGGGGTCCCGGACGGCGCGCCCGGAGAGTTGGCCACCGCATTGCTGGACCAGGTCTACCACGCTCCGATTTCCGGCGGAACCCCGCGCCTGGTGATGAACTACGCCACCGCGGAACTGGTCAAGGCGGCCGCCAATTCCTTTCTGGCCACCAAAATTTCCTTCATCAACGCGATGGCCGAGGTCTGCGAAGCTGCCGGAGCCGATGTCACGGTGCTCGCCGATGCGATCGGCATGGACGAACGGATCGGCCGGAAGTTCCTCAATGCCGGCTTGGGCTTCGGCGGCGGTTGCCTGCCCAAAGACATCCGCGCCTTCATGGCCCGGGCCGGCGAGCTGGGGGCGGACCAGGCTCTGACCTTCCTCAAGGAGGTCGATTCGATCAACATGCGGCAGCGCACCAAGCTCGTGGAACTGGTTCGCTCGGCCTGCACGGAACTCGATCCGCAGTCTGCCGGGTCATTGATCGGCAAACGGATCACGGTGCTGGGCGCCGCCTTCAAACCGGACAGCGACGATGTCCGGGATTCCCCGGCGCTCAACGTCGCGGCGCAATTGCAGTTGCAAGGCGCCACGGTGACCGTCACCGATCCGGAAGCGCTCAAGAACGCTGCCGGCCGTTTCCCGACGCTGGCCTTCGAATCCGATCTGGACGCGGCGCTGGAGCGGGCGCACGTCGTCGTGCTGCTCACCGAGTGGCCTGCCTATCGGAATCTGGACCCGCTCGCGCTGGCCGAAAAAGTGAGCGCGAAATCCATCGTCGACGGTCGCAACGTCCTCGATCCCCGGGTATGGCGGGCAGCGGGCTGGACCTATCGGGGCGTCGGGCGCCCCTGAACCCGGGGCTTGGCGCAACCGGCTATTTCGCCGGGTGGAATTTCTGCTGCGCGGCAAGCAGGCCTTGCCCGACCAGCAGTTCGACGGCGTCTGCCGCGTCCTGGATCAGGAACGGGAGTTCTTTCTTTTCCGCGGCAGAGAAACCTTTGAGCACGTGGCTTGCCGCGTCGCCGTGCCCACCCGGCGGGCGGCCGACGCCGACGCGCACCCGGTAATAGTCTTTGCTGCCCAGGGCCTTGCTGATATCCCGCAGGCCGTTGTGCCCGCCTTCGCCGCCGCCGATTTTCAGCTTGAGGGTGTTGAACGGGATATCGATTTCGTCCTGCACCGCAATCACGTGGTCCGCGGCCAGGTCATAGAATTTCGCCAAGGCCGAGGTCGGCCCGCCGCTGAGGTTCATGAAGGTTTGCGGTTTGGCGAGCACCAGCTTCGGCCCGCCCAGTCCGAGCCGGCCCTCGGCGATGTGCGCCCGGGACTTGTGGCTTTTGAAGCTCGCGCCGATCCGGGCGGCCAATTCTTCGACGACCATGAACCCGACATTGTGCCGGGTATGACTGTAGTCGGGCCCGGGATTGCCGAGCCCGACTACCAGCCAGGTGTTGCCCATGGTGCCGAAGACTACTCGGCGGCTTCTGCGGCGGAATCGCTCGAACCGACCGAAACCGGTGCGACCTCAGCCTCTTCGCCCAGATCCTGCTCTTCCGGCTCGGAGATGTTCGCGATCAGGGTCTCGGCATCGGCGAGCAGCGTGACGCCGGCCGGCAGCACGATGTCGGAAGCGAAGACGTGCTGGCCCGGGGTGCGGCCTTCGATGCTGACCTCGAGGCTGGACGGCAAGTGGGTCGCCTCGGCTTCGACGTTGATCGTATTGGCGTCCTGGTTGACGACGGCGCCCGGAGCGACTTCACCGGTCAGCACGACCGGGATGTCCACGGTGACTTTTTCGCCGCGGCGAACCGTCAACAGGTCGATGTGCTCGATGATCTGCAGTACCGGATCGCGCTGGATGTCCTTGACCAGGGCCAAGTGCTCCTCGCCGTTGATGTCCAGGGTCAGCAGGGCGTTGGCGCCGCGGGCTGCGCGAACGGTTTCGCGCTCCGGCAGGGCGATGTGGATCGGCTCTGCGCCGTGGCCGTAGATCACCGCGGGGATCTGGTTGGCCCGGCGGGCGCGGCGCGCCGCGCCTTTGCCGAATTCGGTGCGCAGCTGGGCTGCGAGTTTGGTTTCGCTCATGATGAGTGGCTCCTTCTGGTGTGGGATGCAAGGACGACTGGGGCCTTTTCTCCACGGCCGGACCGGTTCAACGGCACCACCAGAGGATTTCAGACCATGTCGATCACGGAAGAGCTGCACTCTTCCCTCGCCAAGGTACTGACCAAGTCTACCAGCCCGGGCAGGCGCAAACCGACCGCCGCCTCCGCAGCACCTGTGACCAGGCCCGTCCGATGCGGCGGTTCGGTCAGGCTTGGCCGTCGAACAGCGAAGTCACCGAACCGTCTTCGAACACTTCGCGGATCGCCCGGGCGATCAACGGGGCGATCGAGAGCACGGTCAAGGTTTCGAACCGCTTCGATTCCGGGATCGGCAAAGTATTGGTGACCACGACTTCGTTGGCCCCGCAATTGGCCAACCGCTCGGCCGCCGGATCGGAGAACACCGCGTGCGTCGCGGCGATGATCACATCGCGCGCGCCGGCGTCCTTGAGCACCTGGACCGCGCCGGCGATGGTCCCGCCGGTGTCGATCATGTCGTCGATCAGGACACAGGTACGGCCTTCGATCTGACCGACCACCTGCTTTGACACGGCCTGGTTGGGCACGGTCAGATCCCGGCTCTTGTGCACGAAGGCCAAGGGCGCTCCGCCCAGGCGGTCCGCCCACTGCTCCGCGACCCGGACCCGTCCGGTGTCCGGGGAAACCACGGTGATCTCATCCACATTGACCTTGGTCCGGATGTAGTCGGCCAGCAGCGGAATCGCCATCAAGTGGTCCACCGGGCCGTCGAAGAAGCCCTGGATCTGCGCGGTGTGCAAGTCCACGCTCATCAAGCGGTCGGCACCGGCGGTCTTGTACAAGTCGGCCACCAGACGGGCCGAAATCGGTTCCCGGCCACGGCCCTTCTTGTCCTGCCGGGCATAGGGGTAGAACGGGGACACCACGGTAATCCGTTTGGCCGAAGCGCGCTTGAGTGAGTCGACCAGGATCAGCTGTTCCATCAGCCAGTTGTTCAGCGGTGCCGGGTGCGCCTGCAAGACGAAAACGTCGGTGCCGCGCACGCTTTGCGCCGAACGGACGTAGATCTCGCCATTGGCGAAGTCATAGGCGTCGATCGGCAGGAGCTCGGTGTCCAACTCCGCGGCGATCTCCTGTGCCAGCTCCGGGTGCGCCCGCCCGGAGGCCAGCAACAACTTCTTCTCACCGTGCGAGGTTATTGCGCTCATGACTGTTTGCCTTCTTCTGCTCGGGCTTCGATCGACTGTTCGTTGAGGTCTTGGTCAAGCGCGGATTGCGCCAAGCCGGCGGAAACCGAGCCCGGGCGATGGCCCAGGACCCAGCCTTCGGCATTCCGTTGGGCGGCGATGGTCAACGCCAGGGCTCCCGGCGGCACGAATTTCCGGATCACTGCCCCGGCTCCGGAATACGCTCCGTCGCCGACTTCCACGGGCGCCACGAAAACCGTATTGGATCCGGTCCGGACACCGGAGCCGATGATCGTGCGGTGCTTCTTTTCGCCGTCGTAGTTGGCCGTGATGTTGCCGCAGCCGATGTTGGTGTCGGTCCCGATCTCGGCATCCCCGGCGTAGCCCAGATGGGAGAGTTTGGAACGGGCGCCGATCCGGACGTTTTTGGTCTCGTAGAAGGCGCCGATCTTGCCGTCTTCGCCCAACACCGTGCCTGGGCGGAGATAGCTGAACGGGCCTACCGACGCCCGCGCCGAAATGATCGCGCCGGAACCGTGCGTGCGGACGACTTTCGCGGCCTCGCCGATCTGCACGTCGGTGAGCGTGCAATCCGGACCGACGACGGCGTCGCGCTCCACGGTGGTACTGCCGTGCAGCTGGCTGCCCGGCAGCAAGGTGACGTCTTCGGCCAACCGGACTTGGACATCGATCCAGGTGCTCGAAGGGTCCACGATGCTGACCCCGGCCCGCATCCAGCCTTCCAGGATCCGCCGGTTGAGCTCGGCGCCGAGCGCGGCAAGCTGGACCCGGTCGTTCGCGCCTTCCACTGCCCACCGGTCATCGGTGACCACTGCGGCCACCCGGCCACCCGTCTGGCGGGTCAGGCCGAGCACATCGGTCAGATACATCTCGCCCTGGGCGTTCTCCGCCGTGACCTGGTCCAGCGCGCTGGCCAACGCCGCGGCGTCGAAAGCGTAGATTCCGGAATTGATTTCGCGGATCTGCCGTTCTTCGGCGGATGCGTCCCGGAATTCCCGGATGCCCAGCACCGAGCCGTCCGCATCGCGCAGGATCCGGCCATAGCTGCCGGCGTCGTCCAGAACCGTGGTCAGCACGGTCACCGCATTGCCGTCCCGTTCGTGCACGGACACCAGGTCCTGCAGCGATTCCGCACTGAGCAGAGGCACATCGCCATAGGTGACCAGAACGGTTCCGGTGATTTCGCCGAGCGCCTCGAGCGCGGCCTGCACGGCGCGACCGGTCCCCGGGATTTCGTCCTGGTCGACGATCACCGCAGCCGGATCGAGCTCCGCGATTTTCGCTGCGACCAGCTCCCGTTCGTGCCGGACGACGGCGGCCAGCCGGCCGGCCGACGGGTGCCGGTCCAAAACCCCCCGGGCCGCGGCGAGCGCATGCCCGATCATTGGCAGACCGCCGATTTCATGCAGAATTTTGGGGATCCGGGACTTCATTCGGGTCCCGGCTCCGGCTGCGAGCACGATCACGGTCAGAGCAGCAGATGATTCGGACGGCACGGAATTCAACCTAGGCACTCCTGTTGTTCTTTGCTGCGTGTTCCGGCCCACTCGGTGGCGATCACCGAGCGGCCATCGGTAACGGGGCAAGCATACCCGCCCGTAAACGTCGCCGTTCCGCCCATAGGATTCGAACCTATACTCCACAGCTCCAAAGGCTGGGGTGCTGCCATTACACCAGAGCGGACTGTGCACGAAGGCACGAACAACTAGTTTGCCATGACTGCGGCATCCGGCGCGAGTCGGGTTCCCGGAAGCCGGTTTTTCCCGGGGCGGAATCGAAAACCGGGGCGGATCGCCGTCGGCCGGCCGGAGCCGGCCGGAGTTGGGCGATCGGAAGAATCTTGACATGATAGGCAAATGGGTTTATCGCTGGACGTCGACGAAAGCGACGGGGCCGGAGAGATCGGCGAAATCGCCGTCCGGTCCCGGATGAGCCGAGCCCAGCGCCGGAGCCAGCTCACCGACGTCGGCCGTTCGCTGTTCGCGATTCGCGGACTGGACGGCACCACGATCGAAGAGATCGCGGTCGCCGCAGGAGTCTCCAAACCGGTGATCTACGAACACTTCGGTTCCAAGGAAGGCCTCTACCGCGAGGTGGTGGAGCAGGAATCCAAGATCCTGCTGCAGACCATCACCGGATCGCTCAGCGAAGAAGCTGCGCCCCGCATCCTGGTGGAGCGCGCAGCGCTGGCGCTGTTGAGCTACATCGAAGACCGCACCGACGGTTTCCGGATCCTGATCCGCGACGGGCCTGCCCAGGCGGAGGGCGCGTTCTCCACCTTGTTCTCGCTGATCGTGGCCCGGGTGGAGCACATCTTCACCGACGAATTCGCCCGCCGGGGGTTCTCTCCGGACGACGGTGCAATGTACGCCCAAATGCTGGTCGGCATGGTGGCGATGACCGGTCAGTGGTGGCTCGACGTGCGCAAACCGTCCAAAGAAGCCGTCGCCGCGCATGTGGTGAACCTCGCTTGGCACGGTTTGACCGGGTTGCGCACCGCACCGGAGCTGCACGACCACCACTGATCCCGGCGCCACGAAGCCCCGCCCGGGCCTAGCTGCCGAGGAATTCGAAAATCCGGCCGAAGGCCATCGCTCCCATGTACCAGGTGAGCAGCGTGGTCGCCGTGCCGGAAATGAGCAGCCAGTACGGAACCTGGTAGCCGTGCAGCAGGTCTTTGCGGAACCAGGCGATGTACATGAACACGCTGAAGCCGACCGGCAGGATCAGTCCGTTGAACCCGCCGGCGAAGAGCAGCAGCGCCACCGGGGTGGTGCCCAGCAGCAAGTAGGCCAGCAGTCCGGCCAGGATGAAGCCGACCGTGACATACCGGCGAACCGGGCCCTCGATCCGCCGGTTGAACACCGAGGTGAAGGACACCGAGGTGAAAGCGGCACCGATCACACTGGAAATCCCTGCCGCCCAGAGCACCAGCCCGAAGGCCCGCAACCCGAGCTCGCCCAAGACGGCTTGGAAAGCGCTGGCTGCCGGGTTGCCGGCCAGATCGAGCAGCACACCGCTCGCGGTGACGCCCAGAAAAGCCAGGAACAGCACGTAGCGCATGACCCCGGTGACCGCGATGCCCAGGAATGCCGACCGGGTCACCTCCTTCACGTTCGCCAAGCCCGAGACTCCGGCGTCGAGGAGCTTATGCGCCCCGGCATACGTGATGTAGCCACCAACCGTGCCGCCGACGATGGTGGTGATCACCGGGAAGTCGATGACGTCCGGCAGCACCGTCTGGCGCAGCGCATCACCGAGCGGCGGGTTCGCCAGGAACGCTACGACGGCGGTCAGCAGGATCATCACCGTGCCCAGTGCGATCATCACCCGGTCCATCGCGATTCCGGCCCGCTTCACCAAAAAAATGGCAATCGCGAGCGCTGCGCTGATCGCACCGCCGAGCTTCGGATCCAAGCCCATGAGCGCATTCAGCCCGAGGCCGGCTCCGGCGATGTTACCGATGTTGAAGACGAAGCCGCCGAAGATCACCAGCGCCGCGAGCAGATAGCCGCTGAACGGGATCGCGGCGTTCGCGAGTTCCGCAGCCCGCTTCCCGCTCACCGTGATGATCCGCCAGATATTGGCCTGGACCACGAAATCGATCACGATCGATGCCAGCACGCCGAAAGCGAAGGCGGCGCCGAGCGTCGCGGTGAAGGTCGCGGTCTGGGTGATGAATCCCGGGCCGATCGCGGACGTCGCCATCAGGAAGATCGCGCCGAGCAAGGATCCGCGCCTGGCGCGCACGAATCCTGCCGCGCGCTGCGCCGTGCTCACTGCCTCCGGAGCCGCCCCGCCAGGCGGAGTCTGCTCATTGTCCGGTCCCCAATTGCTCATAGCCTCGGTGCCTTTCGACGCATCGTTGCGGATTGGTATGGGTGCTTTCAAGTATCCGAAGCATACTCAAATTGTTGAGGAATAAAAATATATTGTTCAATGATTTCTTCAGTTCGGCCAACGGATACACTCAAGGCCATGAGCAAAAACCGCAGCGGCGCCAGCGGCCAGAGTGCCGCCGCGAGCGCTTCGGCTCCGGTATCCCGGGTCGTCGAAGTGACCCAGGGGCTCCGTGAACTGATCATCGACGGGACGCTGCTGCCCGGTGCGCCGCTGCGCGAAGCCGAGCTCGCCGAGCAGTTCGGGGTGTCCCGGAACACCCTGCGCGAGGTGTTCCGCAGCCTCGGCCAGGAGGGCGTGCTGACCCAGATCCCCAATAGCGGGGCCCGGGTCGCGATCCCCTCGATCACGTCGATCATCGACATCTTCCGGGTGCGCCGGATCATCGAAGGCCAGGCGCTGCTCCAGTCGTTTCCGAAACACCCGGCGATCGCCGGCATGGGCCGCGCCGTCGAGCAAGCCGAGCGGGCCCGGGCGAAACAGGACTGGCGGGGCGTCGGCACGGCCAATGTGGCCTTCCATTCGGCGATCATCGCGCTCACCGACAGCGCCCGGCTCGCCCGGATCTTCGACTCGCTGTCCGCGGAGCTCCGCCTCGCCTTCGGACTGGTCGACGACCCCGAATATCTGCACGCTCCGTTCTTGGACCGGAATCGGGAAATCCTGGAGCTGGTCGAAGCCGGCGACGCCCCGGCAGCGGCGCTCGCCTTGGACGGCTACCTGATGCGCGCCGAGCGCCTGCTGTTGGCCGCCTACGAGCGGCTCGACTGATCCCCGACCGGGGAATCGGCCCCAGCCACCAAACGCCTCTCCGGGACTAGGCGCCGAGGATCTCGGCGGCCTCCAGCCATTCCAATTCCAGCTCTTCCTTCTGCACCGCCACGTCCTGGAGTTCTTGGTTCAGCCCGGCCAGGGCGCCGAAGTCCCCGCCGGTCGAGGCGACGTCCATTTGGGCGTGCAAGCGCTCCTCTTGCTGGGCGAGTTTGGAAAGCTGCCGCTCGATCCGGTTGACGTCTTTGCGGGCTTGCCGCAAATCGGCTTCGGACGCGGCGACCGCCGACGGCGCAGGCAGCTCCGCGGCACGGCTGCCCTGGGTGGTGCTGAAGCCCGCGCCCAGGCCCTGCTCCCGCCGCAAGGCCAGATATTGGTCCACTCCGCCGGGCAGGCCGCGCAGTTTGCCGTCGCCCAGCAAGGCGAGTTGGTGATCGGTGACCCGCTCCAGCAAGTACCGGTCATGCGAGACCACCACCAAAGTGCCCGGCCAGCCATCGAGCAAGTCCTCGACGGCGCCCAGGGTATCGGTGTCCAGGTCGTTCGTGGGTTCGTCGAGCATCAAAACGTTCGGTTCGCCGATCATCAGCCTGAGCAGTTGCAGCCGGCGCCGTTCACCGCCGGAGAGGTCGCCCACCGGCGTCCACTGCTTCTCCTTGCTGAAGCCGAGCTGTTCGACCAGCTGCCCGGCGGTCAATTCGCGGCCGCCGATCTGGACCACGCGCTTCTCCGCCTCGATGACCTCCAGGACCCGCAGCTGCGGCATTGCGTCGAACTCGGTGACTTCCTGGTTGAGCACCGCGGTCTGCACGGTCTTGCCGCGTTTGAGCCGGCCCGCGTCCGGCGGGATCTGGCCGGCAAGCATGCGCAGCAGGGTGGATTTTCCAGCCCCGTTGACCCCGACGATGCCCAACCGCTCCCCCGGCGCGAGCCGCAAGGTGATCCGGTCGAAGAGCCGCTTCGCACCGAAACCCAAGCTCACCTCTTCCAAGTCCAGAACGTCTTTGCCCAGCCGCGCCGTGGCGAGCCGGTTCAGGGCGACTGAATCGCGGGGATCCGGCACATCGGCAATGAGCTGATTCGCCGCCTCGATCCGGAACTTCGGTTTCGCGGTCCGGGCCGGCGCCCCGCGGCGCAGCCAGGCGAGTTCTTTTTTGGCCAGCTGCACCCGCTTGTTCTCCACCACGGCGGCCATCCGGTCCCGCTCGACCCGGGCGAGCACGTACGCCGCGTAACCGCCTTCGAAAGCGTCGACCGTCGCGTCATGCACTTCCCAGGTCCGATTGCAGACTTCGTCCAGGAACCAACGGTCGTGGGTGACCACCAGGAATGCCGCCTCATTGGCCCGCCAACGGTTCTTCAAGTGCCCGGCGAGCCAGGCCACGCCTTCGACGTCGAGGTGGTTGGTGGGCTCGTCGAGCATGATCACATCGTGCTCGCCGATCAACAACTTGGCCAGGGCCACCCGGCGCTTCTGCCCGCCGGAGAGTGAAGCCACCTTGGCGTGCCAATCCACTTCCGCCACCAAGCCGCCCATGATGTCCCGGATCTTGGGGTTGGCCGCCCACTCGTGTTCCGCGGCTTCGCCGACGATTGCTTCGCCGACCGTCGCCTCGCCGTCGAGCACATCGGACTGGTCCAGATAGCCGACGTCGAGCCCGCGGCGCGCCGCGACCCGGCCGGAATTCGGCGTCTGCCGATTGGCCAGCAACCGCATCAGGGTGGACTTGCCGTCGCCGTTCCGGCCGACGATGCCGATCCGGTCGCCGTCTTCGAGCCCGATCGTGATCGAGTCCAGAATGGTGCGGGTAGCGAAATGGACGGTGAGGTTCTCGCCGCCGAGCAGATGGGCCAAAGGATTCCTTAAAAACGTGCCGGTGCCGACGTCAACGCGTCAGATCAGAAACAATTTTCGCACCATGGACCGGCGAATGCACGGCGAGCGAGTTCTGCCCGGCTTCGGCGAGCCGGTCCGCGAGCTCGATCGCGTGTTCCTCATCCCGGGCCAGCATCGCCACGGTGGGCCCGGAACCGGAGACCAGACTCGCCAGCGCACCGTATTCGGCGCCCTGGTCGATCACGTCCGCCAATTGCGGTGCCAGTTTGAGCGCTGCCGGTTGCAGATCGTTGCGCAGCACCGCAGCCAGCGCCTCGGCATCGCCGCTGCGCAGGGCCTGCAAGATCCTGGGATCGACGCCGTCGGGTTCCTCGGGCGTTTTGCCCCGTGCCGCCCGCAACCGGTCCAAAGCGGAAAACACCGTGGGGGTGGAAAGCCCGAAGTCGGCAAGCACCAAAGCCCAGTGCAGGGGTCCGGGGGCAAGCGCGGGGGTGAGTTCATCGCCGATCCCGAGCCCGACGGCGGCGCCGCCCAACAAGGCGAACGGGACGTCGGCGCCGAGCTCCGCAGCGAGGTGCGCCAGCTCTTCGCGGGAGAGTCCAGAACCCCAGAGCGCGTCGCAGGCGAGCAGGGTGGCTGCGGCATCGGCCGAACCGCCGCCCATGCCGCCGGCCACCGGTACCCGTTTGGTGATTTCCAAGTGCAATCCGGTGGGTTTCTCCGTGACATCGGCCATCAGCCGGGCAGCCCGAACGGCCAGATTCCGCTCATCCAGCGGCATCGATTCAGCGAACGGCACGCTCGGTGCATCGGTGGCGCGCAGGCTCACCGTGATCCCGTCGCCGTCCACGCTGGTGGCCGAGACCTCTTCGTACAGCGAGACGGCAAGGTAGGCGCTGGCCACCGAATGGTAGCCGTCCTCGCGCAGCGGCCCGACCGAAAAAGAGACGTTGAGTTTGCCGGGCGCTTTCGCCCGGACCGTCCGGCTGCGACTCGGAGGGCCGCCTTCGGAGGTGGCGCGGGATGGCGTCATAGCCCTAACCTATGGCACCGGCAGCCGTGCTTCCAACTGTTCGCCGCGCAAATCCGACCGGTAGACCCCGGCTCAGGCCAGCAAGCCGGTTTTGGCCTGAGCGATCCGGCTGAACGCGCCGACGTCGAGCACTTCGCCGCGGGCGCTGGGATCCACCCCGGCGGCAAGCAGGATCCGCTCCGCCTCGGCTCCGCTGCCGGCCCAGCCGGCCAAGGCCGCGCGCACGGTTTTCCGACGTTGCGCGAAAGCGGCATCGATCACCGCGAAGACTTCCTGGCGGCTGGCCGTGGTCTGCGGCGGTTCCCGGCGGATGAACTCCACCAGGCCGGACGAGATTTTCGGCGCCGGCCAAAACACGTTCATGCCGATGACCCCGGCCTTGCGGAGTCCGGCGTACCAGGCCGCCTTGACCGAAGGGACCCCGTAGATCTTGCTGCCCGGAGGCGCTGCCAGACGATCGGCCACCTCGTCCTGGACCATGACCAGTCCGTGTTCGAGCGTGGGGAAATGTTCGAGCAGGTGCAGCACCACCGGCACCGCGACGTTGTAGGGCAGGGTCGCCACCAGTGCGGTCGGCTGCCGCGGCAGTTCGGTGACTTTGAGCGCATCCGCAGTGACCACCGTGAAAGCCCCGGCTTTTTCCGGACGGAATTCCCCGATGGTCTCAGGCAGCCGGGCGGCCAGCTTCGGATCGATTTCGATCGCCACCACGTGCCGGGCGGCGTCGAGCAGGCCCAGCGTCAACGAGCCGAGTCCCGGCCCGACTTCGAGCACGGTCTCCGCCGGATCGATCTTGGCCGCGGCCACGATCCGGCGGATCGTGTTCCCGTCGATCACGAAGTTCTGACCCAGGGTTTTGGTCGGACGGACATCCAGCTCTGCGGCCAACCGCCGGATGTCCGCAGCTCCGAGCAGGGCACGGTCGGCAGTGTGGTCGGACGGCTTCGGTTCGGGCGGCAGATTCACTGGAGCAGTCTATCGTCCGCACTCCGGAACACAGCTGGCCAGCACCGGCCACAAGCCGGACGGACAAAAGTGGCCGGGTGGAAAATCCACCCGGCCACTCGGCAAGAACCTCGATCAGCTCAACGGTTCGCTAGTTCAGCCCTTGCAGCCCCAGGGGGCCAAGCCGGCTTTGGCGTAGTACGTGTTAGCCACGGCGATTTGCTGTTCCCGGGAGGCCAGATCGGCTCGCGGAGCATACTGTCCACCGCCATTCGCAAGCCAGGACTGGGTGTTGAACTGCAGGCCGCCGTAGTAACCGTTTCCGGTATTGATCGACCAGTTGCCGCTGGACTCGCACTGCGCGATCCGATCCCACATGGCATCGTTGGCAGTGGCCGGCGGCACGGCTCCGGTGTTGCCCCCAACCGGCGCGGCCGGCCGATCCTTGCCGCCGACCGTCACCTTCTTCGCCACCGGTTGCAGTTTGACCGTCTCGCCGGTTTGCGTGCGGCTGACCTCGCGGCCATCGAGGGTCACCACGTTGAACGACTTCTCGACCTTGCCGAGCACGCCTTCCCGGGTGGTCTTCTTCTCATCCTTGAAGGCTTCCGGATCCACCGTCTGCTCGGTCTGGAACGGAATGTCTTCGGTCACCGTGATCTGGCCGTCGGCCTTCACCCGGGAAACTTTGATCACCATATTGGCCACCACCGGAGCGGACTCCGGCACCGAGGTGATGTCGCCGGCGGCGACCGCCACGTTGGCGGCGCTCAGCACGTCGGCCACGGTCGGCGCGGTCGTGGTCTGCGCGGAGGCCTTGCCGTCCACGACTACCTGGACTTTCTTCGGCGTGCTGATCGACAGCTGCGCGCCCTCCGAGGCCAGCGGGGTGTCTTTGCCCACGTTGACCACCGCGGCGGCGGTCACGCCGAGCTGGCTGACCAGCTCGCTGACCTTGCCGGCATTGGTCTGCACCACTTGTTGTGCCCCGTCGAGGGTCACCTTCACATCCTTGGCGGTGTTCACCGTGATCACGGTTCCGTTGGCGACGCTGCTCTCCAGGGCGGGAAAGACTTTGTCTTCGGACTTGGTGGTCACATTGGCCCGCTGCAGAACGTCTTTGACGGATCCGCCGAACGTCTGGACTGCAGTCTCAGTCCCGTTCACCGTCACCGTCACGGTCTTGTTCGCGCTGACGAAACCCACCAGGCCTACTACCAGTGCGATCAGCACCAGCGATTGCCCGCCGATTTTCAACCAGCTCAGCTTGCCGTTCGATGTGAAGAAATTGGTCACCATGGCTCATAACTACTCAAGCATCCGGGCACGGGGACATTAGCGCAGAATCACGGCAGCCCGGGATATCGCGGGTGGCCGCGCGCTTCTGCGCTGCGTAAGAACCTGAAATTCAATGCCCGCGGCATCGACGGCGAACCCGTTCGGACGCGTTCCGGTGACGCAGCGCAGCTGCCCGGCTCTTGCTCGAAGGGGCTCTCGAACGACCACGGCATTCAGGAGCAACGATGTCCGTAAGGCCTTCCCCGACCCCGGCTATCGATATCTACTGTAACCGAACCGTGACCTAACGCCAAGAATTATCACAAAATGGTGTGACCGGGATCACGGCGTGCCGCCTCTCCAGGCTCACCAAGGCCCGTAGACGCGCTCCGTGTTCTGCCGCAGCAAAGCGCCGAATTCCGCCAGGTCGGCTGATCGGATCGCCGCCATGGAACGCACCGTGTACGGCACCAGATAGCTGGCGTTGGGCTGTCCACGGAATGGATGCGGGGTCAGGAACGGGGCATCGGTTTCCACCATGATGAGCTCCGGATCGGCGATCGCGAGCGCGTCACGGAGCGGCTCGGCATTCTTGAAGGTCACGGTTCCGGCAAAGGACATGTGCCAGCCGCGGTCGTTGCAGATCCGGGCAAGCCCGGCGTCGCCGGAAAAGCAATGCAGCACGACTTTCTCGGGCGCTCCCTCTTCGGCCAGGATCCGGACCACGTCCTGGTGCGCGTCCCGATCATGGATTTGCAGCGCCAAGCCGAGCCTTTTGGCCAGATCGATATGCCGCCGGAACGAATAGTGCTGATCCGCCCGCCCGGCCTCGCCGGTCCGGAAATAGTCGAGGCCGGTTTCGCCAACCGCCCGGATCCGCGGATGCCGGGCCAGGTCTTCGATCTCGGCCAAAGCCGCCTCCAGGCCGGCGTCCGCCGCGAGCCGGGGGGCATCGTTGGGGTGGATCGCCACCGCACCCAGCAGCCGGGCGTCTGCCTCCACCGCGGCCACGGTGAATTTCGACGATGCCACATCGCAGCCCACCTGCACGGCGCCCTGGACGCCCACCGCGGCGGCCGCATCGAGCGCTTCCCGGACCGAGACCTCGACCAGCCCATCCCGGAAATCCAAATGCGTGTGATTGTCGATCACCGGTTCCGGGAGCGGTTCCGGGGCCGGCGGGTAGTCGAGTTTCCGGCGTTTTCCACCTTCGTCCACGGCGGCGCGCTGCGCCGCAGGAGGCGCGTCGCCGGCCACGGCAGCCGGCTGCTCGGCCGGGCGGTAGGCTTCCGGAATCTCAAACGAACCCATGGCACAACTCTAAATCAGTCCCGGACCAGCGAACTCCAGCAGCATCCCACCGGATTGGCTGGGGATATTGACAGCAAACCGCCTGACAGACCTAGTAGCCTAGGTGACACAATGGCGCGCCCGAAGCGAACTCGGGCCGGAGTGGGGAGCAGCAGATTGAGTCAACCGCAAATCCAGACCGACCAGGCCCGCTCCGGAAACGCGCTCGAACCGGCCGTCTTCAAACAACTCAGCGACAACATCCTGGCCGCGATCGACACGGTGATCGACGGCAAGGCCGAGGCCGCCAAATTGGCGCTCACCGTGCTTCTGGCCGAGGGCCCCCTGCTGCTCGAGGACGTGCCCGGCGTCGGCAAGACGATGCTGGCCAAGACGCTCGCCCGGACCATCGATTGCTCGGTGAGCCGGATCCAATTCACCCCGGACCTGCTGCCCTCGGACATCACCGGGGTGTCCATCTTCAACCAGACCAGCAACACGTTCGAATTCCGCCCCGGCGCAGTGTTCGCGAACATCGTGATCGGCGACGAAATCAACCGGGCCTCGGCCAAAACCCAGTCCGCCCTGCTCGAATGCATGGAGGAGCACCAGGTCACGGTCGATGGGGATTCCTACCGGCTGGCCGAACCGTTCATGGTCGTGGCCACGCAGAACCCGATCGAAATGGAAGGCACGTACCCGTTGCCCGAAGCGCAGCGGGACCGCTTCATGGCCCGGATCTCGATGGGCTATCCGGATCCGGCCGCCGAGCTGGAAATGCTGGAGTCGCACCAGTCCTCCTCGCCTTTGGACACGGTGCGCCCGGTCGCCAGCGACGCCGAGATCGCGGCCATGATCGCGACCGTGCACGCGGTCTACGTCTCCGCTCCGGTCAAGGAATACATCGTGGCACTGGGCCGCGCCACCCGGCAGGATGCGCAGATCCGCTTGGGCGCCAGCCCCCGGGCGCTTTTGCAGCTGCTCCGGGCGGCGAAGGCCACCGCGGCCCTCGCCCAGCGCGATTTCGTACTGCCCGACGACGTCGTCTCGATCGCCGAAGCCGTGCTGACGCACCGGATCATCCTGGACCGCAAGGCCACCAGTTCGGGGCAGACCCCGGCCAGGGTGATCGCGGCGATTCTGGGCCGGCTGCCCGTGCCCCAGCCGGCCCCCAGGGCCGGCTGAACCGGCCGGCAGGCAGAAGGGGGAAGCGCGGATGGAGTGGTCCAAAGCACGGATTCTGACGCCACGCGGCTGGGGTTTGGCCGGCGCCGGGCTGTTCTGCGTGCTCTTGGCGCAGATCATGGGCCGGAAGGACTTGTTGGTCCTGGGGCTCTTTTTGCTCCTGCTGCCGGTTTTGGCCGCCATCGGCGTCCGGCTGCTCGCACCGGACTTCACCGTCTACCGGGAATTCACCCCCGCCGTGGTCGAGGCGGAATCCAGCACTACCGTGGACTTGGCGGTCGGCGGTCCGCTGCGGACCGCCGGGCGGGTCCGGATGAGCGAAACCCTGCCCCCGCGGTTCGGGCGGTCCCCGGAATTCTTCTACCCCGGCAAAGTCCAGAACGACGGCAAAGCCGGACTTCGCAGCAGCCGGTACCAGTACCACCTCCGCTCCGCGAGCCGGGGGCAGTTTCCGATCGGTCCGGTCAACGCCGAACTCAGCGACGCCTTCGGGCTGAGCACGCATCAGAGATCGCTTCCGGGATCGGACCTGCTCACCGTCACGCCCCGGGCGCTCGAACTGCCGGTCACCACCGTCTCCGGTGCCCGGAGCTCGGACGGCGTGATCGCCACCGGGCAACGGGCCAACCCGAGCGACGACGACGTGATGACCCGGGAATACCGGCACGGCGATCCGATGCGCCGAGTGCATTGGCCGGCCACCGCGCGGCAAGGGCAATTGATGGTGCGCCAAGAGGAATCGGTGACCACTCCGGAAGCCACTTTGCTGCTGGATTTGCGCGCCGGAGCCTTCGCCGATGGCGGTTCCCCGGCCCGGAACCCGGGCGGCGAACATCCCGAACTGCGCAGTTCCGCGGCCTTCGAATGGTCCGTGGTGGCCGCCATGTCGATCAGCGCCCATCTGGTCGAACGCGGCTTCGAGTTGCGCCTGCTCGATGTGTTCGGCAAGCCGGGGCTTGCCAGCTCGCGCTCCGCCCCGGAAGCCATGACCGAGGAGTACGCCGGGGCCGCCGGGCTGCACAGCATCGCCGAATCGCTCGCCGCCATCGAACTTCAGGAAGACCAGAACGGCACGGCCTTCAATGACGATCTGCTCGAACGCTTGTCCAGCGGCCGGCAGCGGGGCCCGGTGATCGCGATCCTCGGCCAATTGAGCACTGCCGAAGCGCGGGCACTGGCAGTTGCCGCCCAAGGCTCACCGGCTGCATGCGCCATCGTTTCCAGCCACCACCCGGAGCAGGCTGCGCAAACCCTGGAGTTGCTCCGCCAGGGCGGTTGGCGGGCGATCGCGGCGAACGAGGGAACCTCGCTGCGCAGCGTCTGGAGTTACTTCGACGCCGGCCCCTTGGAAACCGCGCCCGCCGAGCAGCAGCCGTCCGGCTCCGGGGTGCCGCGATGACCGCGGTGCTGGAGCAGCAATTGGCCGATCCCCGGCGCAGCGGCCGCGTTCCGAAGCCGAAGCAGCGCCCCGGCGCGGCACCCTGGGCGCTGGGCGCTGCGATTTTCCTCGCGGTCTGCGGCACCGCGACCGGGCTCGCCGGGGTGCTGCGCGGCGGAACCTGGTTCCTCTACATCGTCTTCACCGTGGGTACCGTGCTGGCCGCGATGGCCGTGGCCCGGAGCCTGCGCACGCCCAGCGGCTGGGTACCGGTGATCGGTTCGGCGGTCCTGGCCCTGCAATTGACCTTCGTCTTCCTGTCCGACACCGCCTTGCTGGCCGTGATCCCCACCCCGGCTTCGCTCGATGTGCTCTCCGAATTGTTGCGCCAAGCCTCGGATACCGTGGTGCGCGACGTCGCCCCGGTCGAGGCCGGGCCCGGCGTGCTGTTCGTGGTGTGCCTGGGCCTGGGGCTGGTGGCGCTGCTGATCGACGCTTTGGCCATCGGACTCATGATGCCGGCGATCAGCGGGCTCGGCCTGCTGGTGATCGCGCTGATTCCGGCCGTGCTCAAGGCAGAGAGCCTGGGCGTCACCGGCTTCGTGCTCGGCGCCGTCGGCTACTTGATGCTGCTGGCGCTTTCGCATTGGCAGAACGGCGGCAGACCCCGCAGATCGGTCCGTGCACTCTGGCGGGTCGGCGGCGTCGGCGCCGGCGCCCTGGTGCTCGCTTTGTTCCTGGGCATGGTGATTCCGGGCTTCAGCACCGGCACTTTTCCGCAGGGTTCCCGGCTCGGCAACTTCGGACAGGTTGCCGGGCTGAGCCCGTTCCTCTCCCTCGGCAGGGATCTGCGGGAACCCACCGGCGCCGGCCGGATCAATTACGCGACAACGGCGGCCAGCCCGCCGTATCTGCGCACCCTGACCATCGAGAATTTCGACGGCGAAAGCTGGCAGCCCAGTGACCGGAGCTCGGAGGCCAGGCTCGGCACCGACTTCATCCAGAATGACTTCGCGCCGACGCAGACTAGCTCGCAGAGTGTCACGACCCGGATCAGTCCGGTCCAGTTCTCCAGCGAATGGCTGCCGGTCCCTTACCCGCCGAGCGAGATCAACGGCCTGGTCGGCCGGTGGACCTGGGATCCGAAAACCCTGGCGTTGAAAGCTCTGGACAACGATTCCTTGGGCCAGACCTATACCGTCACCAGCCAGAGTCCGCTGCTCACCCCGGAAATCCTGGAAACCGCCATCACCCCGCCGCGGCCCAGCCTGGACCCGGTCTTCATGTCGCTGCCGGCCAACGTGCCGTCGATCATCCGGGAAACCGCGCTCGAGGTCACCGGCCGATCACCTACCTACTACGACAAGGCAATGGCCTTGCAGCAATACCTCCGCGGCGCCGAGTTCAGCTACTCGCTCCAGGCTCCGGTGTCCGGCGGGTACGACGGCAGCAGCATGGGCGCGCTGGCCAAGTTCCTGGAGGTCAAAAGCGGCTACTGCGTGCATTTTTCCGCGGCAATGGCGGTGATGGCACGCGAGGCCGGGATTCCCAGCCGGATCGGCGTCGGGTTCGCCCCGGGCACCGCGACCGGACAGACGGTCGAATTGAACGGCCAACAGGTCACCGAATACATGGTGGACGGCCGCGCCGCCCATGCCTGGCCGGAGCTGTACTTCGAGGGCTTGGGCTGGGTCCCCTTCGAGCCCACGCCGTCCCGCGGCCAGGTGCCGAGTTACGCCCAAACGCCGAGCAGCCCGGCCGACCCGCAAAACCCGGATGTCCTGCCGCAACCGACGCCGAGTGCTCCGGCGGTGCCGAGCCCGCCCGCGGCACCACCGGCTGCCGGTGGCCAGAACGCCCCGGGAACCGGATTCAACGCATGGTTGCTGCTGTTCCCACTGCTTGGCCTGGCGGTTCTGGCCGGCCTGGCGCTGCCCGCGCTGAGCCGCGGCTCGCTGCGCCACCGCCGGCTGTCCGGGGAACCGACCCCGGCAAGCGCCTGGGCGGAATTCCAGGACACTGCGGCCGATTACGGCCTGCCGGCTTCGGCCAGCGAAACCCCGCGGCGTTTCGTGGACCGGTTGGCCGGTTCGGGCCGGCTGGGCAGCCCCGGGCCGGATCTCTCCGGATTGTTGGCGGCTTACGAACGCACCAGCTACGGACAGCCCGGACCGGCGGACCGGTTGGCCCCGGGCAGTCCCGAAACGGCGCAGGCCGAGGCGGCCGTCGGGGCGTTGCGCAAGCACGCACCGGCAAAGCAGCGGCTGCGGGCCACGCTGTTCCCGACCTCGACGCTGCAGCGTTGGCTCCGGGCCGCTGCGGTTCCGCTGCACCGCTCCCGGGCCGGACTCCGCCGGCTCGGCCAACGGATCGCCCGCCGGCGGAGCGGGAACCCGGACCGGTGACCGGCCGGCTCGGCGCTCAGGCCGGGTCGGCGATCCCGATGTACTGGGTGTACAGGTATTCCTCGATGCCCTCAAGCCCGCCTTCCCGGCCCAGGCCGGACTGCTTCACTCCGCCGAAAGGCGCAGCCGCGTTCGAGACCACACCGGCGTTGAGCCCGAGCATCCCGGTCTCCAGCTGCTCGCCCATCCGCAAACCCCGGTTGAGGTTCTGCGTGAACACGTAAGCGACCAGACCATATTCGGTGTTGTTGGCCAAGCGCACGGCTTCGGCTTCGTCCCGGAAGGTGACGATCGGCGCGACCGGGCCGAAAATCTCCTCGTTCAGGATGCGCGCATCGGCGGCCACCCCGCTGAGCACGGTGGGCTGGTAGAAGTATCCGGCGCCGGAATCCGGCGCACCGCCGGTCAGCACCACGGCACCGCCGGCGAGCGCATCGCTGACCAGTTCATGGACTTTGTCCCGGCTCTTCTGATCGATCAGCGGACCCACATTGCTGTCCGCCTCGATGCCCGGACCGGTGGTCAGCTCGGCCACCTTGGCGGCGAACTTGCGGCTGAACTCTTCGGCCACCGACTCGTGCACGATGAACCGGTTGGCCGCAGTGCAGGCCTCACCCATGTTGCGCAATTTGGCGATCATCGCGCCGGCCACCGCAGCGTCCAGGTCGGCGTCCTCGAAGACTACGAAAGGAGCGTTCCCGCCGAGCTCCATCGACGTCCGCAGCACGTTCTCGGACGCGTCCGCCAGCAGCCGCCGGCCGACCTCGGTGGACCCGGTGAAGGAGAGTTTGCGGAGCCTGGAATCCTTGATCAGGCCTCCGGTGGTCGGCCCCGCAGTAGTCGTGGCGATGACATTGAGCACACCGGCGGGCAGCCCGGATTCCTGCATCACCTTGGCGAAAAGCTGCGAGGTCAAGGGGGTCAGGTTGGCCGGTTTGAGCACCATCGTGCAGCCGGCGGCCACGGCCGGGGCGATCTTCCGGGTAGCCATCGCCAAAGGGAAGTTCCAGGGCGTGATCAGCAGGCACGGGCCCACCGCCTTCTTGGTCACGAGCAAACGGGATTTGCCGTCCGGCGCCACCGAGTACCGGCCGAAGGCGCGGACCGCTTCTTCGGAGAACCAGCGCAGGAATTCCGAGCCGTAGGCCACTTCGCCGCGGGCCTCGGCCAGCGGTTTGCCCATTTCGAGCGTCATCAGCAAAGCGAAATCATCGGCCCGCGCGGTGACCGTTTCGAAGGCGCGGCGCAGGATTTCACCGCGCTCCCGGGGCGCCGTCGCAGCCCAGGCAGCTTGCGCGGCGACCGCTGCATCGAGTGCCGCGGCGGCGTCTTCGGCCCCGGCGTCCGCGATGCTCAGCAGCACTTCGCCGGTGGCCGGATTCTCCACCGGGAAAGTTTTGCCGCTCGCTGCGGGACGCCACTCGCCGTCGATGAGCAGGCCGGTCGGTACCTCGGCCAGGAGTTGCGCGATCCGTTCAGCGGAAATTGCCATGGGACATCCTTGTCTGTTTCGACGATCAATCGAAGGGGTTGCTGGTTCAGCTTTCAGGCTATGGCGCGGCCGGAGCACTGTCTATGCATCAAATGCAGCAGCTCCGAGCCAAATAATGTGCAAACGCACAACCGACTCCCCCGCTTACTCGGTGGCTTTTCCGGTCCTGGCCGCCACAACGGCTTCGTAAAGGTCGCGCTTGCCCACCGCAGAGCTTTCCGCCACCGCCGCTACCGCGTCTTTGAGCCGCATCCCCTGCCCGGCCAGCTGCTGGACTGCGGCCACCTGGTCTGCCGCCGAACGGACGATCCCGCTACTGCCGGCCACCACGACCGCGATCTCGCCCCGCACCTCGGAGGCTTCTGCCCAGTCACGGAGCTCGGCGAGCCCACCACGGAGCACTTCCTCATAGGTCTTGGTCAGCTCGCGGGCGATCGCTGCCCTGCGGTCCGCGCCGAAGACCTCGGCGAGCGCCGCGAGCATCACGGCCAACCGGTGCGGTGCCTCGAAAAACACCAGCGTGCGCGGATCCGAGCTCAATTCGCGCAGCCTCGTGGCCCGTTCACCGGCCTTGCGGGGCAGGAATCCTTCGAAGGCGAACCGGTCGGTGGGCAATCCGGACAGCGCCAAGGCGGTCAACACCGCGGAAGGCCCCGGGGCCGCAGTGACCCGCACTCCGGCGGCGATGGCGGCCTCGACCAACCGGTACCCCGGGTCCGAAACCGCGGGCATCCCGGCGTCGGAAACCATCAGGAGATTGGCGCCGGCCCGGACCGAGGCGATCAACTCGGCGGTCCGCGACGCTTCATTGTGCTCGTGGTAGCTCAGAATCCGGCCGGGCACGTGCACCCCCAAGGATCCGGCCAGTTTGAGCAGCCGCCGGGTGTCCTCGGCGGCAATCAGATCAGCGCTGCCCAGCCATTCGAGCAATCTGGCCGAGGCATCGCCGGGATTGCCGATCGGCGTGGCCGCCACGATGATCTGGCCGGCCGAGTCGGCCTCGCGTGAGGAATGCATGGCTCAAGCCTACGTGTCCGGCTCGTTCCCGCCGCTGCCGGCCGGTCCGAGCAGCGCAACCGGGAGCCTGGCCCACCCCGGGCAATCGCGCATGCTACCGGTGCGCCCCGGTAGCATGGCCTGGTGAGCCAGAAACTCGACGAGCGCGTGCCGCCGCCCCGGCTCGATCCGGGCGGCCAGGCATCCTGGCTGGTCGGCCCGCGCAGCGCCTTCGGCTTCCGGGCGCTGCAACGCCGGTTGCAGGGCCCTCGCTGGCGCTTCCTGGAAACCCCGCTCTCACTGCGCCTGTGGTACTGGTTGGCGCCGGTGCTGACCGCGGTGATCGGCGGGGTGTTGCGCTTCGTCCGGCTCGACGAACCGCGCAGCCTGGTTTTCGACGAGACCTACTACGTCAAGGACGCCTATTCGTTCTTGGTCAGCGGATTCGAACGCTCCTGGGACAAGGATCCCAACGCCAAATTCAACAGCGGTGATTTTTCCGCGCTCCTGGACAGCCCGGAATTCGTGGTCCATCCACCGGTCGGCAAATGGTTGATTGCCGCGGGGATGCAGCTGTTCGGACCGGCCAGCACCTTCGGCTGGCGGTTCAGCACCGCCGTCGTGGGCACCTTGTCCGTGCTCATCGTGGCGCTGTTGGCGCAAAAGCTGTTCCGCTCGACCCTGTTGGGCACCGTCGCCGGGCTCCTGATGGCGGTGGACGGGCACGCCATCGTGCAATCCCGGACCGCGTTGTTGGACAACTTCGTGATGTTCTTCGCCTTGCTGGCGTTCGCCGCGCTGGTGTTGGACCGGGACGACGGCCGACGCCGGTTGGCCCGCCGACTGGCCCGGAAACTGGCGGATGAACCGGACAAGCCCCGTTCCCAGCACTTGCTGTACGGACCGTGGCTCGGCATCCGCTGGTGGCGGGTGGCCGCGGGCGTCGCCTTGGGCCTGTGCGCCGGTTCGAAGTGGTCGGGGCTGTTCTTCATCGCGGGATTCGGCCTGCTGACGATCTTCTGGGATATGAGTGCCCGGCGCGCCGCCGGCATCCGGTATTGGTTCACCGGGACGCTGTTGAAAGACTCCCCGGTGGCCTTCCTGAGCATCGTCCCGGTGGCCTTGGCCAGCTATCTGGCCAGCTGGACCGGCTGGTTCCTCTCGAACGACGCCTACAACCGGCAGTGGGCCAGCAGCAATCCGGCGCCGGGCTGGGATTGGCTGCCCGGGCCATTGCGCTCGCTCTGGAACTACCACCAGTCGATGTACACCTCCGGACTGTCCATCACCTCGGACCATCCGTACAAGGCGAATGCCTGGTCCTGGTTCGTGATGGGCCGGCCCACCTCGTTCTTCGCGGAGTACCCGGAAAACCAGTGCGGCGCGGCCAAATGCGCCCAGGTGGTCTCATCGATCGGCAATCCGTTGATTTGGTGGGCCGGCTCCGCGGCGCTGGTCTTCCTGCTGGGCTACTGGATCCTGCGCCGGGACTGGCGGGCCGGCGGCATCCTCTGCGGCTGGGCGGTCGGCTATTTGCCGTGGCTGATGTATCCGGAGCGGACGATCTTCTTCTTCTACGCGATCGCCTACGAACCGTACATGATCCTGGCCCTGGTCTTCTGCCTCGGCCTGATTCTGGGCAAACCCGAGGCCCCACCCTGGCGCCGGCAACAAGGCATGGTGATCGTCGGCTTCTTCGTGGTGTTGGCGATCTTGGTCAGCGCCTTCTTCCTGCCCCTGTGGACCGCGCAGACCATCAGTTACGACGATTGGCGTTCCCATATGTGGATGCCCAGTTGGATTTGACCCGAACCCGAGCATCGAAGAGGTTGACCTGCGAATGAACGAAGCCAGCACTGAACTCCTGGTGGATCTGCCTGCCGAATCGAACGTGACCGACCTGTTGCTGGAGCGGGTCGCCGCGGATCCGGCTGCGGTCCTCTACGAACGCAAGCCTGCCGGCCATCAGCCGGGCGAGCCTTGGCAGCCGGTCCGCGCAGACGAGTTCCTGAGCCAGGTCCGAGCCTTGGCGAAGGGCTTGATCGCCTCCGGGATCACACCGGGCGATCGCGTTGCCGTGATGTCCGGCACCCGCTACGAATGGACCGTCCTCGATTTCGCGATCTGGTTCGCCGGCGCGGTCACCGTGCCGATCTACGAAACGTCCTCGGCCCGGCAAGTGGAGTGGATCCTGGTCGATTCCGGCGCCCGGTTGGTGGTCGTCGAAGACCTCGCGAAACTCGAGTTGGTCCGCGCGGTGCTGGCCGGGTCCGCGTTGCTGGGCCAAGGCCCGGTCTCGCTCTGGTGCATCGACGACGACGGCGACTCACCGCACTTGGGTGCCCTGGCCGCCGTCGGGCAGGGCGTGGGCGACGCCGAGCTGGAAGCCCAGCGCAGCGCCTCCGGGCTCGGCTCGGTGGCCTCCATGGTCTACACCTCCGGTACCACCGGCTCGCCCAAAGGCTGCCAGATCACGCATGGGAACTTCGCCCTGGTGGCGAAGAACACGGTGCCCTTCCTGCCCGAGCTGTTGGCCACCGGTGCCGCTACCCGGACCTTGATGTTCCTCCCGCTGGCCCACGTGCTCGCCCGGGCCGTCCAAGTGGTCTGCTTGAGCGCCGGAACCACGTTGGGGCACACCAGCAGCGTCAAGGAACTGCTCGGCGATCTGGGCGGATTCCAGCCGTCGTTTTTGCTCTGCGTGCCGCGGATCTACGAAAAAGTACTCGAAGGCGCGGAGTTGAAGGCACAGGAGTCCGGCCGGGGCAGGATCTTCGGGTTCGCCGTGGACACCGCGATCCGCTACTCGAAAGCACTCGACCAGCACACCCGGGGCCAAGGCAACGGGCCGGGCCTCTTGCTGCGCGGTCAGCAGTGGCTGTTCGACAAATTGGTGTACGCGAAGTTGCGCGAGGCCTTCGGCGGCAAAGTCCATTACACGGTCTCCGGTGCCAGCGCACTCGGCCTGCGCCAAGCGCACTTTTTCCGGGGTGCCGGGATCATGGTGCTCGAAGGCTACGGCCTGACCGAAACCACCGCGCCGTGCACCGCGAACACCCCGGAACACACCAGGGTGGGCACCGTGGGGATCCCGTTGCCGGGCACCACGATCCGGATCGCTCCGGACGGCGAAGTCCTGGTCAAAGGGATCGGCGTGTTCGCCGGATACCACGCCAATGAGGCCGCGACCGCGGAAGCTTTTGTGGACGGGTTCTTCCGCACCGGCGACCTGGGACGGCTCGACGACGACGGTTACCTCACGATCACCGGCCGGAAAAAAGACCTGATCGTCACCGCCGGCGGCAAAAACGTCTACCCGGCGCCGCTCGAGGAGGCCTTGCGCGAATCCGGCCTGATCTCCCAGGCCGTGGTGATCGGTGAAGGGCGCCCCTTCGTCGCCGCTTTGCTGACCCTGGACGAGGAAGCCCTGGCCCGCTGGAACAGGCAGCACGGCAGTGCGCTGAGCGCGGCACAGGCCGCTGATTCCGCCGAACTCATGGCGGAACTCCAGGGTGCAGTGGACCGCGCGAACCAGGGCGTTTCGCGAGCCGAGTCGATTCGGAAATTCGCCGTGCTGGCTGCCGACTTCGCAGTGGAATCCGGCGAGCTGACCCCCTCGCTGAAGGTCAAACGGGCCACCGTGATCAGTGCGAACGACGAACTGATCGACAGCTTGTACGCGGGCTGAATGCCGCAGCCGGCCTCAGAGTGCCGCGCGGCGCCCCTGCGGGCGGCGGGCGGCAGCAGCCGAACGCTCCCGACGGCGTTTGGTCGGCCAGCTGAAGGCGAAGGTCAGCGCGGCCGCCAGCAGCACCAGGACTGCGATGGTCCCGCCGGCGTCGGTCCAGAATTGCTCCGGGAACAACTTGATCAGCGAATCGGACAACCGGAAGGTCCAGGTCCCGTTGGCGAAGAAAATCTGGTGGAACCCGGTGAAGAACTGTTCCCAGCCCAGGACCGCGAAAACGCCCAGCCCGATGATGATCAACAGCGTCGCGGCGGATCCGGCGAACAGCGCCCGGCGGATCCCGCCGACGCTGCGCCGGCCCAGATAGACGACGCCCACGATCATCGCGATCAGCAGCACCAAACCGGCCAGCATCGACATCATGTAGACGCCTTTGACATCGGCCATGTGGCTGACTTCACCGGCTTGGAACAATGGTTGGCCATTGCTGCCGACCAAGTCGCCCAGGAAGCGGGGCCCGGTGAAATTGTTCAAATAGTCGACGGCGTAGGAGCCGTAAGTCAAGCGGTCGTCGCTGCTGAAGCCGAAGCTGTCTGCTGGGAAGCCCGGGCGGTAGTACTCGACCCAGAGGAACACCGGCGTCGCGATCGCCCGGATCGCCAGCAGCAGCAGCACGAACGGGAAAAACACCGCGACCAGAACCTGCCAGACCCGGGGCAGCACCGGCTTGGCGTCCGCGGCTTGGGCACGCTCGGCATTGCGCCGCTCGATTTCCGCTTCCGGCGGCCGGATCGCCAGCATGGTGGTCTCGGTGGGGACTTCGGTTTTCAACGCAGCCGGCAAGGTGCTCGGCGCCCGCATCGGTTCCGCATCGCCGCCGGCTGCCGGAAGTTCCACTTTCAACGGCCGCGCCGGCGCAGCAACCTCCGGCTTGCCGGCATCCGGTTCCTTGCCGTCCGGTCGCGCTGCGGCCGGTTGGGTGGCAGCTGGTTGGGTGGCGGCCGGTGGCGTCGGAGTCTTGCCCGCTTCGGCGGACCCGGCAGCCAGCCATTCGAAGGCCGGCGCCTCGTCGGAGCCGGACTGATGATCTGCCAGCGCCTTGGCCAAGTCCGCATCGGCACCGGAAAACTGCTTGTCGTTCCGGCCGGAAACGTCGTTTCGGCCATCCTCGGACGGGGGGTTCGCTTTTCCACTCACACTGCGAGATTACCGGCGATCGGGTCCAGATCCCGGCTGCCACCCCGGAGCACCGGGATATTGGGCTACCTGGCCGGCAACACCGCACCGGCATCGGATTCGACCAGGTCGCCGCGCTGGCCGGCCCGGAATGCCCGGCGTCCCCAGATCAAGGTGTAGGCCCAGTAGCTGCCGAGCACCACTGCACCGATGCCGATCTTCAGCCAGACCGGCAGATCGGAAGGCGTCACGAAGGCTTCGACCAGACCCGAGACCAGGAGCACCAGGACCAGTCCGAGCGCAACCGTGATGAGCGAACGGCCCTCGCTGGCCAAGGCCGCGAGCCGGCGTTTGGGCCCCGGTGACACCCAGGCCCAGAAAATCCGCAGACCGGCTGCCCCGGCGATGAACACCGCGGTCAGCTCCATCAGCCCGTGCGGCAGGATATAGCTGAAGAAGACGTCTCCGCGGTCATGGCTGAACATCATCCCGCCCATGATGCCCACGTTCTGCGCATTGCTGTAGATCGCAAAGGGCACCCAGATCCCGGTGACCCCGAAGGCCACGCACTGCGCCGCGATCCAGGCGTTGTTGGTCCAGACCTGTCCGGCGAAGGACGCGGCCGGGTTGTCCGAGTAGTAGGCCACGAATCCGCTGTCCGCGATCTGGCGCCACTGTTCGTCGTCGCCCATTGCGCGCAGCACTGCCGGATTGCCCCCGGCCCAGATGCCGTAAGCCAACGCGATCGCCAGAAAGGCCGCGGCCACGATCACGGTGAGCCAGCGCAAGCGGTAGAAGGCCGCCGGAAGGCTACTGGTGAAAAAGCCGGCCAGATCTTCCAGCGGGCTCGAACGGGCACCGGTGAACTTGGTTCGGGTCTGCGCCAACACCGTAGACAACGAAGCGGAGAGCGCCCCTTCCGGAGCCACGGAGCGGATCAACGACAGGTGCGCGGAGGCCGATTGGTAGAGCCGAAGCAGCTCATCCGCTTCGGCCCCGCTGAGCCGGCGCCGGGCATTGAGCGCCTTGAGCCGTTCCCACTCGTCCCGGTGCACCGCAGTGAAGGCATCCAAATCCACAACCCCAGCCTACTTCCCGCGTCGGTCCGAAGACACCACAGGGCTGCGGGAAGCCCGGCGCTTCACATAGGCTGGTGGCCATGACCTCGATCGTCACGGGTGAAGCAGTCGTCCTGGAGCTCAGACCCGCCTCCTTCGCGGCCCGCGGCCTGGGTCTGCTGCTCGATGTGGTGACTTCGCTGTTGCTCTTCCTGGGCACGGTTCTGCTGATCTTCCAGTTGTTCCGGGACTTGGATCCAGCGGCGGTCAGCGCGTTGTTCCTGGGCCTGACGATTTTCTACCTGGTGATCCTGCCGGTGGCGGTGGAAACCCTCACCCGGGGCAAGTCTTTGGGGAAGTACGCCATGGGATTGCGGATCGTGCGCGACGACGGCGGCTCGATCCGGTTCCGTCAAGCCCTGATCCGCGGGGTGTTGGGCTATCTGGAGATTTACCTTTCCTTGGGTTCGGTGGCATTCCTCGCTTCGATGTTCAACGAGCGCTCGAAGCGGCTCGGCGACATGCTCGCCGGCACCTATTCGATGCGCGAGCGGGTACCGGCGACCCCGGTCCTGCGGATCGATGCCCCGGCCCAGCTGCTGCCCTGGGTCCGCTTGGCGGACATCGCCCGGCTTCCGGACGGTTTGGCCCGCCGGATCTCGCAGTTCAATGACCAGTCCGGGAAAATGGCTCCGGCGTCCCGGGCCGGACTCGCCCGCGACTTGGCCGACGAGGCTTCGGCTTTCGTCGCTCCGCCGCCGCCGGCCGGGACCCTGCCCCAGGACTTCTTGGCCGCGCTCAGCGCGGAACGGCGGGATCGCGATTTCCGGCGGCTGAGCGCCGAAAAGGCGCGCGCCCAACAACTCGGCGCGCGCCTGAACAAATTGCCGTTCGGACCCTGACCCCCGCCCAAGATCAGCCCCGCACTCCCGCACTTCCCGAAGTCCCGCACTTCCCGAAGATGCATCTTCAGCCAGCAGATAGCGATTTGGCCGCAAAACGCCCATCGCAAAGCCAAAGATGCATCTTCGCAGGAACGATGAGGCGCGGATGGATGGAGATTTTGGCGGATCAGCCCCGTGAAGCGTATTGCGCCCAGGGGATGTTCCAATCCCCGAAGCCGTCGTCGGCCTCGGTCGGGCCGCGCTCGGAGTTGATCACCTGGACCAGGTCTCCGGTGGTCATATTGTCGAAGACCCAATTCGCGTCATCTGGCAGCAAGCCCACGCAACCGTGCGAAACATTGGAATTGCCGACGTTGCCGTAAGCCGCTGGCAACGCTTGGTGCACGTACTCGCCGCCGGTGGTGATCCGGATCGCGTTGGAAACGTTCAGCGTGCCGTAATAGGCGGGATCCCCGGGCTGCAAGCCGATCGAATCCGCTTTGAAGACGGCTTCCTTCTCCTTTTCCATCATGACCAGGAACCCGGCTGCGGAGGGGAACCGGGTATCGCCCATGGTGACCGGCATGGTCCGGACCAGGACATCGTTCACGTAGAGGTTCGAGACGTGGTTCGCGGCATCGGCCACCAGCACCTTTTTGTCCCCGACGTTCATCGTGATGGTCTTGTTGAAGTTGCCGATCATCCCGTTGCCGAAGTCGACCCCCAGCAGTTTCAGGTCCACCGTCACCACGCTCTTGGCGGTCCAGAAATTCTCCGGTCGGTAACGCACGATCTTGTCGCCGAACCAGCGAAAAGCGCCCACCTGTCCGGATGAGCTGGTGATCTTGATCGCGTTTTCCACGGCGGCCTTGTTCAGCACCGGTTCGCTGAAGGTCAGTTCCACCGGTTGGCCGGCTCCGACATTGCCGCCGTCGCGCACGTAGCTGGTGGCATCGGCCTCGTTGGCCGCCGGCACGGTGCTGAAGGTCTGGGTCTTGGTGCTTTCCCGGTTCGCGCCGTCCAGCACGGTCAAGGTGTAGGTGTAACTGGTGTCGAAGGCCAATGGGCCGGCGGCAGTCCACGACGTGCCGTCGGCGCTGAGCGAACCGGCGGCCGCTGCGCCGGTCTTGTTGTCCACCAGCGAAACCGCCTTGAGCTTGCCGTTGACGGCTTTCACCGCGGCCGGAGCCACCGGGTTGACTTGCACTGCGCCGTCGACCGGGCTCACACCCAGTTCCACCGGTTTGGCCGCGACCGCAGCACTGCTGCCCGTCCCGCCGTCCGGCACCGCATCGACCTTCGCCTGGGCCCAGGGCACCACCGCGACCGCACCGATGCCTCCGGCCCCGACCACCGCGCAGAGCGCCACGATGAGCCCGATCTTCCACGCCTTGCGCCGTGGTTTGCCCGGTTCAGTGGTTGCTGCGTATCCGGCGTCTTCGTGTTGGTAATCCGACATTCCCGCTCCCAGGACTTTCCCCGCCAATATCCGACCGAATCGCGCCCCGGCCGCAGCGCAGCGGAGCACGATAGGAAATTATTTTATCCCCGGAAAAGCGCAACTCGCCGGAGGCTGCAGTCTCAGTCGCGCAACGAATTTCCGGGGTCCAGCCGGAGCCGGTGCGCCGCGCTCCGCCGGAGCCGCGAATCAGTAGCGGTAATGTTCAGCCTTGTACGGTCCGGCGACATCGACGTCCAAGTACTCGGCCTGGTCCTTGCTCAGTTCGGTCAGTTCCACGTCCAAGGCCGCCAAATGCAATCTGGCCACCTTCTCGTCCAAGATCTTGGGCAGCACATAGACCTGATTCTGGTACTCGTCAGTGCCGTGCTTGGTGAACAGCTCGATCTGCGCGATCGTCTGGTTGGCGAAGGAATTGCTCATCACGAACGAAGGATGGCCGGTGGCATTGCCCAGGTTGAGCAATCGCCCCTCGGAAAGCACGATGATCGAACGCTCGGCGTCGCTGCCCTGCTCGAAGACCCACTCGTGCACCTGCGGTTTGATCTCGGTCTTCACCACCCCCGGCACCCGGCTCAACCCGGCCATGTCGATCTCATTGTCGAAGTGCCCGATATTGCCGACAATCGCCTTGTCCCGCATGCCCAGCATGTGCTCCGCCATGATGACGTCCTTGTTGCCGGTGGTGGTGATGAACAGATGGCCTTCACCGAGCACGGAATCCAGTTTCGCCACCTGGTAACCGTCCATTGCTGCCTGCAAGGCGCAGATCGGATCGATTTCGGTGACGATGACCCGGGCGCCCTGGCCGCGCAACGCTTCCGCGGCGCCCTTGCCGACGTCGCCATAACCGCAAACGACCGCGACCTTGCCGCCGATCAGCACATCGGTCGCCCGGTTGATGCCGTCCGGCAACGAATGCCGGATCCCGTACTTGTTGTCGAACTTGCTCTTGGTGACCGAAT
>SXGS01176829.1_pt1 | contig 42403 bp, 27 predicted proteins | sample 3174681 | NCBI WGS metagenome assembly SXGS01 (sample SAMN11356861, study PRJNA531348) | freshwater metagenome | isolation source: freshwater sample F1-80 | place: China: Fuxian Lake, Yuxi | collected 2017-12-25 | reverse complement strand
GTCGTCTCTCGACTCCGCAGCGGCCGCCGTGTCAGTCACAGTTGATGACACGGTCCCGATGATCGCTGGTCAACTCCCACTCGTGGACGCTGCCAACGACGTGCTGTACGCCAAGCAGATTTTCAAAACATATCGTAAAGGCAAGCACGAAGTCGACGTGCTCAAGGGTTGTGACTTCGAAGCTCCGCGAGGAAAAATCACCGCGATCCTTGGGCAAAGCGGTTCTGGAAAGACAACTTTGCTCCACTTGCTGGGAACGCTGGACGCACCCGACGCTGGCGAGATTTTTTTTGATGGCCAGCGGATCGACAACATGCCTCGCCAGCGTCGCGATCAATTTCGTAATACGAAACTAGGAATGATTTTTCAGTTCTATCATCTACTGCCAGAAATCACAACACTGCAAAATGTGCTGTTACCCATGATGATTCAAAATGGCATGTTAACATTCCTGCGCAATCGCAAGATATTTAACGATCGCGCGAATAACATGTTGCAGCGAGTTGGCTTGGGGCATCGCCTCAGCCACAAACCGCGAGAACTTTCAGGTGGAGAAATGCAGCGTGCCGCGATTGCACGAGCGCTGATCGGAAATCCGGAATTATTGCTTGCAGACGAGCCGACAGGCAACCTCGATCGAGCCACCGGGCGCAGCATCCTCCAGTTGCTATTCGAACTGAACCAAGAACAGGGTTTGACTGTCGTGATGGTAACTCACGACGAAACAATTGCAGCCGAATGCGATCGTGTCGTACGGTTGGTGGATGGACGAACCGCCTAAACAAAGGACGATCGCAAACTGACTTCACCTGAATTGGCAAGATCATAATCATGCGGGCCTTAATCGTAGTCGATTTGCAAAACGATTTCGTCGAAGGGGGCGCATTGGCGGTCGCAGGTGGAAAAGAGATCGTCGGGTTGATCAATCACCTGACCTGCCAATTCGATCTCGTAATTGCCACTCAAGATTGGCATCCAGCCGATCATCAGAGTTTCGCCAGCCAGCACCCCAAATTGCCGGTCGGTTCGAAATTCATGTTGGGAGGGACTCAACAAACTGTCTGGCCGGATCATTGTGTCCAAGGATCGTTCGGAGCCGATTTTGTTCCCCAGTTTGACCGCTCGTGCGTGTCTCAAATTTTTCGCAAAGGTTCCAATCGCGATATCGATAGCTACAGTGGCTTCTTTGACAACAATCGCAAACAGGCTACCGGACTGGAGCAGTATCTGCGCGATCGAGGCGTCGAGGAAGTATTTGTCGTGGGCTTGGCGACGGATTATTGCGTGAAGTTTACGGCACTCGATGCCGCCAGCCTCGGTTTCAAAACTCACCTGATATCAGATGCTTGCCAGGGAGTTGAGCTGTCCCCCGGGGACATCGAGAGGTCGATCGCTCAAATGCAAGCCGCTGGAATAGTGATTCAGCAATCGGAGCAAATCATGAGCACAACTACTCAGCGCGAAACGACACTTGATCTTCCGGACTCTTTGGAGTTGGTGGGCCACACCAAGCATCTGCAGCTTGTCAAAAGAGGCAAATGGTCATTCGTACAGCGTCCGGCATCTGTGCGAGTGGTCTGCATAGTTGCCTTAACCGATGATCGACATTTATTGCTTGTTGAACAACACCGTCCACCGGTTGGATGTACTGTGATTGAACTGCCCGCTGGATTGGCCGGTGACATCATCGGCCACGAAGACGAGCCGTTGCTGCGCGCCGCACAACGAGAGTTGCTCGAAGAAACGGGATTCGTGGCCAAGCGGTGGCGCGAGCTAACATCGGTAACTTCGTCTGCTGGAATCACCAACGAAGTCGTGACGATGTTCATCGCAACTGGTTTGACTCAGCAAACTAGCGGTGGTGGTGATAGTAGCGAGAACATTCAAGTGTCCACCATTCCACTCAGCCAAATTCCGCAGTGGCTAACCGAACAGCAGGCCCTCGGCAAAATGGTCGATAGCCGTGTATACGCTGGTCTGTATTTCGCGAACCTAATTGAGACTTGATCGCGCACACAATGGTGGTTTGCCAGATGCCTGCAAGCTATGGTGCATCTGCTTGCAGAAGTATGATTTCGAACTGGTTCTTCACGACTCGAAAGCCATTGTCGGTGGCTTCTTTCAGTACTAACTGAGTTTCCTCAGGTTGCTGTTGAAATGATTCGCGAAGATCGAGGATGATCGCCGCGTAACGCCGAATTACTGGCTGGCCAGGTCGCGTGATAAGCTCTAATTTGCTTTTCCACTGTAGGTATTGCCCCACTGTCTCGACCTCGGCACAGCCAACCAAATGGGACGCAACGCGCCCAGTTGCCAGTACGGGTTCACGACTGGCACGTACTTCGTCAGTGATTTGCTGCAACCATTTACCGTCGGCATGATCCGCTTGCCTACGATAGTCGTCAGCGCCGGCGTAAGTTGCATCGATGACGTCCTTGATCGTCGGCGTACTCCATGGAAACTGGCCAAGGAACAGGCTGAGCGTCAAGCCGGTGGCCATCGCCCCTGCAGCGCAACCGAGCGAACGAAGTTGCTCGCGCGGAGCGATCAGGATAGCTGCATCTTGAGCATTGTGATGCTGCATGTTGTGCTCGGAGGTCGAGCCAGCAATCGATGCGAACCACAGCAACGGAAGCAGATTTGCCGCATATTGAAAGGCGATGCTCTGAGCAGGTAAGTGGTCCCATACCACCAGTACTAACACAGGCAAGACGACCGGCAGCACCAACCATTTACCTCGCAGTAGCGACGAAAAACAAAATGGGGTCAACAAGCAGGCTAAGAATACAAACGTGCGAAACCGAAAGATCTGTCCCCAAAATTCTTCGGGACGCAACACTGGCGAAAGCAAGATTTGGACTGGCGTTCCACCCAATGCAATAAAACGTCCCGATTGAAACTCAGCAAAACCACTGAAACGATATGCCAGCAGGAACGAAATTGCGCACGCTAGCGCGACCATCAGCCAAGTCCCGCCAGTGAGCTCACCTTTGCAATTGCTGCTTGAGTGCTCTTTGCGCCATGCATTGAACATGCAGCGCACGCTTTGCACGGCTGCGAAGAAACCGGTGATGACAATGACATTCTCCTCCATTGAGCACGCAATCACAGCGAGTAGCGCCGCGATTACCAGTCGCTTTTGGTACAAGAACAGCAAGCTAGCCAACAGCGTCGGCATCGACAAAGAAACTGGATGCCAACCATAGGTGTAGGCAAGATTCATCTGGCCAAGCGATGGATGTGCTAGCCAAGCCAACCCCCACAGCGTTGCCGCAATGGGACTGGCTCCAATAGCGATTGCCAGTCGCCGAGTTAAGTATCCACCTCCTGCCAAACACAACGATTGAACGGCGAAAATTAGATCCACCGTAGGGAACAGTTTCCACAATGGAACAAGCAGCAATAGACCCGGATTGAAATGGTCCCAAAACGGTGGCAGGACCGGCGACTCCCGCAACCATCCACTCCCAGAGCTAGTCGAAGCGACTCGTTGCGTGAAATGTCCAAAGTCGTTGAACCCCAACAGAAAATTGTTGTAATACGAACGCGACTGGGCGTACCACCAGATCGCCGCTAGAGTTGTAGCAATAGCGACAACAGACCAGTGACCAAGATAATCGCGAAATTTGGATGGCTCGCGGGTGGTGGTATTTTCCGCCAGCTTGCCGACCGCTAGGCCTGTGAAGAAAGACATCCACAGCGGCTCGAAAAACGTCGGGTCGATGCTGGGCGCGCCGAGCATTCGCATAACAACTAGCAGCACCGGTAAAGCGGCCAGCATTACCAGCACCGCGCTGGCACGAACTGCGCCGCGACTGTTCTTAACTTCATCGACAGAAAAAAAGAGCCAGATTATCGATACGCAACCAATAAACAGCAGCGATTCGATAGGTGCGCCAACGAACTCCAGCGATGGAGTTAGCGTGGGCACAGTTTGATAAAGCAAGACGAGATGGTAGCGAGTAGCTATTGCTGCGGCAGACAACGACCACAAGCCGCTGGCAATAAGTAGTATCAGCCAATCCACTGCCTTGGTGGTTGGTATAGCATCAGCCGAGGCAACGTTTTTCCCTAGAGAAACTCTCGGCGTTTTTTGCGGTCCGGCGCTCCTGTTGCGACTTGCGGAACGAGACATTCACTCCGCTCCTAGGCATTCACCGATACAGCGCGACCATCCTGGAGCGAAGATTGGTAGCAAGCATCGAGAATCTGCTGAGTTTTCAGTGACCACTCGGGCCAGCAAGATTCCAAACGACCCGACAGCGCAATTTCCGACATGTGCTCGATCATGCGTACCTCTTGCGCGCCGGGCGCACCAGCATCGTACTCGGTTACCGTATGTTCGCGGATGTGTTTTCCCATATGAAATGTGCAGTTGTCGATATGGAAGTGATGGTTCGCCACAAAGGCACTTAGTTCGGCGCTCCGATACGGCAAGACGAAATCGCGGATCTCCAGGTAACCGCGCGAGCCGCTGACATGTACCCATTGTTGGTGTTCGGATTGAAACGAGTTATAGAAACTGGCCGAGACGCCATTGCGAAACAGCAATTCAGCGCTAAATTGCCCAGGAACCGATTTGGGACTGCCAATTCCCTGCAAGGGTGTCAGCGTTCTGGCTCGAACCTCGTATGGCATTTGTCCTTGCATCAGCCACAGAAAAATACGCGCACAATACCAACCCAGGTCGCCCAAACATCCATACGGTTCGAGGTGGCTCATAACGCGAATATTATTCGCTTGAAAGTCCGCGTCGCCACAAAATGCAAATTGACTAACGAGGCGAGTAAACTGACCAACATTGGTCGGATCGTCGAGTAGCGCCCGCACGAGCGCCAATCGGGAACTATGCATGAACATCACTCCATCCATGAACTGAACTTGATTGGAGCTACAAGCGTCCAGCATTTCAACTAATTCGGTAGCATTGGAGGCCGCAGGTTTTTCTCCCATGACGTGCTTGCCGGCGCGAGCCGCGCGCTGAACCCATTCGTGACGCATGGCAGTTGGCAGCGGGATATACACCACGTCAATATCACTGCGTTCCAACAAACTGCCGTAACCGGCTAGTGCGCTAGGTTTGTTTGCGAACGGGACTTCGCGAGAACATTCGTCGACGAATCGCTGTGCAGATGCGAGATCGCGACTGGCAACAGCAACCAGAGTGGCGTTATTAGCCAGTGCGATCGCTTTCCAATTCTTGCGTCCAATTCCGGCGGTTCCCAAAATTCCCCAACGGCATGTTCGTGCATTCATCTGAAGTCTGTGAGTTAGTGAGGGACGAGGTAATTCAATTACAGTTAAGAGTATTGGGCGTTGATCGATGATTCGTTTCTCGCCAAGAAACGAATAGTGGCTGTTAGGGTGTTATCGCGATCGTTCAACATTTGCAACATCCGCTATTTCGCAGAGTCTGACGAAGTATAAGGTGGCTTCCAGATCCATGGCAGCACTGCGGCGCGTTTGGCCCATGTTTCCCATTGCCCGATCATCTTCCGGACGATGGCTGGGTGCTGCCGCGCAAGATCGAGCGTTTCGGTACGATCGGCATCGATGTCGTAAAGTTCCCATGGGCCGCCGGGTCCCTTGGCGACTAGCTTCCATTTGCAGTCCCGCGCTGCGCGATTGCCCTCATGTTCCCAATACAGCGGCTGAGAGCGATTAAGTGGCTGGCCCAACATGGCCGGTCGAAGACTAACACCTTCGGCAGGAATAATCTGGTGTTCTGCAAACGTCTGTGGATACCGAGCCCCTGCTACGTCGACGCAAGTTGCCATCAAGTCAATCAAATGGCTTGGTTGCGGTTCAAGAGCATTTTTCCTAGCCGTGGGAATACCGGCAGGCCAATGCGCGATCAACGGTGACGAAATACCTCCTTCGTGCACCCAATGTTTGTATTCTCGAAAAGGTGTGTTGCTGACGTTCGCCCAGGCTTCGCCATAGGCAATATAAGTGTCTGGTCCACCTGGCAGTACTCCGTAACCCTGACGGACAGGAAATCCATCGCGAGTTTGCTTGGGAATCATGTCCGGTTGCAGGTAATCGGTTGCCAACGCCGGCAAAGTTGGACGTTCGCCACGTGGTTTGAACTGGCCACCGCGTCCCATCAATTCGGCACAGCCTCCATTATCCTGACAATACATGATCAGAGTATTCTCGAGTAATCCGTCGCGTGCCAATTGGTTAACGATGCGACCAATGCCTTGATCCATGCAATCGACCATAGCCGCAAACACTTCCATGCACCGAATTTCAAATTCGCGGTTGGGTACGTCGCTCCATGAGCCGCCGCGTTGCGGAGCCATTTTCCAGCGCGCGTCAATTAAGCCAAGTTGATTCATGCGTTCAAACTTACCTGCACGAATGGCGTCGTAACCCAGATCAAATACGCCGCGATACTTGTCAATATCTGCTGACTTGGCGTGCATAGGCCAGTGGGGAGCTGTGTAGGCTACATACATAAAAAATGGTTGGCTTGCATTTTGCTGACGATGGTCCGCGATAAATCGCGCGGCTTGATCACTGATCGCGTCGGTATAGTAATAGTTCGAGGATGGGTATTCCGAGTCTGCGAAGGGCGAAATGATTGCATTATCACGAACCAGTGAATTTGGATCGAAGAAACTGCCCGCGCCGTGGATCGTGCCATAGAATCGATCAAAGCCACGCTGCAAAGGCCAATTGTGGCGCTCCGCGTCACCCTTTGGATTGACTTTCTTTGTAACATGCCATTTCCCAAGCATGTAATTTCGATATCCGGCTGGCTTAATCGCTTCAGCAATCGTTACGCAACGGCGATTAAGATCACCGCGATAGCCGTCCATGCCTCGGTCGTCCATCATGTGCCCAATTCCAGCTTGGTGTGGATACAAACCTGTCAACAAAGCCGCTCGCGTTGGACAACATCGGGCCGTATTGTAGAACTGAGTAAAACGTACTCCTCCGGCGGCTAGTTGATCCAGATGCGGCGTGCGGATCACTCCGCCGTAACAACCGATATCCGAATATCCGATATCGTCTGCCATGATCAAAACGATGTTTGGACGCTGGCGTGTTTGACCAAAAACTGGATTAACGAACCAACTAAATACAGGCAACAGACACAGGCACATGAATAGACAAGATGGTTTGCACATGGATTGGAAAGCCTAGGTGCTAGACGGATAAGAAAATGAACAAGGAGTTTTAGTTTAGGATCGGCCTGAGATCAAATGTCCGCATTAGGGGCCGGACCTACTGGCATGCAAAGTAGCGCAGCAGTTGGCCGAACGTCTCGGTGCCTCGGTGAAGTTGCTCAAGCGAGATCCATTCGTCGGCGCAATGAGCTTGTTCGATGTTGCCCGGACCGATAACCACCAAGTCACGCAGTCGCTGAAAATACCCGCCGTCGGTGGCATAGCACACCGTTCTCGTGTTGGCTTTGCCAGCGATTCTTAGCACATCGCGCACGAACGGTCGATCAGGAGATGTGTACAGAGAATTGAGAGTGGTCGGCGGCAGTACCTCCAATCCATGTCGCGTCGCCGAGTCCGCGATCTGCTGCACCAAAGGCTGCCAAGCAACATCCTGCATGGGTCGCAAGAAAATTGTACATGTCGTTCTAGCCACCGTGACATTCGTAGCCAATGGTTGATTGACAAGTATGAAATTCATGGACAGAGTTGGCGGATCATACATCGAATTCTGAAGTCGCGTATCGGTCTGGCATTGCGCATGAATGTCTCGCAGTTCTTGCAAAAAGGGAATCATCGCCCAGTTCGCGTTGACGCCCTCGTTAGTACTGCTGTGCGCGGCTCGACCGTGGCTGATCACCGTCAAGTAGTATCCTCCCTTGTGAGCGTGTACAACTTCTAGAGTCGTGGGTTCGCCGACCAGTCCGACGGTTTGGTGCTGAACCATTTCTTCAAACAGACGCGACGAACTGTCGACACAGCGCGCTCCCGCCATGCCAATTTCCTCGTCTGCGGTGGCTATGTAATAAATCGGTTTCCGTTGATCATGTTCGCTGATTTGTTCGATAGCTGCCAAAGCTGCTGCAGAAGATCCTTTCATGTCGCACGAACCGCGACCCCACAGCCGATCGACGGCAACTTTGCCATCGAATGGGCCTCCGTAGGGGCAATTCCATCCTTCTACAGGCACGACGTCGTTGTGGCAAAAGTACGCAATGCCCCCTTCGCCAGGACCACGTTTTGCAACCACGCAGACTTTTTCAACGCCTTCGTCGTCGATATAGCTCAGCCGCTCAACTTCGAATCGCGACGCTGACAGGCGATTCGCAACCCAGTCTGCGATCGGAGCATTGCTTTTGGAACTCACCGAATCAAATGCAATTAAGCCTTGAGCGATAGGGACGGCTGGTAAATTCATCCTACTTTCACTTGTCTAACTTGGGAAACAGACACACTCATTTGGCAGCGCGAATTTTCTCATTGTCGCGTGAACAATTGGCGCTGAATAGTCCACCGCCTCGGCTGGTTCGGCTATCATTTCTGGTCTAAAGTTAGTAGATTGACTCCAAATGTCTCGTTGCACAAGGTTCACGTGCATGCTGAATTTTGATACTAGGTCGGTAATCGCTTTGATTCTCGGTGGTGGTCGCGGGACGAGGCTGTTTCCGCTGACTCGCATTCGTGCGAAACCGGCTGTGCCCCTGGCGGGCAAGTATCGTTTGATCGACATTCCCATTTCGAATTGCATCAACAGCAAGATCAATCAAATATTTGTGCTGACCCAGTTTCTGTCGGTGTCGCTACATAGGCACATTCGCCAAACGTATCGCTTCGACAATTTTAACGGCGGGTTTGTCGAGCTGCTGGCGGCTCAGCAGACGATGGACGGTGGCACAGATTGGTATCAAGGAACCGCCGATGCAGTGCGCAAGAACTTGCGGCACCTCGATCAAAAGGGATTGAAGTACGTCTTGATTCTTTCAGGCGACCAGCTTTATCGCATGGATTACCTAGAGATGATGCGCACGCATATCGAAAGCAAAGCCGATGTAACGATCTCGGCGATCCCCGTTGAGCGCAGCCAAGCAAGTGGACTGGGCATCATGCGCTGCGACGATACCGGACGAGTTCAGGGTTTCTTGGAGAAGCCGCAAAATGATCGCGAAATCGATATGGTGCGCACCGACCCCAAGTGGATTGACGCCAGAGGCATCCCATCGCGAGGGCGCGATTGCTTGGCCTCAATGGGCTTATACATTTTTAATCGCGATTTGCTGTTCGACGTATTAAACAAGACCACGTACGCCGACTTTGGAAAAGAAGTCTTTCCGGCAGCGGTTCGCAGTCGCCGGGTCCAAGTCCATTTGTTCGATGACTACTGGGAAGATATTGGCACGATCCGCGCGTTTTACGAAGCCAACTTGAGCTTGACCAAGCCCAACCCACCGTTCGAATTAATTCATGCTGACGCGCCGGTGTATTCGCGAGCGAGGTTTTTGCCGCCTTCACTTATGGAAGGAGCCACAATTCGCGGCAGCTTAATTGCAGACGGTTGCCGAATCGGCAAAGGTACAGTAATCGAAAACAGCGTCATCGGATTGCGCTGCATTATTGGTGAAGGAGCCACGATTCGCAACAGCATTCTGATGGGCGCCGATTTTCTAGAAACACCCGAAGAGATCGCTGCGGCCCATCGAGCGGGCATTCCTCCCATCGGGATCGGGCCGGGTACATTGGTCTGCGGCGCAATACTCGACAAGAATTGCCGAATAGGACGCAATGTCTGCGTACAAAACGCTGCAAATGTTGAAGAAAGCGACCAATTCGAACCGTGCCAAATTCGCGATCACATTCCCATACTCGTCAAAGACGGCGTCTTGCCGGACGATTGGAAAATGAGCTAAATAGCCGAGCTTTGGACAGTTCCATACTAGAATTCTCCCAGGGTTCTATGTGCAGGGAAACGAATGACTTTGACATTAACAGTAATCGGAGATAACCTCTGGAAAAAAATTGGCGAATCTATGGATCGAGTTGAACAACGCCTCCAAAAAACAATGTCGATTCTCGAGGCGTCCAAGATTCCCTATGTCTTGAGGCATCCAAGATTCCCTATGCGATTGTAGGCGGAAATGCAATTCGCATATGGGTAGCGCAGGTCGATCCAGGAGCAGTACGAGCGACGAATGACGTGGATGTACTAATTCGTCCGGAAGATTTAGAGAGTGTCAAGTGCGCGATGGCAGAAAACGGTTACCATTACCGCAAAGCCGCAGGCCTAGACATGTTTTTGGAGGGAAAAAACGATTCGGTACGCTATTCAATTCCTATCGTGCTTGCGAATCAAAAGATCAAGCAAGATGACTACGAATCGAATCCGGACGTCGAGCCAACTGTGTATGGAGACGGTATCCGTACGCTGCCCTTAGAGCGGTTGGCGCGGATGAAACTGAACTCATTTCGACTCAAGGACCGTATTCATCTATTGGACATGATTCAAGTCGGACTACTAGACGAAGGCTGGTTCGGTAAATTTCCGAAACCCTTTGGCGAACGACTGAAATCACTTGTCGATAATCCGGATCAATAGTGCCGTTACCCAGTTAAAACAGCGGATGCGATTTCGTAACTCTCCATTAGACACCAAACCAAGTCGATTTCAGTTTCGTTCAACGGTCATACAACGAGATTGGGCGGAGGTAGCTGCTCTGATTCTCAATGAAGTTACACTGAAAACTGTTATCTGTTTTTGAATCATGAATAAATTTCTACGAGGATGATCCATGAATAAGAAAGTAAACGTTGCCATCATTGGATTGGGATTCGGTGCCGAGTTCATTCCCATCTATCAAAACCATCCCAACGCGAACATGTACGCGATCTGTCGGCGCGATACCAAGGAACTGAACTCCGTCGGCGATCATTTCGGTATCACCAAACGATTCACCAAGTATGAAGATGTACTCGCAGATCCCGGAGTTGATTTCGTGCATATCAACTCGCCCATTCCCGATCACGCTTGGATGTCGATCGAGGCGCTCAAGGCCGGCAAGCACGTTATGTGCACCGTTCCTATGGCAACCACGATCGAGGAATGTGACCAAATTTGCCAACTGGTCAAAGAGACTGGGCTGAAGTACATGATGGCGGAGACCGTGGTTTACAGCCGCGAATTCCTGTTCATCAAGCAAATGTATCAGCAAGGGGAGCTTGGCAAAATTCAACATATGGCTGCGTCGCATCCCCAGGACATGGATGGCTGGCCCGAGTATTGGGAGCGGATGATTCCGATGCATTACGCCACGCATGTTGTCAGTCCAGTTTTGGGACTGGTCAACGGTCGCGCTGAATACGTCAGTTGCTTTGGCTCGGGAAGCGTTCGCGACGACATTGCCAAAAAGTCTGGCAACAAGTTCGCTGTCGAGTCGTGCCATATCAAAATTAAGGACTCGGATGTTTCTGCGCATATCTGGCGGTTCCTGTACGATACCGCTCGGCAATATCGCGAGAGTTTTGATGTGTATGGCACCAAGAAGAGTTTCGAATGGACTCTCGTCGAAGGTGAACCGCATGTGCTGCACACCGCTAAGAAACCCGAGCACGAGATTCCGTCCAAGGTTGAGATTCCCGATTTCGCACACCTGCTGCCCGAAGGAATTCGCAAATTCACGCGGTCGATTCATGACGCCGAGCATTTGTCATTCGTACAGGGAGGCGGCCACGGTGGCTCGCATCCACATCTAGTAAACGAATTCGTTTCCGCGCTGGTCGACAATCGAGATCCTTGGCCCAACGCGGTCCAATCCGCGAACTGGACCTGTGTGGGTATCTGTGCGCACCAATCAGCGCTTGCAGGAGGAAAGATCGTCCAACTGCCAGCGTTTACGTTGGCCTAGGATCGGCCCAGAAATCAACTGCCGGCCATAGGCGTCGCGCAATCAAATTCAAAATTGGCGGGAGTAGCGTTTGGCGTACCTCCGAGTTCAATTCTCGCCAATTTTGAATTTTGAACGCGCCCCCAACGCTCGACCGCTAGCGCAACTCAGCAGCACAAATGTTCAATCAGTCGATCTCAGTGCGCTGATCTAAACGCTGTATTGCAAATCCGGTAAACTATTTTCCAGTAGCTTCGGAAACGGTCCTTTAGTAAACGAATGAGATGCTGACAAATGACGCGCGGTATTACCGTAACAATTTTTGCCTGGATGATTATGACTCCATCGTTTGGCCAGACTCCTTATCGCCTTCCACCTCAGTCGGTGGTGGACATCATTGACGCTCGCCCAGAACCATCGGCTCGGTTTAGTCCCAGCGGAGAGTGGATGTTGTTGATCGAGAGTGATGCGATGCCCACGATTGACGATCTGGCGCGGCGCATGTTGCGGTTGGGCGGAATTCGAATCGATCCTGCCGCCAATGGCCGCTTTCAAACGGATTTTGGGCGTGGACTGTTGCTGCGTTCAACTCGCGATGACAAAACGATGCGCATTCCGCTGGCGACTGATGCAAAACTGAGTTCTGTTCAGTGGTCGCATCGTTCGGATGCTTTCGCGTTTACGATTGTTACCGTTGGAGGGACCGATCTTTGGTTGGCGACGGTGAACGAACCGCAAAAGCCGCGCAAGCTCACCAATCGATTATCGACAGTCCTGAGCGGGTTCGAATTTCACCCGCAGGGCAACTCCATCGTAGGTTGCTTAGTTCCTCAGGATCGACCTGCCGAACCTCCCAGCAGTCCTCTGCCCATTGGACCCAACATTCAAGAATCCTCCGGAAACACTTCGCCCGTGCGCACTTACCAGGACTTGTTATCCAACGCCCAGGACGAAGCCATCTTCGAACACTATGCCACCACGCAGTTAGCAGTCGTGGATTTTGACGGACGAATTCGGCAACTTGGCAATCCTGCAATGATTTCATCCTTTGAAACGTCCCCGGACGGTCTGCATGTCTTGGTGTCCACTGTCGAGCGACCGTTTTCGTATTTGCTGCCTTATTGGAGCTTTCCAAAATCACTAGTGGTTCGAAATTTATCGGGCGACCAGGTTAACTTGGTGGCTAGATTGCCCATGGAGGAGAATATTCCAATCGAAGGCGTACACAAAGGTCCAAGGTCGGTTTCTTGGACGTCCAGCGACTCTGCGACACTGCATTGGTTCGAAGCTCTTGACGATGGTGATCCACGCAAAGTAGTTGACAATCGCGATCGCATGCTCGAATTCTCAGCACCGTTCGCAAGTGAACCTCGGGAACTGTTGAAGATCCAACATCGGGCCACAACTACTTCCTATTTTGCCGATTCGGATCTATTCACAGTTTCGGATTACGACCGTGATCGTCGCTGGATTCGCACACAACTTTATGATCGCAAGAATCTCGCGGCCGAACCGCGGGTACTGGTCGATCGCAATACTCGCGATTCGTACGGAGACCCCGGTCGAATCGTATCCATGTTGAATTCTCTCGGACGCAGCGTCGCAAGGCAGGATGATAGCTGGATTTACTTTGCCGGAATGGGAGCGAGCCCACAAGGGAACCTGCCATTTCTTGATCGCCGAAATATATCGTCAGCTCAAACTGAGCGGTTGTGGCGGAGCGAACCAGGCAGCTTGGAATCGCCGGTCTTGCTGGTACACAGCAGCGCTCATGACAAACCCACGATGATCACGCGCCATGAATCTCCGAGCGCGCCGCCAAATTATCGCCTGCACGATCTTGAAACCGGCAGGTATCACGCAATCACTGATTTCGTCGATCCAACGCCACAGATTCGCAAAATCAGAAAGCAGTTAGTTAAATACCAACGCGCTGACGGTGTACCATTGTCGGCCACTCTTTACTTGCCTGCCGACTATCGCGAAGGAACTCGCTTGCCGCTGATGATCTGGGCGTACCCGTTGGAATTCAACGATGCCGGAACTGCGGGACAAGTTACGACCAGCCCATCGCAGTTCACCCGCATCGTCGGAGCGTCGCATTTAACGCTACTGACCGAAGGCTATGCGATTATGGACAGTGCGACGATGCCCGTGGTAGGCAACCCAGAATCCATGAACGATACGTTTGTGGAGCAAATCGTTGCTTCGGCGAAAGCCGCGATCGACACGGCCGTCGCGATGGGCGTTGCCGACCCCAATCGAGTCGCGGTTGGCGGACACAGTTACGGCGCGTTCATGTCCGCGAATTTATTAGCGCATTGCAACTTCTTCCGCGCCGCGGTCGCGCGCAGTGGCGCGTACAACCGTACGCTGACTCCCTTTGGATTCCAATCCGAACGCCGTCCATTTTGGGAGGCGGTGGAGATCTATTTGAATCTTTCTCCGTTTCGTCATGCGCACAAGATCAAGAGCCCACTGTTGCTTATACACGGCGAAAACGACGACAATACGGGTACGTTCCCCATTCAGTCCCAGCGTATGTTTCAAGCCATCAAGGGCAACGGTGGCACAGTGCGTTTGGTAATGTTGCCGTTGGAGAGTCACGGCTATCGAGCTCGGGAGTCTGTTCTCCACACCCAAGCGGAAACTATTCAGTGGCTGAATAAGTATGTGCGTGATATCGTTGTGAATGAACCGAAGTAGGCCAGTTTCCCACACTGGCTAATTCAACTCAACACAGGGGCGATTGTAAGCAATGTACAAGTTTCTCATCGGGTTATTAGTCAGTGGTTCAGTCTTTGCCGCCGATCCGTTTATTGAGCGTCAGGATTTATTCCGTGTAGGCGATGATCCGGCCTACAACATCTACCATATACCAGGCATTGTCGTCACGACCCAAGGCACCGTATTGACATGGTGTGAAGCTCGCCGCAAACCCGCCGGCGCCAGTGATTGGGATGATATTCGTGTTCTGCTGCGTCGTAGCACTGATGACGGAAAAACTTGGAGTGCGCCGGTCAGCATCGTGGATGTGCCTGGCGAGAAGAAAAAGAACCCCTTCGCGCTCAAGCTAAAAAATGTCGACCCGACGGCGGTAACTTATAACAATCCAGTGCTGATTTCCGATCGCGACTCGACGGTGCACATGCTGTTTTGCCTTGAATATATGCGCGTCTTTTATCAGCGCAGCGTTGATGATGGCGTTTCCTGGAGCCAACCGGTTGAGATCACGGATGCTTGCGAAGCGTTCAAAAAAGACTATCCGTGGACTGTATTGGCGACCGGACCCAACCACAGTATTCAACTGCGTACCGGACGGCTGGTTGTGCCGATATGGCTGTCGACTGGGACAGGTGGCAACGCCCATCGTCCCAGCGTAACGGCGACATTGTACAGCGACGATGCCGGAAAATCGTGGCATGCTGGCGAAATTGCTGCGCCATGCACCGACGAGTGGATCAATCCGAACGAGTCCGTAGCCGTGGAATTGTCGGACGGTCGCGTGATGCTGAACATGCGCAACGAATCCAAAGCGCACCGGAGGTTGGTCACGATCAGTCGGGACGGGGCGACAGGATGGTCGCAACCGACTTTCGACGACGCACTACTTGAACCAATCTGCATGGCTGGATTGGTTCGATACGCGTTTGCTGGAAAGAGCTGGTTGCTGTTCTCCAATCCTCATAATCTCGAACGCGCCAGCGGAACGACGCAGCCGGGACAAAGCCGCGATCGCAAAAACCTAAGCGTGAAAATCAGTCGCGACGAAGGCAAGTCCTGGTCGAGCAACAAAACGCTGGAGCTTGGTCCAAGCATGTATTCCGATTTAGCGGTGACTCACAATGGCACGATTCTCTGTTTCTACGGCCGTGGAACCAAACCTGGCTTTGCCGGAACCGGATTAGCGCTGGCACGATTCAATCTTGAGTGGTTGCTCGCACCATAGAATTTGGCATTCAGAATGACCGCAAAATCCAAATCGATTTCGCAGTAGGAGCATCGAAAATGTCTGAACTAAAGACAAAACAGACCGAACAGAGCGTCAAATCTTTTATTGGCGGACTTTCCGACGTGCAGATGCGTGATGATTCGATGAAACTAGTTGATCTAATGAGTGCGATCACGAAACAGCCGCCGAAGATGTGGGGTAATTCAATCGTGGGTTTCGGTTCATATACGTACAAGTATGCTAGCGGTCGAACGGGCGAGTGGTTTCTAACCGGCTTTTCTCCGCGCAAACAGAACCTAACGCTGTACTTCATGAGCGGATTCGACGAGATGGCTGACTTGCTTGAGAAACTGGGCAAACATAAAACTGGCAAGAGCTGTCTGTACATCAAGCAACTAAGCGAGCTTCATCTTCCGACACTAAAGAAAATGATTCGTTTTTCTGCCAAACACGCCGAAAAGTATTGCGCCAACATGCAAGCTCATCGCACGACGCAGAAATGAACGAGCCAGTTGTCTGTCTAATGTCAATAGCGTTCAACGAACGTGGGATAAGCTTCCATCTTGTCAACCTGTAGCGGAGTTTCGCCATTGCTTGCACAAGATATTGACAAGCTGGAAGCTTATCCCACGTTCGTTGAACGCTATTGTGTCTCATGTCACAGGCTGCGAATGTACGCGATTAAATCAGCGGCTTCTTGGGCAGACAAATCGCCGAGTATCCCGTCGGGCATTAGTGACTTGGAGCTCTCCCTGAATTCATCGATTTCGCTTTTGAGCAATTTCAGAATCTTCAAGTCGCTGGTCTTAAGGCTCAGCGAAGTCGCATCCTCAGCAACCCTTAGACCGGTAAGAACTTGACCGGCGGTGGTAAGTACAGAAAGTGTCACATAACTAGGATCGATCTTGCGCGATGGTTCCAGCACGTGTAGCAGCATCTCGGAGGCTTCGGGATATTTCTTGTTGATGTCGACCAGCGTCGGTCCGAACGACTTGGACGCATCGGTATGCTCGTGGCAGGCTCGACAACGAGCATTATCGCTGAAGTAAATCAATCGTCCGCGAGCGGTATTGCCCGGGAGCGCAAGGATTTCCGACGGTCGAACGTTCGGTCCCAGTCGCACGCGCCGCTGGCTCTCGGGAAGAAATGTCTCAAACAGCCCAGCGATATCCGTGGAAGCACTTTGAGTCGCCTCAATTAACTGCTGCCGATCGTTTAGATTTAACCGACCACCATGGATGCGTTCCAGCAATGCCAACGAGCCTTCCGTGGATTTGACGAGTTCGAGGATCGCCGCCCGGTTATTAGAATTGATTTCCAGCGATTGAAGCGCTTGTTGCGCTGCAGATCCCGGAGTTAGGGGCGCGGATGTTGGTTCGTCAGATTTGGGAAGCGAACTAATCCACGCACTGACTAGAGCCACTCCAGCACTATCGACAACTTGTGAACCAATATAAGGCATCCGACCATATCCAAGTTTGGCCATGCGGTAAGTCAGGATGGAACGATAAGGATCGCCGGCCGCAATCACCTTGGCGTGATTCATTCCGAAGGTGCCGATGATCGTGCCTTTGTCGGTTTTCAATTGTTCAAAAGGCAACTCGCGGCGCAAATAGAAACTGACGATTGCATTGCCTCGCGGTTGATGACACATACCGCAGTTGGCGTGCAAATAGGATCGCGCGCGATCGCTGAGCGACTGAGTGGTATCGTGGGGATCAACCAGTTGATTGGAGGAAATCACAGTCTGGTTGAGCAGCGAAATGGCGCGCGCGGCCGCTAGCGAGTCCAGTTGACTTCCGTTGGATTTGAATTGAGAACCGGCGACATGCCCGAGTTGTTCCGGAACAAATCCGAGGACGTGATTTGCACCTGCGTTATGACATAACCGACACTCGTTGACTGCATTGACTCGCCATGTGCGCGTGGCCGGTTTGCCATCAGAGTCACGCACTTGAATCGTTCGTGCCGCACCAGTCGAAGCTACCAAGATTGCATCTTGCCCTTCGTCGTCCCACAAATAACTGTATGGATTCCAAGACCCATTCTCGAAATGCAAGATCTGCGTCTCCAATCGAAGAGGCCTGTCCGATGTTTTCGTTTCAAGGCTCAAGTGCTTGACGAGAACTGTCCCCTTGGGATAGACGGATGGTTTTCCGTCGAGTGTCAAGGTTGCCTGTCCTTTTCCGGGAATTGCGATCCAGCGCTGCGCCACAGCGCCATCGACCCAGCGCTGAGCGTTGACGCGGTAAGGCACAACTCCCGGCGAGGGGCGAAGATCGGTTAAGGAGCTGAACAAACCAGTCTCACTCAGCTTCCTGGGAAATTCAGCCGAATTGTCGATCAAACCCGAGGGGACCAATTCGTATATTTGGCCAGTGAAGTCATAGTCAAGCACATACAATTCGCCGCGCGATCCTTCGGCGAAGGCCACGATTTGCAAATCGGTGTCAAGCAATGTTGCTTGGCGAATGGCTTGTGTCGTCGCTGCCAGCCGATCTTGAGACGCTTCGGGCCACACCGCCCAAATCGTGCCAGTAATGTAGTCGCCATACACAAAGGCTCCCTCTAGATCCGGCAGTGCTGCGCCGCGATATACCGGTCCGCCAATAACCGAATTAGCTTCGGTATGCGAATGGTCTTTGATAGGCGGAACAATCGGCGTAGGGCCCTGTGCGACTTCAGTTCGCAGTGCCGCGCGACCCTCCATAATTGGCCAGCCACAATTTCCGCCTCGCTGAATTCGGTGAATCAATTCCCAAGTTTCCCAACCGTTATCAGCCACAAAGATTTCATTTGTCGTTCGATCGATCCCGAATTTCCACGGGTTCCGCAAGCCATACGCCCAAATCTCTTCGCGCACTGATGGCCTTCCAAGAAATGGATTGTCAGCAGGAATGCCATACGGAGTCGCGCCACTGGGCCGATCGACATCAATGCGCAAAATAGATCCGAGTAGATCCGACAGATCCTGTCCGGTGTTCAAGCTATCCGGAGGATTTGGACCTGCCCCGTCACCGGTTGCGGCGTACAAAAAACCATCCTTGCCAAACTTTAGATCGCCAGCATTGTGAGGACCTGCTGGTCGAGTCAGAAATACTAACTCGCTGCCTGGTACAATCGCACCTGGTATGTCCGCAGTTAACGTAAAGCGAGAAATGCGCACCTGGCGTCCTTGGTCGGGATGCACATAACTGACAAAGACAAATCGATTGTCAATAAATTTCGGATGTAAGGTCGCACTGAGTAGCGAAATGGGCGCTCCGACGATCTTCGCCAAATCGGCCACAACATCGGGTTTGGAGATTTCGGCAGATTTTGGCAGGCTATAAATCTTGCCATCCATCTCGGTAATCAGTAATCGATTCTGTGCCGGGATCTCTTCGAGACTGGTTGGCCGATCAAAGCGTACGCGAGGAAATGCTGAGCGCGTCTTGTACGGGAACGGAGCCGTCGGAGCCCCTTGGATTTTCGAGCTTGTCCAGGCTGGCCGCGGCTCGACGCTCTGCGCCGAGGTTGATCGAAGCTGAAAGACACTGATGGAAACGACTAGCAGTAAAGAGAAAACACTGGACAGGGATTTGTCGAGATAATTTCTTCGCAACATAGCAATCGCTCGTTTCAATACTGGTTAACACACTCGTGTTGGGCGAAGTTCTAGCGTTCGGGTTGCGCCTTCGAAATGCAAAATTATCGGAAGCTAGACTCGGACGGAACGCAAATCGTCGTCCTCGCCAATTTCGAATTTTGAACGCGCGACACCCAACGGCAAACTGTGATTGCAAGAGTCTAACCGACCGTGCGGGCCGAGTGTAGCGTGAGTCTAGCAGCAGATTCCCGAAAAATTGAGCGAATCGATTTTGCCGTTGGAATCGGAAGAATCGCCCCTCTGGTCGTCAGATTCGGCAGGTTAGCAAACCAGAACAATCTGAATTCAACTTCCGCCAAGTTTTGATCCTCTACCGAAACAGGAATGACCTAATTTTGAATTGAACAATTCCACTTCCCATACCTAGTCAAATGAGGACACGATGGTTTCCAACTCGTTGGTATTACTGGTTTTATTGTCGGGATTTGCCGCAGCGACTTTGGTAGTGTTTGTGCTCGTTGGGCGAATTTATAACCAGTTGGTGGGTCTAAAGAACCTGGCGCAAAACGGTTTCGGGCAAATCGAAATCCAATTGAAGCGACGTTACGACCTGATTCCCAACTTAGTCGAGTGCGTCAAAACCTATTTGACTCACGAACGAGAGACTTTGCATGCAGTAATAGCGGCGCGAAATCAGGCGTCGACGCAGTTGGCGGCAGTCAACCATCAGGTGACCAATCCGCAAGCCATACAGGGACTGGCCAGTGCCGAAAGTGTACTGGGAGGAGCACTCAGCCGCATGTCGTTCGTGATGGAAAGCTATCCCGAATTGAAAGGCAACGAAGTGGTCGCGCAGTTAACCGAAGAGCTTGCCAGCACAGAAAATCGGATCGCATTTGCGCGACAAGTGTACAACGACTCTGTTACAAATTTCAACGTCCATCGCCAGAGTTTCCCAACCGTGTTGTTGGCAACCACACTAGGGTTCGCTGAAGATTTGACGCTGCTCGAATTCGAGAATGCCGCCGCCCTGCAAGATGCGCCGAAAGTCGCGTTTGCTTAGGCGTCCGACAGGTGGATTCTTCCAATACGAAGCCGACGCGCAAGCGAGTGCCTGCCGAGATCAGCGCACTCGCTTGCGCATCGGGCTTGTATTAGCTGATGCCCCTATAAATTCCTGGCTGCCGCCACTTGAGAAAAGAGTCCATGCATGGTTGACTTTCTAAAACGGCAAGTTCACGCTCTTCGGGAATCTGCCAAGCTTTTTTTCTTGATCGCCGCGGCGACACTGGGAACAGTGCTGCTGAATGGAATTGTCGTTGGGTATCTGGTTGCAGCCTACTTAGAATTAGAATCCGAGGGCAAGGTCGAGGAACTGTCAGTGTTTCTCTATGGCTCACTGGCCGGAGTAATCGCGTCCTTTGCGATCGTCGGCGTTGGTTTCATCTACTCGCTGATGAAAGCCCGTCATGGCGGAGTTGGCGTGGCGGAAGCCTTGGGAGGTAAGTTACTATCCGAAATTCCGTCGACACCAGCACTACTGCGATTGCGCAACGTCGCCGAGGAAATGGCGATCGCGTATTCCCTGCCAATGCCAGCGCTGTACGTCTTGGAAGGCCAACGTGGGATCAATGCGTTTGCTGCAGGTTTTACGCCTCAATCGGCAGTTATTGGCGTGACCGAAGGATGTGTGGAGCTGCTCAATCGAGATCAACTTCAGGGAGTAATTGCACACGAGTTTAGCCATGTTTACTACGGCGACATGCGATTGAATATGCAGCTCACATCGATCGTCAATGGACTGCGCAGTATAACTTTGGTCGGCGATGCACTCATCGACACAGGACGCATGGAGCTGGAGCACGCACGTTGGAACTCGCACCGTCAACACAAACGAGCTGGCGGCGGGTATGCGTTGATCGTGTTGGGATCAGCGATGTGGGTTGTTGGGCTGGTAGGTTCTTCTTTCGCATCGCTGTTAGTATTGGCAGTCAGTCGGCAACGCGAGTTTCTGGCAGACGCTCGGGCAGTCCAAGCCACTCGAAATCCTAGAGGCTTGGCAGACGCCCTGCGTCGAATCGCTGGACTTCAGGTTGGCGGCCGTATTCGGATTTCCGCAGCTCGCGAAGTTTCGCATCTCATGTTCTCGCAAGCCTGTGGGCGCTCCAGTGATATTTTCGCCACGCACCCTCCCTTGGCAACCAGAATTCTGGCACTCGACCCAACCTGGGACCGTACGCCACTGTTTGAGAGCTACGAAGAGCTGAGCGAATACAATGGTGCGTTCGGCGAAGCCATTGCTAGTATCGGCGGCATTGGCTTGGCGGCAGGTACGCCCTCTCGACCAAATTCACGTCCAAACGAGACCGCAAATCAAAGTGAAGTGGCGCTACCTGTCGCGGTTCATACACGCGAAGTTGCCGCAACGGATGAGAATATCGATCCAGCTCTCGCAGGATTTGTAGCAGATCCATTAGTGATTCATTGCTCGTTACCGATGCTGATGTTCTGGGACCATCCGCAACGATCAATTGTGGAGGCGATCTTCAAGAGCGGAAAACAAGCAGAGATCTTGCTCGCTATCGAACAACTATTGTCAACCCACGACCAACTGACACGTTCACGATTGCTGAATATCACACTGCGCGCTCTGCGGCGTGCAACTACTTCAGAAAAAACTGCTACGCTCGACAATGTTGCGATACTAGCCTCGCAAACCAGCGACCAAGATTGGGATTCGCTCGCGTGGCTTTGGTTGGCGAGATACTATGCAGGTGCTGAACAAATCCCACAATCGAAGCCGCTTCACGGTCAGATTGATCAGTTAGTAGAGCCGATCCTGGAAGTCCTATCGGTTGCGTCGCAAATCGATGGCGGTGAAGCTATGTCAGAATTTAGCTTCCAGCGCGGTTGGACTCAATTAGGATTGGAACATGCGACCTCGCTGCCGTCCGATGTATTGCACTGGCAAGAAGTGCTAGCTGCGATTCGCACGCTAGCTTGCGCTTCCCCACGGATAAAGCGAGACCTACTGGTGGCTTTGGGGTGCACATTCACCGGAGACGGTGAACTAAGCCATGGAGAGATTGCATTTCTGCGCCTGGTGCGTTTACATCTAGGAGCAGAGGACACTGATCTGCTAGCTGCGCCTCGAACGCAAAAGAAGCAATGCTTGGCCAGCACTTGCTGAGGCGGGCCAAGCATTGGATTTGCTAGTACTACAGCGCGACATAGTCGCCTTTTGCTCCGCAAAAGGAACCTTTCGCGGAGCGAAAGGCGACGATCCTACCAAATCGCGCTGTAGTACTAGTCACTTGGTAGTTAGTTCAACCACGCCAAGTTCGTTGGGTTTGCCTTTAGTCACCGACAATTTGAAGGGCGTCTTTTTTGGATCAACGTATTTATTCTTCAATTTGTCGGGGCCGCCGTAGGCCATGCTCATCACGTTGAGCTTGCCCCACATATATGTAATGGCATAGTCACCTTCGGGAACGCCATCACCATTATCATATGTCGACAAAACAAACTTGCCCTCTGCGTCGGTGAACGCCGACGAATATGTTGGCTGTTTTGGGTCGAGCCCTTTCGAGTCATGCAATTCGACGCGAATCCCTTCCACAGGCTTGCCATCGACATGCACTGTTCCAGTAACTGGAAAAGTAGGCTTTCGATTGCTTTGTTCTGAACAACCCAATACACCGGCTAGCCCTGCGAAAATCGTGAGGTAAGCAATCGGACGAAACGACGAGCCATTCAATCTCACGATACCCAAACTAATCATTGTTCGAAAAAACCTCACCTTTCTGGCGAGTAACTCGAGAGCAAAGTGAAAAACCATCAACCGAAGCGGAAACGAACTGAACCGATCCATCCGCCATCACAAATTGGCAGCCACCGGTATGGAATGAATGGAATGCACGTCCGCGAACATTGGTGCAGTTGATCGCACACGGCCCCTCGGGAAATGATGTTGGCGGATTGCCGATAGTTCCAGCGATCCAGTTCTCTCCTAACAGTGCGTCTCCCCAACCACCACCATTGGACCGAGCCAAATCAGCCAAGGCTGCTGGCAATGTCACAGCCGTTGTTCCCGAGTACAACGTGCCGCCGCCGGTTCGCTCTCCCAAAAGAAACGTGTTTGAGGTCCCGTCTGTGATGTCGCCGATCTTACTGGTCGTTGGAGCGTTAAATACAGTGGCTCGAAGTACGCCATGACGATCGCCACCAGCTCCGCCAGGATACGCCGCGTATGCCAAGTTTGCATACTGACCGCGGACACCGGTGGGCACTGTGTAGTCGGATGGTGCGGCGCGCCAAGTGATTCGCGCCAGGCCTGGCAGCGATCCTGCTGGCAAGACTCCGTCGTAGATGCGCCCTTGCGCCGACGGAGCGGAGGGGCAAACGAATGTCTGCACAACAGTCGAGATCACTGCGACATTCGCAACTCCCGCTGGCCCGTAATCGTTCGATGGAGTAACGCTTGAGTTGTATTGGTTGGCCAAGTTCTGCTGTTCAATAAAAGGCAAGATACCAATTGCCATCGGCTGAATATTGTACCGCCCTGCTGGTTCGCCAACGTAGTAAGCAGCCGGAAAGGATTTGTAGGTGCTTTCATAGTTCAGCATTCCCAATCCAAGCTGTTTCAAGTTATTGCTACATTGCATCCTTCGGGCCGCCTCGCGAGCCGCTTGCACTGCTGGTAACAGCAACCCGACTAAAACTCCGATGATCGCGATTACTACTAACAATTCCACCAAAGTAAACGCGTAGCGTCTTTTGGCGACCAAGCTACTCGTCAAGCACATAAAATAACTCCTCAAGTCGAAGAAGAAGAGAAAAAAGAAGGTAGCACTCGTTCCTTAGCCACAGGCATCGCGACCGAAATCCAATCGTCTCCATTTATAGTATGCCAGTGCACGTAATTCAATGGTTGAGTTTCTGGAGTACCGAGACTTTCGCAGCGAATCCCTCTGGCATGCCGCAGTTCGGTGCGTCGTAGTATTGGGATGTGCGACCCATCACAAGGCTGTCATCTCCCGATGAGCCATACTGTCATGGATTAATTCACTGATTCATCGAATTGTGTTATCCCACCAGACGCCGCACGGCAGAAGCGACGCCGATGGTGACATCAGTCATGCGGCCATAATCCAGCGTATCAGGAGTATCCGAAGCTAAGTGGTAGTTTGGGTTGCGAAGGAAACTGGTGTCGGTGAGCATTAGTGCAGGGTAGCCCTGATCCCAAAACGAGCTATTGTCGCTCAGACGAATCTCGTGGAATTTCTCTGGCAAGCAAATGGAGAACAATGGCATCTGACGAGCGCCACTTTTGAATCCGCGACGAAAATTCCAGCACAACCGCCATGACGAGAGATTGCCAACTGCTGCCAGAAAATCGCCTTACTGCGGGAAGAACCGATGCATCCATTTGGGTATGGTGGGAGGAACCAATTGCGATCGCTTTGCTGAACTGTGGTAGCCCACTATCTCCAAACACAACATTCCTACGATCTTGTCGCCCCGAAGACGCGACTGGCGCGCATGATGCTGGCTACCCATTGCATTGAGATTGAAATACGGTGGCTCTTCACAAGCAAAGTCCCGTAGGGACGAAATGTCGGTAGAGCAGCGTCGGCGCGACCCGTTTTGTTTTTTGTCCCGTAGGGGCAACATGGGGGTCATCGTTTTTCTACCGACAGGCTGTCCCTACGGGACAAAATGCATCACGCAGAAGCTGTTCTACCGACATTTCGTCCCTACGGGACTTTTGCGAAACGGCTACTTCTACTGAGTAAGGATCAACACATCGTCACATCGTCAAGTCTGGCTAGTCGCACTAAGTCAAGTCTGGCTAATTGCATTGAGATTGAAATACGGTGGCTCTTCACAAGCAAAGTCCCGTAGGGACGAAATGTCGGTAGAGCAGCGTCGGCGCGACCCGTTTTGTATTTTGTCCCGTAGGGGCAACATGTGGGTCTTCGTTTTTCTACCGACAGGCCGTCCCTACGGGACAAAATGCATCACGCGGACGCTGTTCTACCGACATTTCGTCCCTACGGGACTTTTGCGAAACGGCTACTTCTACTGAGTAAGGATCAACACATCGTCACATCGTCACGTCTGGCTAGTCGTACTAAGTCAAGTCTGGCTAGTCGCACTAAATTCCGTCAATTTGTCCTTAAGGCGTTTGAGTGCTCTGCCGAGTCGTTTGCTGGCCGCCGATGAGTCAATCCCGAGTGCTTCCGCCGATTCTTGATTGGTCAATTGCTCGTAGAATCGTAATATCAAAATTTCACAATCCGGTTTTGCGAGTTGCGCCATAGCCACTCGAATACTCGCCGCGAGTTCTGCATCTTCAACCGATCGCGATGGCAAACAATTGGCCAATTGGTTGGCGATCAGAATCGATGACGCATCCGGCAGCGAGATTTCTCGACGGACCGATCGGCGGAGTGATCGCAGGTGAAATCGGCGCAACATCCCCAGGCGCTGGCATGCCGTTTTGCGCAACCAAACACGAAAGGACATTGGTCTGCGCCGCAAATAATCTCCGATTCGCTGGACCACTTCCAGTTGTGTTTCTTGGACAACATCGGACGGATCAACTCGCAAACGGAGCATCGGTTCCATTTGAAATTCGATCACGCGCTTTAGATACTCACGATGTTGAGCCAACAAAACGTCGATTGCAGTTTTGTCACCGTGGTCAATTCGCGATAACAAATGCGCAGTAGCTGAGAGTTCATCGTTCGGCATGCGGGGATTCTTTTTGAGAACACCGGGACTAAATCCTCAAATTTCGTTCAAATTCAATTTTTGAGTGTCCTGGACGGGCCTCTTTTTACAGGCTAGGAGTTGCGAAAGCAACCGTGCAATGGTCATCTGAGTGGTGGTCATTGGCAGTTGTGTGAACGACAATCGAAATTGTCGTTGCCAATTAACATTTTGTTACGCGTGTAGTGAGGTGCAACCTTGATAGTGAACATTCGAACGTCTCTATTGGCCGGAATCGTCTGCTGCTTGTCTGTCTCCGATGCGGATGCACAGATAAGGTTATTTCGTGGACGATCAGCATGCGCGCCGGCGCCCAGCAACTGCGTGGTGGTCTGCCCAACAGTTCAACCAACTTGCAGTGCACCTGCGGCAGTAGGATATTCAGGTACGATTGGTTCGGCTGTTACAGAAGGAGTGCGAACTACGTGGCGGTGTGTCTACACGTTTACTTGCCCAGGCGATTCGATAACAAAGTACATGATCTCCGGGACGAGTCAGATTAGCGAGCAAGATGCCAAGAATACTGCGAGGGAGAGTGCTGAAGCAGTTGTCTGTGCGGACACGGTTGGAACGTATGACTGTGAAGTTATCCCGGAAATTGCTCACACGAACTCTTCGGCAGCGATCAGCCCGACAGGTAGTTCGAGAATCCCCAACAGAATCGTCTACGTCGCGCGTTACATAGTTTGCTACTGCGATCGAATGGGCCATGTACAGCATCGCACGTTAATAGGGATTGGGAATTGTCCGTGTGACGCGGTCCAGGAGGCTCAGCGATTGATTCGATTCATCCACGCGAATGCCTCCAGGATGCTTTGCTGCCGTCATATCTCGACCTGCTACCGAGAAATGCCGTAGTCGCTGGGCTGGTTCTCAAGTAGTTTAGTTGGCTGCGAGCTAGCGCGCCTCAGTTGGCAAAACTTCTGCAGGCACGTGATAGAGCGAGCGTTCCCGAGGAGTCAAGCTCCTCGGGACCTCTTCCTGTGCTTGAGTTAGTGGATCTAACGGCCATCGCCGCACGATACCCTCGGTATCAGCATAGACGCACCATTGGTCGTTGGATATTACCAATAACTCATTCGGCATTGACTTACCAGTGTCTTTCGCGCCGAGCGCCAAGCTGCCAACGAGCTTGCCGGACTGTGTATCCAGCGCCGAGATTTGATTGGCATGGACAACAACCAGAAGGCGATCGTCCGAGCTGAAAATCACTTTGCGGATGGGTTTCTGAAGATGGTCGATGCGAACTGGTTGATTTGGCTGCGAATCGATTCTCCAGAGGGTGACGACGCCTGACTGATCGACGGTCACCGCTTGCTTGCCACCAGTACTGAATTTCGCGATCACGGGAGTGTTCGAGTGTTCAAGTTGGATCGCTTTTGCATCAAAGGTGCGAAAATAATTCACGGATTGCATGCCAACGGAACTCGCCGAGGACAAAGATCGAAGCTCATTCGGCCGAGTGGATTCATTAAGCAAATTGAGCTGTACGCTATCGGCTTTTGCATCAGGGCTGGTAAGCAGTTGACTGCCTGAAACTTCCAATCCGGAGAGATTGCCCAACAGGCTGGTCAACACATGAACGGTTCGCCCGGCAGAGTTCCAGACTCGAATTGTTCCGTCATCCGCATTTGTAATTGAGCAATGATCGCAATCCTGAGCGTTCAGAAACGCTGTATTCCAGATCGCTCCGGTGTGTCCAACCAATCGATGCAGCAACTTTCCTTGCGCTACGTCCCAGAGAATCCCTTCGCCCTTGCCGCCTCCAGAAATCAGCAGTCCTCCGTCCTGACTAAAGGCAATCGAGTGCACGGGAGTGGAATGCCCATGCAGTCGATGCAGCAACTTTCCGGACGTTGAATCCCATAGGCCGATCGAACTGTCCCAACTAGCAGTGCAAATGATCTTGCCCGCTGAATCGGCAGATATCATGGCGATGGGACTGCTGTGCCCACCTAGCGTGCTGCTGGTAATCTGCGGTGCCGCGACGTTGGCCACTATCGCACCGAAGAACTGCGAAGCCGCCAAAATTCTTCCGTCGGCCAGCACATTCAGCGTCGTCACGTAACTATCGTTCGACAGAATCGACGCGAGCATCGGAAATGGGGCTTGCGAAGCGTAAACTTGGATGCTGCACGGCGAGTAACTTGGCACGAGCTTGTCCGATAGAATGTCGTCCTTGGCCTGTGGCATAAACGTGGCGCAGACGATTCGTGATGCATCAGGGGAGAATTCCGCACATGCCATTGGTGTCGACGAAATTTGCTGACTCTGAAGTGTTTGGTAATTCCATAACCAAAGACCACGCTCGGTGGACGAAATCAGTACCTCTGGGTTGGTCGGACTGGCCACCAAGTTCACTCGCCCAGTGGCTTGCGTGAGCTCCCCAAGCCACTTTCCATCCGTCGCGTTCCAACAATCGACGGCACGGCAATTGAATCGATCCCAAGTCGCAACACTCTCACCGTTCAAGCAAAATCGGACCGTGTCGAATCTTTTCACGGGATCAACAATTTTCGCCAAGAGGGTTCCAGTAATGGTGTCCCATATCGATAGGCGACGATCATTGGACAAGGCGAGCAATCTGGTCGCGGAATCGTTGAACTCTAAATATGTCCCCGCCAAATCTGCGTCAAAAGTGTTAATGACGCTGCCATTCGCAGTGTCCCAGATAGCGATCTTGCCACCACCGTCATTGGTCGCAACACGATTGCCGTCATTCGAAATCGTCGCGAATCGAAGCGGTGCCTGATTGGGTATCAACTCTTGCACACTACCGCGACGAGAGATCAACCAAGCTCGGCCAGTTTCCCCAAGCACTACTAGCTTTTCGCCGTTTTCCGAACATCTTGTGTAGCTGATCTTTGTGGTATTCAGTGAGATCTTGTCGGTTGTTTCTCGGGTTGTCAGATTCCATGAGCACAAATTGGCTCCTGCCTGGGTCCATGCAACGTCAGTTGATCGCAACCCTGAGACCAAATCTCCTAGAAGTTTCGTCTGGTTAGTCTGGGTGGGTGCAGAATCGCTCGTCTGCTTGACGTCAGCGATCTGAACTTGTGCTTGAGGTTGCGACGCATACGCGAACCGCTGATTATCGACTTTCGCCAGCCTTCCAGACTGAGCCTTCGATCTGACTGCAAACTGGGATCGCTCGGCGCCGGAGAGAGTATGCCACACCCTGGCGGTACCATCGAAAGATGCTGATACCAATTGACTTGCAGACTTGACGAATTGAATCGCAGAGATGTTTCCATCGTGGCCACGTAACGATGCAACGAGTTTGCCTGAGAGTTCATCGAACATGGAAATTGTCCGGTCACACCCCACAGCAATCAGGCCGTTCGCAGAATCGACACTGACTGTGCCATTGGTTTCTAACTCAAGTGTCTGGATGCGTGCTAAATTGTGAGGGTCAAATGTATGGAGAGAATTGCCAACGGATTTCCAAACTAGCAAGCGATCTGCAGTGAACAGGACTCGATTAGCGATATCCGTAATTTCACCCAGTTTCTTCCCTTCGGGAACGCGCCAAACTTGGACACCATTTCCGGCATTCACTGCTAACAATTGTTCGGACCGGTCAAACTCGATGGATGCGCGGCCGATCTGAGGTGGAAAGGGGATTTGCATAACGGCCATCCCCGAGTCGATATTCCAAATTCGAATTGTATTGTCGTGCGAGGCGGTAACCACGTACTTGCCGCTGGGGCTGAAATGCGCCGAGTTAATGCGATCTGTATGCCCAACCAAATCGCGGTACGTCAGTCCTTCGATCACATCGAGCACGCGCGCCTTGCCTCCGCGAATGGGTACGACGACGAATCGTCCGTCCGCCGAAAAGCATCGGGCGGTGGCTTCAAACAAATACGCATCTTTTAATTCGAGCAAACGCCGTCCCGAGGCGGCATCAAAAATAACCGGTGGCGTCCCTACAATCTCTGCCGACTCTCCCTTTTTTTTCTCGGAGCCAAACGGAGATGCTGCCGCCAGAACTCGCCCTCCTACTGGACTGAAGGCTACAGAGGTAACACCCTCGCTGCCCAGCAGCGTAGCTCGTTGACTCTTGCTGTCGATATCCCAAACTTTAGCAGGCTCGGATGAAACTCTGCTTGACGAACGGGTTCCCGTAGTGACGATCGTTTTTCCATCCGGGCTACATGCAACGCTTCCCACGCCGCTGGGATGCGCTTGAAACGTGGCAAGCTCGTGATTGGCGTCGTACGCTTGCTGTAGCGCGGCACGAGTTTCAGGACAATCGTGCAGCTTGCGACCATCCAGCGCCAGTGCCATGGCCAAGCCCGGGTTGGTGGCGACATTGAGCGCGGATATTGCGGCCAAGCGCTGTCCATTGTAGCGCCTAACTTCTTCAGCCAATTTCGTGTTTGTATTCATCTCCTGTGCCAGCATGACGCCGAGCATCCAGGAAATTGCCAGCGCCGCGATCAGAATAACTGCTGCGGAACCTACGCTCGTCGCCATTAGGCTTTGGTGACGCCAAGCCCACTTGCCAACGCGCTCGGCCATTGTTGGCGGCCTAGCAAAAATGGGTTCGTTGGACCGGTGTCTGCGCAGATCATTCGCCAGCTCTTGGGCAGATGAGTAGCGATCGTCAGGATTCTTGGCCATGGCTTTGCCGACGATGATTTCCAGCTCTCTCGGAATTCGCCGATCTACTTTGCGCATGGGAATCGCGTCGTCGAGCGAAATCTGACGCACGATTTCCTGTCGAGAATTGCCAGGACACGCGGGAGTAAGTGTCAGCAATTCATAGATCGTTGCACCTAGTGAATAGATGTCCGTTCGATAGTCAATTACGACGCGCAGTCCCAACACTTGCTCGGGACTCATATAGCGCAGCGTTCCGACCATGTCGCCGGGCCCCGTCAAGCTGGACTTGCCATCACGCAATGCCAAGCCAAAATCAGTTAGCCAAATCTTCCCTTGGAAATCAAGCATCAAGTTGGAAGGTTTGATGTCGCGATGGACGACTCCCGATTCATGTGCGTGCTGTAGCGCCTGGGCCACCTGAATGCACAGATCAATCACATGGGTATGGTAGTCGGAATTCGTGCGTGAGTGCTCGTACGATTTAAAGTCAAGCAACTTGCCGGAGGTACTCTCCAGCGAACTGCGAACGGTCGAAGCGTTCGCCATTGGTTGGGTAGCATTTGGGTCCTGACTTGCGTCATCTACCGCCTGAGCCACATCGCCCATCGGCTTGCGTTTCTCCACTACTGTGCGGCGAAGATCGCGAATCACTTCGGCCAAGTTGCTCCCATCGACGAAGTGCATTGCGTAAAAATATACGCCTCGTTCTGAACCAAAGGCATGCACTGGTACGATATTCGGATGATCCAGTTGGGCTGCTGCTTTGGCTTCGCTCTTAAAGCGTTGCAAATTTTTCGGATTCATCGCCACGGCGAGTGGCAGTATCTTTAGCGCAACACGTTTATCCAGCGAAATCTGTCGAGCTTCATACACAACTCCCATTCCGCCATACCCGATCTCCCGCAACAGTTCGTAGTCGCCAAGAACCCAGCATTGGGCTGCGTACTTTGGAACAGATCATTAGTGAAATAGGAGTCCTCAAGGGTTGCCGAATGACAGGCGAGTGAGTCCCGAACATCTGAGATGCTCCGGAAACCAATGGGAAGATCTGCGGCCCGGATGAGATCGCAGTTAATTAGCCACTTTTGCCGGCTCATTACCCGCGATACATTGGCCCGACCAACGTTTCGGCCGAGTGCAATTGCAATGGAAAATGGAAAGATAATGCTGCAACAGCCACCTGAGCATTGGTCTCACGAAATGCCTGAGAAATTCCTGCCATTCTTGCGAAGCCTATGGGAAGCGATTGTCTATGCTGAGGACACCACCAGCGATTATTGGGATTTTGCAGTGTCCATCTCATCACTGATCAGCCAAGGACTCAGTTAGACAGATCTACGCTGGTTGGTTCCACGTGCCGCTCGCCAAATGGTGCATGATGGTGCCAACCTACTGGTCTCGCTGATCAACGGGTCAAGTTTCGAGAGCCCCACTACCTTGTATCAACACAGATTGTTGTCGCAGTCGCGAGCCATCGAGTGCCGCCGGTATTTTCTGCGATGTGCTGCCACAGGCCACACTTGCATCATAGACCCGCTTGGGAGAATTGTGGCTCAAGCTCCACTACAACAAGACGCGACCCTAGAAGCCGAAGTGGCTCTCCTAGATCATCGCACAGGCTATGGAGCGGCACCATATTAGTTATCGACAATTTGCTATACCGTGATCGTCTCGTGGCTGATTTCCTCTTCAAACCTCACACTGCTTCACCAAGTTTGGCGAATCAAGGGTCGTTACTGAAACGATTTCTGGCTTGGTTCGCGTGTCCCATTTGGCGTACTACGAGCATTTCACTTCGCGCGATATTTGGCAGTCCCTCACCTGGTCCAAGTTCTCCAAACCACAAACTATACAAGGTCGGTCGCTCGACTCAATCATCGCAAAGAACCAGCTTAATTCCGTTGATCAGCGTTTCGCCAACATGGGGCGATAGTTCAATTGTGAGCGACTCGTTGATGGAAACCCGTGCTACCTGGCGAACGATTTCGCGTGACGTATTACCTGCTTGCTGAGCGATGTCCAAACGGGTTTCGATTTTCGTTCCCTGCACGGTTACATCGAACTGACGCTGGCCAACAGATTTGGTAGTGGGATCGAAGAAGTAAAGCTGGACATCGTAGAACTTCGGACCAGTTGATTCGGCGGGCAACGTTATTTTGAGCTTGCGAACTCCCTCGATTCCCGAGGCAGCGATCCACGAGTCTTGTCCTTCAACGTGGCTGGTTGGAACGCGAAACGCGTTAAGTTCGCCTTCGGTCTCTATTTTGAAAACAGGCGATGGATCTCGATTGGCAGGATATTCGATCCACATTGTTCCATCTTCGCTCACTCGATCGCCTGGTGCTCCAAAATTGATGCCAAATTTCTTAGGCCGTTTGTCGGGCGTAGCAATCGCACTGTATGTCCACAAATCGTTGGCGGGACGATGGATCAGCGCTAGCGATGTAAAGAGATTGAAATTACAAGTACAACCGTGAGCATAGTTGGGCGCGTTGAGCACGCCTCCCGCTGGGATCAAGCTGTTGCGACAACCCGAACGAAATCCATTCAAGCGGCCGGTCGTGTTCGTCTCGCGATCGAAAAACCCGGCAGTGTCGGCACGGAATGTCAACAAATGCGGGCTGGCGATGGCGTAGTTGCAATGATGACCAGTCTTGGTGAACTTCCAGTCTTCCGATTCCAACGTCAAAGGATTGATGCTCAACTTGGATCGCCCAGTGCGTATGTCGTAGGATTTGCCGGGACCACGTTGGTCGATGATCACGTCGCCAGCCACAATGACCTTGTCCCAAACATGTTCGGGGTGGCCGCCAAAACCAGGAGCCGCGTCGTCCTTCTTCCACAATCCTTCGCCGTCGCCGCCATTGAATGCGTCCAACCCTTCCTTGTTCGATGTAACGAGCACATCATGCTCGGGCGAATAAGCTAACCAAGTCGCGACGCGGTCCGACGAACGTTCCCATACCTGTTTGCCGGTCGCAATGTCCAAGCAGTGTAACGTGCGATGTCCTTCGGTCTTGGGAGTTAAACCGCGGCGCTTCCAGGCATCGTAGAATCCATCCAGATGTCCATCCATAAAGAATACGCGATCGCCTCCGACTGCCAAAACCGGGATGCTGGATCGGGACTCGTGCCGCCAGCGCATTTGACCGGTGTGGCGATCGATGGCCTGCACCGCGCGCGGCATCAATCCACGCTCGGTTTGCTGAAACACGCTCACGATCAAATGGTCTTTCCATAGCCGCACCTTGCCCCATTGGTCTTTCGCATCGGGTAATCGGAATGCACGTCGAACTTGGCCGGTCTCGGAGTCCAGCAACATGCACTGATCGGCATAAACCAAGTATACGTACTCAGGCGAAGCGACAAAGTGAAAGCCTGGGTTGGCGACTTCGAAAAAATTGCCTTCACGCCCAGGACCACTCCCGTCTCGTACAGCCGCTTGCCAGAGAATCTGCCCAGTGTAGATGTCCACCGACGTCAGCTTGTTGGGCCCCTGAATTATCATGCGACCATCGACGACAGTCAGTCCGGGCCCCCAATAGTGCCGATTGAAAAACAATTCGCCACTTGAAGCTGGTCCGCCATACCACAATATTCCCAGCGGCGCTTTCACCAATTGATCTGTGCTCATCAACGTGTTCGCTGGATCACCATACTCGTGAGTCCAATCCGCGGAACCGGCCAGCGCTCCATTGCGTTTGGCAACCAGCCAATCGTCATGCTGCTCCAATTCAGCTCCCGAATCTTTTGCCAGTGAGTCCTTCAGCTTTTCAGCCAATGTCGCGGGATTCGAAGTGCTCAGCAACATCTTGCCGCCATAGGGCCTCACGCTGGCAAATAGCGTCCGTGAAAGTTGGTCAGTATCGCTAAAACTATCAGAAACAACAATCAGACGAAACAAGTACGGAGGAAGTTCGATCCTGTATGGGGCCGCTTCCAGGATCGTCGCGCGGGTTCCATAATAGTGATGCCTATCCAGATCCGCACGCAACGCCTGCGCAAGTTCTTTGTTCGGCTCGACCACGACAATTTGCAATTGAGATTGGTTCAACATCTCAATGATTTCAGTCTTCGATTTGCCTCCCACGATCAAACAATGGCCGCGGTCGACTCCGCCGAGAGTTAATATGTCTTTCGCACGTCTCGCAGCGCCGCGGAACAAGACTTCGTAATCTATCACCGGTGCCGATTGGTACTTGCTCTCTGCTGTTTCCGTTCCACCAAAGCAATGAATATCTCCTTCCTCGGTCGCAACGAACAGCTTTTCATCGGCAACAATTGCCGATGTAGGTTTCGAGGGAAGTTCTCGCTCCCAAGCAACGGGCAAGCCGACTTTCGCATTTGAAGCGTCCAGGGCGAACAACATTCGTCCTTTGCCACCAATCAACGTGTTGCCCGCTTTCAAGAACAGTCGCGGAGCATTCGCAACATCCTGATCGATCTTCACGGTGTCGCAGACAGAGAGTTGAGTAACGTGATAATTCTTCGTTGAGTTGCCGCGTCGGTCGACTCCTGTGACGACTTGTGGGTTGGATAAATCGAATGCCGCCACTTCATGCAAGATCTTAGTGGCCCCTTTCTCGTCGGCAACTTTGGTCGAGCGCGTTCCGTATACGGTTTTCTGGTCGACGATCGGGCGGAGTAAACGGCTGGACACTTGCTGGCCTAGATTTTCCAGGAAAACTGCATCGCCATGCAGCAACACACCCTCAGGCGATGCGACATGAGCCTCCGTCGTGCCTCCTGATGCAGTGTACGGCACGGCAACTGGTCGAAACTTTTTCGCGTCAAAACAAATGGCCTGCCCTCTGCCGGTAGGGATGTAAACCAAATCGTTCGATAGCGACAGATGACCCTGCGGCGAAACATCTTCCAGCATTTGAGTTCGCAGAACAGGCGAGGCACCATCGATATTCACTTGGCACAACATACAGCCCTCGAATGGCCACACGCCCACCGTGAAATATGCTTTGTCTTTGGATATCACCACACCACCGCGGGCCGGCCACATCGACACCAATCGAGAATTCCCCAGAACCAGGCGGTTCGTTGGTGCCGCTTGAATCTTCCAGACCTCTCGACCATCGGCGATGTCCAGACAATGCAAACACCCATCGTCTGCGCCGAAATAGACCTTGTCCTTGTGCGCAAACGGAGCCAATCGCACTGGCGTGTCGGTCAAGAACCGCCACAACTGGTCTCCAGAATCTGTATCGAACGCGGTCACAGAATTCGTTCGCGCCGACGCCACGACCATGCGATTGCCAACCACGATCGGCTCGTACGAAGCGTCGAAATGCAATCGAGGATCTTCTTGCCACGCAATATGATTTTGCTCGAGCGACCAAGTCCACATCGGAAATAGTTTCGCGGGCAGAGTTTCTCGAGTCACCGCACTGCGCTGCGCATCGTGCCGCCAAGCCGGCCAATCATCACCGAAGGCAAAATCGCTAATTGAACTCGCCAAGCCAAGTATCAAGCACATCGATCGCAATTGTCGGGCGCTCGTCATATCGAAAATCTCCTGAGTTGTTGATTTTGCGCAGTATCAAGCAGGCATAATGCCGCCAACATAAGGTAAACGAAATGTGATTCGACATCTACTATTGTCTGAACGAAAATTGCGCGAGGCAATCGCACATCGCTACATGCAGTTCCAAGCGATTGACATTCCTAAGGTGTTAAAATTTTCACATATGCCCCTTGACGCAGCGATATGCCATGTTAATTTATTAACAGTTAAGAGAAGGAGTTTCAGAATTGAAGAACGACTTGACACGTAGAGAACGGCAAATCCTGGAAGTCATTTATCAACTTGGGGAAGCCAGCGCCAATGATATTGTGGCAGCCATGCCAGATCCGCTGGCGAACGCCACTGTACGCACGCAGTTGAGAATACTGGAGGAGAAGGGAGTTGTTAAATTCAGGCGCGACGGGAAGAGGTTTCTTTATCGGCCGAGCGTTAGTCGCCAAGCCGCGGCTAAATCGGCGCTGCGGCGGATTTTGGACGTTTTCTTTAGCGGGTCCTTGGAACAAGCCTTGGCCGCCCATCTAGCTGACCCAAAGTCAAAGCTGGACGCTGACCAACTTCAGCGGTTGCGAGAATTGATCGATCAACACGACTCGAAAGGAGATTGACATGACCAAGACTTGTTGGCTGGCTTGGCACGTGTGGTTAGATTTTCTTGCGGAACAGCCAATGCTGTCCTGCGTGTTGGTGCTGTCGATACAAGCCATCTTGATCGCGCTGGCGGCCAGGGGACTGGAAAGTTGCTGTAGTAGCGATCCCTTCTGGTCACATAGTATTTGGTTGGTCGCGACAGTGCTGTTTCTATTGATACTGCCAGTCCATACCTTTGTTGGCGGCTGGACTCTTCGTGTTGGTCAACGGGAACCAATCGACTCGCTGCATGAGCAAACCGAGCTGTTCAACAGTGCGACAAATTCCGTTCGCGACAATGAGTTGCACGAAGCGCCGACAGTCACTAGCCAAGTCCCAAGCGACGTCAACCAAAGTCCGAACAAGCTGGCCGCAGCAATGGCGATCGGCAAGGACTCGACTGAATCGATTCAACATGCGGGCAGCGGGACTTTGCGCAACTCGATTACTGACAATCGCCGACGTGGTTTGTCGCTGGCCAGTAAGCCGAACGCTGATACAGCTTCAGTGTTGATCGATTTGTTTGTTCAATTTGCAACGGCATGCTACGTAATCGGAGTACTGATTTCACTCTTCCGTTTGGGATGGGGCATGCGATATCTGCACAGGTTGTCCAGTTCGGGTCTGGCACTGGACGGCCGAACGCTGACAGACTTCGAGCAGTCAGCACAGCAAATCGGTTTGCCGGTTGCGCCTCAAATTCGTGCGGTCAATCGCCTGACGATGCCACTAACTTTTGGAACGGCCCAGCCGGTAGTATTGGTGCCGAGCGACTTTGCGAAGTGGCCCGAGCCCGAGCAGCGAGCGGTCGCGATGCACGAGCTGATTCATGTCGCTCGGCGCGACGTGCTCTGGGAGCTCTTGTCACGTATCATGCAAGCTATCTACTGGTTCCATCCAGCCAGTGCATTTGTGGCCAAAAGGCTCAGAATGGCGCGCGAATTGGCAACGGACCGCAGCGTGCTGGATCGCGGCGAGGATGCGCGATTGTACGCACACAGCCTCGTCACGATTCTGTCGCGAGCTTGCTCGAATGAACGACAGTGCATCGCCCAAGAGGTGCCAGCCGTTGCGATTTCCGCGATGGGAACTGTCGAGGCTCGGCTGCAATGTATCCTGCGCGAACGTTGTACGAGGTTGTCGAACACCCGTGGTCGCATGTTGGTCGGAATGTTGCTTGCGGTAGCGGTGATTTCTACCGTTCGACTGCACGTTGCAAGCGCGCAACCGCAGCAACCAACCACCACAAATATTATCTCAGCGACTCCTACGGCTGATGAGAAAGCAGCACGACAGAATGCTACCACAGGCGAATCCCAGCCAAACTACATCATGCCCGTTCTGCCAGGCGAGAACGATCTATTCGCTCGCATTCGTGACTGCGAAGTCCTGACGGTCACCGGTGACGAATATCACTCCATGTTTACGTTTTCGGGACAAGTCCTTTCGGCTGACGGACAATCTGTGGAAGGCGCCATCGTCTTGCTGCGAGAATCGAGTACGCAGCGTATCAGTTCCGAGCCAACGAAATACGTCGAGATCGACGACGGACACCTTGTCCGCGTACAGGATGTTTTTGCTCGGACCGTCACCGATCGAGAAGGCAGATTCTCATTCGACAAAGTTAAGTCGCCCGCATTGCCAAAGCACTGGTCAAATTCTTGGGCAGGCGACGTAGTCGCGGGCCATTCCAAGCTGGGAATCGGTTGGATGTCTCTTTGGACCAAGAAGCAAAAACAACGCATCGACTCTGGAGTGGTAATTCGATTAAACCCCCATGAGTCGATCACGGGAAAGCACCTTACGCCTGAGGATCGCCCTCTGGTCGGCGCAACCGTCAACCTCTATCGATTCGAGCGTCCTACAGATCGCAGAAGTAACTTGGGACCTGGGTTCGACCTACAATGCAGCCAACTCGTGCCGCGTGCCGTTACAAACGCGTCTGGCAGTTTCGTACTCTCGGGATTACCCAGAGGTTTTGTGGCCACGGTGGGAGCATCCGAAGTAGATGATTGGCTTGGAGCATGGGCTCTGGTCGCGACCAGCAGCGACGTTGCCAACGGCACTCAATTTTCAAATTATTTTCCCTTACCGGGAAAAATCGTAGCCAGCCCGTTTTCAATGGTCGCTGATGCCGGCATCATGATCACGGGATCGGTAACGGATGAAAGCGGTATTCCAATTGCCGGCATCAATGTCGCGCCCAGTTCATCCTGGAGCAAGGTTCACAGTAATGAACAAGGAGAGTTCTCCTTGCACCTGCGATCAATTCTCTTGGAAATGATCCCCATGCGAAATGCGGGGAAGTTGAGTTTCTATGCGCGGGTTCCCAAAGGCTCGGACCTGTTGCCCAGGTACGTTAAAGTCCCGGTTGAAGACGTGCGCGCGAACAAGCCAATGAGAATTACTCTTCAGCGAGGCGTAAAGGTCAGTGGAAAGATCGTAACGCAAGATGGCCAAGGTGCCGCTAATATCTTGGTGAGGCAATTAGCAGATTTCGATTCAGCACCCTCCGGCGCAGTGACCGATGCCAATGGCGAATACGAGATGAACTTGGCTCGTGGCCAGCATATCCTAGTTGTCGGCACCGACCAGCCCGGTTACCACTTGCCAACGCGAGTCGATTTAGTTACTGCTTCGGAATTGGAATCGACAGATTGGCCGCGCAAGCGAGTTGACGTGTCGGATGGGCTACCCAAACGCCTAGATCCATTTGCGGTTTCTCGCGTGAGTGAAGTGGAGATCAAAGTATCGTTGCCAGATGGACAACCTGCGATAGGAGCCTCCGTTCTTATCACCGACCAAGACGCTCTTTACTACAACGAGAACGACCCATTCCGATTCGAAAAACCCAAGACAATCAACCAGGCCCCGTCGATCTTTCGAAGCAAAGACATTTCGGAGACGGTCGAAACCGACCGACAAGGGCGCGTTCGACTATTCACTAAGGGCTCACCTTCACCCGCAGCGACCGCCGAAGTCCAATTGACGACAAGCGATAGTGCTTACCACGGAACTGCAAAGTTGACCGAAGCCAAGGACGGTGTCGTACACATTGTACTTCGCCAGAGCTGGCTACTAGAGGGTCATGTGCTGTTAGATGGGAAGCCATTGGCAGGAGTCAGAATCTCTGCTGGCGAATCGAATCGCATAACGCGTCAAGTGGGTCCGCAACGCGCCGCAGTGACAGTTTCGAGAGTTTCAAACAACAAGATGGCGGTCAGCGATACAGACGGCTGGTATCGATTGCCCGTTCCAGGCGATAGGGAGTACTCCGTTACCATTCGAAGCATCCCTGGATACTCCGATGTGCCACGCATAGGTTTCGGTACCCAGAAAATTGCCGAAGGCATCCTAAGAGTCAACTCGATTGAATTTGTTTCAGGTTCAGAAGAGATCGCCGGTGTTGTCATGGACGCGGACGGCAAGCCACTCAACGGTGCACGCGTTTACGCTGTTCGGTCCAACGACTGTTGGCCAGATCTCTGGCTTGGACATCAATCGGCGAGCAAATTCGAAACAGACGCTCAAGGGAACTTTCACTTAAGAAAAATGCCCAAAGGCAGTTATCAATTGCGCGTCAATGGCCCACAAATACCAGGAATGCCGTCCAGTACAACTATCGTAGCTGCCACCACGGGGGATCTAGATCTACAAATAATATTCGATCGGTTTCCTAAACCTGCTGTGCCGTGATTGCTGTGCACGAACTGCTAGTTCCTCTTTCCAACAGGAAGTACTCGCGTCTTGACTCGCACGATCGGACGCAATCTGGCAGTTTGAAATGCGCTCGCATCTCCGATGCTCAACGGGAGGTTATTGCTCCACTGTTACCATCGGCCAAGCATGATGGACGGACGCGGACGGTGTTACCCGCGGGAGGTCGTGAATACGATCTTGTATCTCGATCGTACCGGCTGCCAGTCCTCGCGGGGAACGATTACGCGAACGGAAAATTGGAGCTTCGTGATGAACTACCTACGGCGGTCGGTGACAGGCTGTTGAGCGTCGACCTGGTTTTCGCTGAGGGAAATCTCTCCCGCGCTCTCTTCTATCAAGATGCCAGTCGTCTGCGAACGAGCCGCGCCCTGGCGCGTATCGCGTATGACATTTTTTTGGAAAATCAAACCAGTAGTTTCTCCTCGTACGCGAATTCCTGCTGCGCTGGCCTTGCTGCCGTTGTCTTCGATGATATTGTCGATCAAACGGTTGCGATGTGCGGCCATGCCGAATGACTCGTTGCGGAAATGAACGCCATCGCCACCATTCTTTAAGACGCGATTCCGCTGCAACAAATTGTCGGAATCCTTGTGCCCGATCGAAATTCCAAAGCGGCCGTTATTCTCCAATAGGTTTCCCGTGAATAATCCGTGTCGCACGCGCCAACAGAGAAACAGTCCATCCGTCCCGTTGCCTCTGGCAACGCAGTCGTGCACTGCCGGACGCTGCGACCCGCTGCCAGGATGAAGGCCAAGCTGGGTATTGCCTTCGCTGAGGCAATCGGTAACAGTCACGTCGTTCGACTGTTGAAAACTGATTCCATCGCCGTTGAAATCGCGAACCGAGCAGCGAGCGATGGATGTCCCGTAGCCACGATACAAGAAAATCCCCGCTCCTCGACACCCGTTCAGCAATAGGTTATTGGCCGAGTTGCCTTCGATAATCAAGTCTTCGACACGAGCCCCAGTTACGTCGTAACCGCTGACGATCGGAAACACCGTTGCAGCCTGAGCTTTGTCAGCAACCATGCAATCGGCCATCAGTGGCTTGTCGATCGAAAAGGTGTTTCCTGTCCGACCGGTAATTCGGGCTACCGTCGTGTGAAAACCGCCAGCGTTCTTGTCCCAAATCGCAACCCCGCAACCAACTTCGAAACCAGCCGCATCGGTCACTGTCGCTTGCTGTTCGCCGAAGTCGCCATCCAACACCAATGGTGCGGCGTTCCCCTTCGCCTTACGCAAGATCGTTTTGCGTGGCGTCCCGCGCACAGTTACCTGCGAACGCAGATGCAGCGAATCGTGCATCATATACTCACCTGGTCCGATCTCAACGGTCCCACCACCCAGCGCAGAAACATACTCCACCGCTGCCTGTAGCGCACGATTGTTGTTACCAATGATCTCTGCGTCCCGTTGCCCGACAGTGATATGCGGACGCAGTTCCATTTTCGAGTGCATTGCCAGCGGCAGTTGTTGTTCCTGCACACTTGGGGCGATTCTGTTCGCGCTGTCCTGCGCCCACAATGACCGCCAGCACACCAAACTCACAAAAATCGTTGCAAGTAGTGTTGATCGCATGTATTAATTCCACAGTTGAAGGTAAGGGCAAAACTCTGCTTAGAGTTCACAACCAGTTACGAGATTCCCGCGTCGCGCCATTTTCGACGTGAAATTCCGCTCCTGCAACCACGACTGTGCGAAAACTAATTGGACAGCGCCATTTTGTGTGCAAGGCATGGCTTTTCGCCCTAGCCATTTCGTCGTTTAACCC
>SXGS01615043.1_pt1 | contig 42412 bp, 28 predicted proteins | sample 3174681 | NCBI WGS metagenome assembly SXGS01 (sample SAMN11356861, study PRJNA531348) | freshwater metagenome | isolation source: freshwater sample F1-80 | place: China: Fuxian Lake, Yuxi | collected 2017-12-25 | reverse complement strand
ATGTGACGACAAACCTTGAACTTTCTTGTTAAAATTTAAAAAAGAAGTTTTTCGGTTTTCTAGAAACAAATCGCCTGCACGAACGTTCCAATTCTTAGAAGAAAGTTCTATAAATATTTGGTCAAATTCATCTAATTTCTGGCTAACTTAATCAACTAGATTTCATGATCAATGCACAATTACAGCAATCTGATGAAACAGTTGACCAGCGAGAGCACCTGGTGATCGTGCCAACTTTTTGGGAGTGGGCGGCTGTCAGAATTGGTAGTCCGCGAGTCAAATTGGATTCGCCACCGCAACTTGGTGCAATGCCAATCCAACGTACGAGAATTGTTAGTTGCGGCATGGGAAGAATTAAAGCTGGGAGACTGGCAGCCAGTTTGAACAAGCAGCACGTGTCCGAAATATCTCTATTGGGAGTTTGTGGAGGGCTCGTTCCTGAACTTAACGTGGGTGATATTGTGTGCGCTACCTCCACGTTAGAGAGATCCAGCGGAGACGAAATGTCGCAGCTTAGTACCTTGATACACGATAGGTACAGATACAGAATCGAATCCATTGCGTCGACGAACAATTGCCTAGTGCATTTTGGTGCAGTGTTTTGTTCATCTCGCATCAGCACAGCTTCCGAGAAATGCGATTTGGCGAGCGAAAGTCGCGCGATTGCGGTAGAGATGGAATCCATGCCCCTTGCGCACTGGGCCAAGGATGCTTTGATTCCATTTAATCATGTGCGCGTCGTGATCGACGCATGGGATTCTCAGCCGCTGATGCTGTCTCGACCGCTGGAATGGTTTTGGGAATTCAATGGATTTCCTAAACTGCGCGAAGCATATTTGGCGTTGAAAACTCTCCACTTGCTGGCTCGCGGAATTGGTGATCCGATTTCTTGAGAGCATCACCAGGTTCGACAATAGGCTGAGAAATACTTCAAAGCAATTCGGCTACAAAACAAGAAGCGGGCGTCAATCTTACTAGACTGACGCCCGTTCAAAAATATCACCCGTGTTACTTACAAGTTGTGTAAGTTTTGCACGAGGGGGGTTGGCTACCAAGAATCAGGCAGCCCGCCGGCCGCCTACGGGATAGCACCCCGATGGCTGGTAAAGCATTTACTCACGCGATCACCTCCTTCCTGCACAGGGCCTGCTCGATTTTTGACCGCCCAAAGTCAGCCTGCAGAGGGTCAAATTTACGAGTCTGTTACGACCTGTCGCGACGCGTTATCGCGACCCGGAAAGCATCCAATCGGTCATGACCATGGATCTAAACATTAGTATTAGGACGAGTCAGCCAAGATGCAATAGTGAAAACTGCAGTTTCGCTAAGGTAGTCAGTTTTGCCCACTGTTTCGTCGTTAGAGGAGGAATTTGATAAGCGTTTTGCTCAGAATATTGATGGTTCGCTGCATATCGAAGCAACTCTAACTTCGATTCCCGCAGGCGCTTTGCATAGACAGTTGGCTTGCAATTCACGTTTCAATTGGGAACTACACGTGAAACAAAGTGCAATCACATCTTTATTCTGAGGTGAAAATTGGGCATTTTGGGGGCACAAATCTGTATCCAGCCTTAGATTGTGAGAGTGACTTCGCGCGAAGTCACACATTGGACGATACCGCCGCGTATGTTCGATTGTCTCGAACCGTCGGCTGGATGCGAAGGGAAATTAGCGTTTATTTAAATCAAGAGCCAAGGGTTACTTGAGCAACCAATCGACGGCTGCTTGCGATCGTGCTGACTCATTGCCGGTGAATTGAGTCAGTCGGCCCGTTGGGTAGGCATCTCTGATCAACGAATCTTCGGCCTCTCCGGCCAACCATAGGGAGTTCGGGGCGCCGGCAGCGATCATGCCGGGCAGGTCTAAGTACTTTGCTCCTCCGGGCAGAAAATTCGGATCGCGATAGTCGAGCAATTTCCCAAACCGAAAGCCCTGCGTGTCGATGGCTGCTTTTTCTATAGCACTGCCCGCGACCGCTCGGGCCGCGGCTGCAATTGGTCCAACTTCATCCAGTCCAATCAACTCAATCGACGAAGGAGTCGGATGGGAACCAATTTTTGCGGTCCGCAGGAACTGGACGACTGACAGAACATCGTGCGTTCGCTGAGCAAACAAAGCATGGTTATAGCCAAGCGTATAACCGGCAAACTCGCGTTTATTGGCGACAGTTCTGGTTTGCTGTGGGGACTGACCATCTGTTAGGAATTCGCCTTGGTACAACAAATCGACGCCGACGACAGTGGCGCCGCTGCCGACCAATTTTGCAACTGCGGGAATGACTGAGCCACTTTCGGAAAACAGTCCGGCCTTGCCGCTGTTGTCCAGCCAGACCACTGTGCGGCCATTCCATTTCTTCGGATAAAACCACGTCACGGGCAGTTCTTCAGCATAAGTCTTGTTGCGGATCAGGCCAGTCATTTCGACGTACGACCCCTGATCTTGTTTGGCTTTTAATTCCCAGTCCAGTTCGCCAGCCTGAGCCAGCGTTCGACCGATGAGAACTTCGTATGCCTTGCCCAAGTCGCGCTGCAATCCGCCAGCCTTGGCACTGGCTCGCAACTGCTGTTCGGCGTCGGTTGTCAACCAATTGAGCAACGTGCGTTCGAATTCAGGATCGGCGGACTTGGGAGCGGGATGTTCTGCATTCCAGACCGTCAATTCAGCTTTGCTTAGCGGCTCGAAATCGCGTTCGATGACAGGTTCTTGATGCCCAAGTTTGAAGTGTTTATTTAGCCAGGTGTAGAATCCCGACCGTGAGACCGCGTTATAATTGTGCGGGAAGTGTTCACCTCGGTGCAGCATGACGTTATTGGGCGCTCCCAAAAATGTATACAGTTGCTTGAGCTCTGGAAACCCTTTGGTGGCCATTTCCTTGGTCCAGTCGTTGGCACTCGTCATACCTTGGGGTTTGGGGGCGAACAGGGCTGCAAACTCGATATTGCCCGAATTGACGCGCAGCAGACACGCGTTTTCGCAAGTGCAACCGCCTTGCATGGCAGTACTGACCATGACCGCCGGAAACGAGAGCTGCAGTCGCGGATCGACCGCTGCCAAGAGCATAGTTTGAGTTCCCCCACCGCTTGCACCGGTCATCGCAGTTCGCGCGGGATCCACTTCCGGCAAGCTCAACACGAAATCCATGGAACGAACGGCATTGAGAGTCTGCAGTCCCATGATGCTCTGCAGGTTCGCTTCGGCTTGTGGGCTGAACAGGCCCCAGTTCTTCAACGTGTTCATCTCTGGCCGCTGTTTGGCGAATCCGTGAACGACTTCGCGAGGAATTTGAATCGCGTCGGAATCGCTTAACATGTCCCATTGCCAAACTACGCATCCCATGCGGGCTAATTGCACGCACATCGACTGAAATCGACTTCGACCTCCCCGTTCAAATCGCTCTTCGCCGGTGGAGATCTCGCGCAGCAAATTCGAATCGCTTTCATAGGACAAACGGGCATTTTGCCAATGACCGTGCGAAAAGAGGACAACGGGAACTTTTCCTGTGACATTTTTGGGTCGGTACAGATTGCCGGTAACGTACAATCCCGGGACGCTTTCAAAGTAGACTTTCTCGATCGTGTATTCTGGCAAATCAATTTTGCCATGAATGACAGCGTTCAATGGTGTTTTGGTGGGCATCGGCCACAAGCCTTGCGATACCAAGACTTGGCGACGGACAAAGTCCGCACGCACATCCCACTCGGCTTTGGTTTTTGGAACCGTGAATGGAAAGTACCCGTTCAAATCTTTGGGCGGCTGCAATCTCTGGTCATTCGGCGGCGTTCCAGCGGGTAGCGCGGTCGGAGCTACCGACCATGCTAGCTTTGGAAAAGCCAACAGTAACAGGCACGCAACCAATGCAAACCGAAATATTGAAACTAGCGATTTCATAGCACTTCCTCGGCGAGACATGAAACAGTGGGCTCGACAACGCCATCGCGCGAAGTCGACATGGGTAGGTCGGGGAATTATAGCATTGGCGAATTCTCGCATGGAATTGCCTCCAAAATTCCTCTTGTAGGATTCTCCTAATTTGTTCTAGCATACCCCCAACCCATTTTGTTGACCTAAGGTTCAGGAGGAGCCAATCACAATGACTCAATACTCAATTCGGTTTCGTAGCTGGACGGGAATGCTCGCAATTGTCTTCGTTGGCTCGAATTTCCTGATCAGCAGCGCCGCCCCACCACCTCAGTCAAAACCTGAGTCGCCGCTAGAGAGAGTGCCGAAGGTGGTTGCAATCGTCAACGGACAAAACATTGTGCGCGACCAACTGGCGCGAGAATGCCTCAGTCGCTACGGCACGATTGTGCTCGACAACTTGTTGAACAAGCACCTCATTCTACAAGCCTGTAAGGCTCAGGGCATTTCGATCACTGAAGGCGATGTGCGGAATGAAATTCACCGAGTGTCCAACAAGTTTGGACTCACCGCCCAGTCGTTTCTGGATACGATCGAAAAAGAACGTCAGATCACGCCCTCTCAATATGCAACAGAAATTGTTTTTCCGATGCTGGCGCTGCGAGCTCTAGCCGCTGACAAGATTCAAGTCAGCAAAGAAGAAGTTGACCGCATGCTGCAAAGCGAATATGGGCCAAAAGTCCAGGCGCGTATGATTGCGGTTTCAGATTCCAATAAAGCGAATCAATTGCATGCACAAGTAGCTGCCGCGCCTGAGCAATTCAAGCGAATTGCCAAAGAACAAAGCGAAGATGCGGCGACTGCCAGTGTCGAAGGACTGTTGCCGCCGATTCGCCAATTCAGCGGTGATGATCAACTGGAACGAATTGCCTTTCAGTTGCAACCCAATACCATTTCGCCTGTGTTTCAAATTGGCGAAATGTACATCATCTTGCAATGCGTGCGGCACCTTGAGCCGACGCCACCTCCACCGCAAATGTTACCGGCGATTCAAGAGAGGATCACCGACGAGCTGCGCGATCGACGGCTCGGCAAAGCCGCCGACGAGATTTTCAAGAAGCTACAAGAGACCAGCCAAATCGTTCGCGTCTACGGCAATCCGGAACTCGAGCAGCGTTATCCTTCGGTTGCTGGAGTGATCAATCAACAACCGGTCGGCTTGGAGCACCTGGCCGCAGAGTGCATTGCTCGACATGGTCGACAAATCCTCAAAGGTGAGATCAATCGACTGTTGTTGGAGGGTGCTCTGAAGAAACACAACAAACAAGTTACTCAACAGGACTTGGATGCCGAAATTGCGCGCGCGGCCGATTCGCTAGGATACATTCACTCTGATGGTCGTCCGAATGTCGACGCTTGGGTGAAAAGTGTGCTGGAAGAAGAGGGTGTGACAATCGAGCAATACGTTCGTGACGCGGTGTGGCCCAGCGTGGCGCTCAAGAAGATCGTCGAAAGCAGAGTCCAAGTCACCGAAGAAGACCTGCAAAAGGGCTTTGAATCCAACTTTGGGGCTCGAGCCGAGGTATTGGCAATCGTCTTGAGCAACCAGCGCGTCGCTGAAGATGTGTGGAAGGAAGCTCGCGCGAACCAAACCGAAGCCTACTTTGGTGAATTGGCCGCCAAGTATTCCGTCGAACCGGTATCGCGAAGCAATTACGGCAAAGTGCCGCCAATTCGTAAGCACAGTGGCCAACCTACTTTGGAAAGTCAGGCCTTTGCAACAGCTCCTGGCACGATTTCGGGGCTTATCGCGGTTGGCGATCAGTACGTGATCTTGTTCAAACAAGGTATGTCCACGCCCGTTGTTCAGGATTTGCAAGCCGTGCGAGGCGAGTTAATACGCGAAATTTCCGAAAAGAAAATACGCATCGAGATGCAAAATGAGCTCGATGTGCTGATGCGCGAATCGCGGATCGAGAACTTCATGCAAGAGAAACCAACTCAAGCTGTTGAAGTTAAATCTGCAACCGCAGCCACTCCCAGCAATCGTACCGCCGCTGCTCCATCGGGCCAACCGGTACGCTAGCACTCGCCACGACTTAGCCACATTCGGTTGCGTGCTATAATGCGCTGGTCTTAAGAAACGCCTTTGTCGAATTTGCTCGGCAATGGCGTTTCGACATTTTAGATCCATCGCATACGATTGGGAAAAAAGCAGCGCGAATTCTATGAGCACACATTCGGTTGAAGTTGACGGCGTACGACTGAAACTAGCAACCGCGATGACCAATCGTGGCGAGTGGATTGGACAGCGCGAAGTGCTGCATCAACTGCTGGCGTGCTGGTTAGTGGTGGACGAGAGCGATCTGCCATTAACACCGCGATTAATCGGAGTGCCGGGTATTGGCAAAACGGCGCTGGCCATGGCAGCGGCTGCTCTGCGCCGCCAGGAGCTGTACGTATTTCAATGCACCGCCGACACACGACCAGAAGATCTGCTAGTTACGCCGGTGCTGGGCCAGGAGGGAAAGCTGGCATATCACGCGTCGCCACTGGTAACGGCGATGATTCGCGGCGGCGTGTGCATTCTCGACGAAGGTAATCGAATGAATGAAAAATCATGGGCGAGCCTGGCCCCGCTGTTTGACCAGCGCCGATACGTCGAGTCGATTGTCGCTGGGATCGTTATTCCTGCACACGCCAACTTTCGCAGTGCCGTAACCATGAACCAGGACGATTCAACGTACGAGATCCCTGATTACATTCTCAGTCGCTTGCAACCGACCTTGCCGCTGGGTTTTCCGAGTCGACAGGACGAATTGGCGATCTTGCAATATCACTTACCATTTGCCGAACCGGAGATGCTAGCGCTTACCGTCGAGTTCTTGCAGCGGTCACATGAATTGAAACTCGATTTTTCGGCGCGCGATGGATTGAATATGCTCCGATTCGCACTCAAGCGCATGGCTCAGGACGCAGATCACCCAATTAGCAAAGACCAGGCATGGCGTGAGTCGCTGCAATTCTGTCTTGGCGAGGACGGCGCGGATCTTGACGAGCTGGCTCAACGCAAGAACCGCAGCCTCAAAGGCAATCCGCTGCCAATGGGATTGGGCGACTTCTTTTTCGAAGCCGACGATCCTCTGCATCCGGATTACGAAGATGATGACGATGAAGACGAGAATGATGACGACAATGACCAGCAACTGCGTTGAACGCTGATCAATGAGCGGCCAGTTTCTTCAAGGCCGCTCGCATATTTTGCATACTTTCCCGCGCCAACCGCTCAACCCCTGGTTCGTAATCAAAAACTTCGACGCTGATCCAGCCATCGTATTTGATGTCCTTCAGCGCTTTGAAAATGGGCACAAAATCCATATCGCCCATCCCGGGTCCGCGCCGGTTGGGGTCGTTCGCGTGAAAGTGGACCATATGTTTAGTATTGGCCCGAATAATATCGGGTACGAGCGTACCTTCGCTACTCATCGCCTTGACGTCCAGATGGAGTTGGAACCAAGGCGAGTTCAGTCGTTCGATCAACTTGACGGCGTCCGCTGCAAAGTTCAAGAAATTGCCCTCCGACGGACCTAGCGGTTCCAGTGCAATCGTGACTTTTTGATCGACCAATGTTGGCAGCACTTGTTCGATTACCCACAGCGCATTGTCGGCGGCTTGGTCGTGCGTCATTTCTGCGGGAAAATTGCGCTGCAGCGGAGAGCCAAGCACCATAATCGAACCGCCAAGGTCGCGGCACAAACGCGCGAGTTCGGCGATGTAGTCGGCCGTTCTTTTACGAATCGCTTGATCCACAGTTGTCAAATGAAACCCTTCGGTTTTCGCCAGCAGCCAATGTAATCCAACTACTTCGATACCCGCGCGACTGATTTGGCCAGCCAGTTCTTTTCGCCGCTGAGGTGATATCGCGCCAGCTCGCGCAGCCATTGTAAAGGGAGCGATTTCCCAACCGGTGTACCCGCATTCGCTGGTCAACTCTAGGGCACGTTCCCAAGGCCAATCCAAAAAAGTCTCGTTACAAATAGCAAATCGCATGCGTTGGCTCACTGTCTTGCGGTAACAAGGTAATTCAATCCAATCTCTGACACTGTCAGTTGGCCTCCAGTGTCCCAAATCACCTCGTTGCACGCAACCTGTACCGCTGACACAGCGGGACGATTTCTAGCCGTACCATAGTGGCAATCGATATTCATCCGATATCGTATCGACTATAGTTCGTCATAATGCTTCCCACTGTTGTCCATTTTCATTACGACCGATCATGCTAAATCGCCGAAGTCCGTGTTGCCTGCTGTTAACAGCCTGCTGGCTGGCCTTGACACTCAGTCCAGCGCAGGGTGGAGACGAACCAGATCCCACAGCCAATACTGCGTTTCAAAACCGACCAGTTTTTGGGACGATTTCCGATCGCTTTGAAATCTATAATCCGCACTCGGTCGAGCATTTGGAGTCCATCAAGTCGCTCGGGATTCAACAAGTTGTGCTCGATTGGCCCAACTTGCATTCCCAAGCAACCAAGCTGGGTCTGGATGTCGTGATTGCTAATTGGTGGAACAAAGATACGCAGCAAGCTGAAATTGACGAGCGACTGGAATTTCTCAAGGGAGTCGACCGCAAGCATCTGGCGGCAGTGAGCATGATGGACGAACCGGAGAGGTATGCGCCAGATACACCCTTTGCTTATTACAAAAAAATCTACAGCGAGTTACGAGCGAAACTGAAGAACCAGTCCTTGGACACTCCTCTGGAAATCAGTCATTGGGGACCGCTGGAATCGTGGAGCCCAGAGAACTATCAAGCCTTTGCCACGCTATATCAAGCCGCGGACCGAATTCGATTGATGCCTTACCCGGACTTGGACGAAGGGCCACTGGACGAGATTTTCTATCAAATGATGCGCAGTCGTTACATCATGAAGCTGAGCGGACGCACGATTCCACAGTTGGTCATCTTGCAAACGTGGGTGATCCCGGACGCTCCCAAACTTCCTACGATCAAGGAACTGCGAGTGATGACGTATCAAGCCATCCTCACCGGAGCGGATACGATCTCTTTTTTCAACTACGATCCTGATGTCTGGAAACGGACTCCCGGTTTTCGCAATGGGTTTCGTGAGCTGATGAGCGAGTTAACCGAATTTACGCGGCAACATCGCCAGCGCAAAGTAGAAACCACGATGAGCGATTCGGGTGTCCTGTCGGCAGTGATTGACGTCAGCAGTCATGAAATCCTCAAGGTAAGTATCAACACGCAACGCAAGCCGATCGATCAATTTACAGCATTGGAAGTCAAGATCGAACGATTGAATCGCGCTCAACCATCGACGCCGCAGCACAGTTCGCCGGCTCCGCTGGTTGTGGCCACGACGCCAGTACAACCATCGAATATAGCAGTCGAATCCAGTTCGGTAGCTTCCCTGATGAATCCATGTGTTCAGACATGTGCCATTGGTGGTTCCTACGCTTACGGTCGAGAGTCGGATCTCGGCATGGTGAAATGTACCGAATATCAACGACAAACCGCCTGCAGCCAACCTGCTGCTAAACGAGTATTTCTCCGCCGACTGTTCCGCCGATAGTGGTCGTACGTCCTAAACCTAGCGTGAGATATGATGAAAGCGAATCCGATTACTGCCATGCCGTATCTTGTATTGTTCGCTTTCTCACTGGCTGCTTTTTTCATCGAAAGCTCAACATGTGGACAAGTGCCAGCGACCAGTTCGACGCACATCCGTCAGGACTTGGAGTATTTTGATACTAACTTTGAAAATGCTTCGCCGGCCTGGTACGACGTTGCTCCCGATGGCACGATCGTCGTACATCTGTTGTACGACCATGAACGTAACTCACCGAATCGAGCCGCAGGGCACATTCACTTTCGGCTTGTCAGTCGCCCGGGTACTGCGCTCGCCCTCGAGTTTCGCAATCTCGACAATATTTACAATGGACGTCCGGGTTCGGTCGCAAACGAACTCGGTACTTTGGTGACATCGACCGACGGAATCAACTGGACGCCAATGCGCACCGAGCGCATTGAGCAGAGCCGGATTCGGCTGGCCGTGACGATGCAGGCGGAACAATTATATGTCGCGCGAGTTGAGCCCTATCGCGTCAGCGATCTAACGAGAATGCTCGACTCCATGAAATCCCACCCAGGGGTTTCAGTTTTCTCGATTGGTCAGACCGTTGAGAAACGAGAACTGGAGATCATTCGCTTGGGCAACGAACAAGCCCCATATCACCTATTTTTGCGAGGCAGGGCGCATCCCTGGGAATCCGGTGGAAACTGGATATTGGAAGGCTTTATTCGGCGACTGCTGCGATCCCACGCAGACACAGATGAGTTTTTCAAGTCGCTATGTGTGTGGATTTTGCCAATGGCGAACAAAGATGGTGTTGCGCGAGGCCTGACGCGATTCAATTTGCGAGGCAAGGATCTAAATCGCAATTGGGACAAACCTGCTGATCCGATCCTATCGCCGGAGAACTTCGCGCTGGAGAAATGGCTCCAACAGCGGCTCAGTTCCGGCGGGAGAATTCACTTCGCCATGGAAATTCATAACGACGGTAACGGCAAACTTCATCTGAACAGCCCACAACACGACCAGGATCGGTATCTCAGACGCATGGAAGTGTTCGAAGGACTATTGCGCAAACACACTTGGTTTACCGAAGGGACGACCAAGACGATGCACAGTGTTGGCACACTGGCCAATGGCTGGCAAGATCGCTTTGGGATCGATGGTGCAGTTCATGAGTTTAACTGTCAATGGATCGCGGGCCGTAACGAGCCGCCGACCTCGCGCCATTGGAAACAGTATGGAGAGGGTCTCGCAAATGTGTTCTTCGAGTTCTTCACCGGGCGACCGTTGGTAAGTGCGAACTAGTAGACGGTGCTGACCATGGGGGACCCAAAGGGCGAGTATCTGTTTATCAATCTCGGCGCATCGCATGTTCGCGCGCGACTCAAAGGATTTGGACACGGAGTTCGCAAAATTCGTAGTGGTGGCCGCAACCGCGCAGTGGTCATCCACACGGCGACGGGCAGGCACTTGGATGAATTGACGGCAATTTTCGAAGACGTCGGTTGCTCGACGACAGAAGGCAGCTTGGGAGAACCCATCGAGAGCCTCAGAAATCTTGGCCCGACCAGTGCTCAGTGGTTGCGCGACGCAGGCATCAATTCCGTGGAACAGCTACGGCGAATCGGTCCCGTGTTATCGTTCAAGATCGTCAAACAGCAACAGCCGCGCGCGAGTTTCAATTTGCTTTGGGGACTTGCCGCTGGGCTACTCGATTGCGATTGGCGCGAGCTGACAGAATTGCAAAAGAACCAACTGCGCACTGAATTCGAAGAACTCTTTAGACGTTAATTTGTGGCTGGCCAGAATCGTCAGCGTAGTCAGCTCGTCGCGAATGTTTGCCCAACAAGACAAAGCCTATTTTCGTTGCATGCGGGAAAAATGGACATCGATCCAGGCAATGCTAATGCCGACAATCAACCCGCCCAGGTGGCAGAGATTCGCGACGCCTACAAAAATTCCGCTGAATCCCAATACTAGCAGCGCCAACAACATGATTACGACCTGGCCTGGAACTCGAAAGCCTAACTCTGGTCGGAGTGTCGACTTAGTCCAAAGAAATCCGAATAGACCGTATAGTACGCCGGAGATTCCCACAAATCCCGGTGAGCCGAGAAAATTTGGCGGTGAAAGCCCCTGCCACAAATTGGGTAGCAACGCTGTAAGCAAAACGATGAGCGCAAATCGTGTTGTCCCCTCAAGACGCTCGACGATGCGGCCGATCGATACCAAGAACATCATGTTCAGCGCCAAGTGTATTGTCGATCCATGCAAGAAAATCGGCGTAATTGCCCGCCAAAACTCTCCTTCTTTCAAGCTGATTGCGGGATCTTGAGTATTTCGAAAATCGATTGCGGAGACAAACGACAACTGTCCCGCTACTGCCACCCCTAATTTATTTGTAGGCCGAGGATTCATGAAATTGCTTGCAATTGAGGCGGCAATACACAACAGCAGCAAGGTCAAGGTAAGTGGCGGGATACCGCCACGCAGTAAACGTCCGGGGGAGCTGCCCATATGCTGAATGTTCTTGGCGGCCCGCTGTGCGGCAGCTTGTTTGTCTTTGAGAATTTTGGCAGCTTCGGGGATCGAAGCTTTGTATTTACCATCGTCTGGATTGCGCAAATACTCGACTAGTTCGACTTTGGCTTTGCCCAATAAGTCTTCATCACGAATCCAAACTTCAAACTGATCTTGGTCGTGTTGCAGTCCTTCGATGTGTGTGGAAACGCCCTTGGTCAAAAGGTAGGCGACAAAAGTCTCTGCTCGAATTCGGCCTGCAATCTGCCCCAAAAATCGCATAAATGCTACTTCTATGGTTGGAAATGGCAGAAGTCATTCTTGCCATTGGAGTAATTAAAATTAGGCATGGTTTCATAAAATGATTAGGCTTGGAGCACTGGAGGTCGCGCGTTCAAAATTCAAAATTGTCGGAGGAAGAATGTTGACCAAAAGACAGTCTTTCCCCCCGCCAGTTTTGAATCTTAAACCCGCGACCCCAAACGCACTCGGCCGGAACCAAGACTACTTTTCCGCTAAGACGGAGAAATTTAACATCATTACCGGTTGTTCGCCTACCGCGGTTTCGCCGGACAACTTGCTCTGGCGCCAGATTTTTCGTTTTTTTCTACATATTCACTCCGCGCCGGGTCGCTCGTGTATGAGAATATTTGGTTGCTCACCGTTCCATTCCCAGCCCTGAATATTTTCGACGATGTGGACGCTGAGCGCAGAGTGAGATTTCTATGAATGCACCGATACCAATGAAGAAGCTGTTGGAAATACACACCGGTATCAATGGTGCGGAGGGGGCAGTTGAACGGCCACCTTTACCTGGATTCCGCCTGGCGCGAGTAGAAGTTTATAACTGGGGTACGTTCGACGCAGCGGTCCACTCTGTTCAACCGCGCGGGCAAACGACATTACTGGTAGGCGAAAACGGATCGGGAAAGTCGACGATCATCGATGCCATTTTGACTTTGCTTGTCCGCCCTATGACTCGAAATTACAACGTCGCCGCAGGAGCGGCCAAAAATGAACGAGATGAACGCACCTATATTCGCGGCGCTTATGATCGACAAGTAGGTCCAGATGGGCGACCGCAAGTTCAGTATCTCCGCTCCGGCCATGGATTCTACTCCGTTTTGCTCGCCGTATTCGCCAATGCCGTCGCTCCATCTTCTCTGACGGTGGCGCAGGTACTGTACTTAAACAGCGAAAACGCGGTTGAACGGATTTATGCCTACTGCGATGGTGACCGAGGAATCGTCCATGACCTCAGCGGTCTGGAATCGGTTTCGTCACTAGCCAAGCAATTGCGCGGGCGCGGTTTTGAAACAACGTCGAGTTACACGCAGTACTTCCAGTGGCTGCAACGCCGAACCGGATTACGGGCCAAGGCGATGGACGTCTTCAATCAAACGGTCGCAGTAAAAGACGTCCAGCGGCTGGACGCATTTATGCGCCAGCATATGCTCCAGCGCCAACCGTGGAACGATCGACTGGCTAAGCTATTGACCCATTTTCATGAGTTGAGCGAAGCTCACGGAATGCTGGTCAAAGTACGTCGGCAAAACGAGTTGCTGAAACCGATCGTCGACTTGCAGCGTAAGTACTTTGCGAAGTTGGGTGATTTGAATCATGCCAGCGATTTGCTCGACGCACTCGATCTCTACTTTGCCCAAGAAACGCAGTCGCTGTTAACTCCCTTGTGCCAGCGATGGGAAAACGAAACACGCGCGCTCGATGCGGATATCGAACAACTGGCCAACAAGCTAGAAAAGTTGCATAGCGGTATCTTTAGTATCCGTAGGGATATTGAAATGGCTGGTAATGAACGCTTGCGGCAATTGCCAGGTTTGATCGAACACGAAGAATCTCTGGCCAGGCACAAACAAGTGACGCGGACGCAATTTGAATCGGCTCTTCACGTTGCCGGCATCGGCACACGGCTGACCTCGCCAGAGCAGTTTCTCAAAGTTGTCGGGCAGTTGGAACGACGCAAACGAACACTGCTCAACGCGCGGGCAAAGCGGTTGAAAAAAATCGCCGATCTACAAATCGAAATCGGGCGTTTGACGACCCAGCGCGTCGCCGACGTTGAGCAACTCCAATCCATGGAAAAACATAAGAGCAACCTACCTCAGTCGCTGGTGTTCGTGCGAGATCGAATGTGCGAGCATCTCAGTTTGACGCCGGCAGCTCTTCCTTTTGTCGCGGAACTGCTGGCGGTGCCTGAGAACGAACATGAGTGGGAAGCATCAATCGAACATGTATTGTTTGGATTTGCACGCAGCTTGCTCGTTTCCGAAGAATTTTATTCTTCAGTGGCTAATTACCTGGATAAAACGCGATTGGAAGACAATTGTGGACAAGGTCAACGCTTGGTTTACCACCGAGTTTCGACGCACAATGACGGCGCTGAATCGCGACATGGCCAGCGCTCGCTCGCTGACAAACTAAACTACATCAAGCATCCGTTGACCCTCTGGTTGCGATCCGAAATCGTGGCGAGATTTGACTATCTTGCGTGCGACTCGATCGACGAGTTCCACCGAGCGACCGGACTGGCGATGACTCGCAATCGGCATATCAAAAGCAACCAAATACGGCACGAAAAAGACGATCGGACGGCGCCTCACGACCGCCGTAACTTTGTGTTGGGCTGGGATAATCGTGGGCAGAGTTCTTCGCTCCGCGAGTCGATTGACGAGCTGGACAGGCAACTGGCAGAACTCAGCCTGCGTTTGCAGAATTTGCAGGACGAGAATGATCAAGACCTCGGAGCCCTGGGTGCGCTGGATCTCGCCTCGCAGGTTTCCAACTACGATCAGATCGATGACGATCGACATCGCTTTGTAGTATCGCAGTTGTCCTTGGAGAAACAATGTGTCGAGCATGCCGGCGACAAAACGCGATTGCTGCAACAGACAGAACAATCGATTCGCGCAGAGGTCTCAGGCTACCAGGCCGATCGAGACGCAGCGATCTCTACAAGAACTCGAACAGCTTGGGAACACACCCAAGCCACCGTGTTTCTCAACCGAGCAACTGAGTTCATCAAAGTTAATCAGCAGAATGGTCGCTGGGAACGCTGCCAACCGCTGTTCGGCGAGCTGCGTGAAATCGTCCGCGATCCGCTCACGTTAGAATCGTTGCCGACGTTGCCCCAGCGCAGCGAGCAGAAACTCCGCGAGCGTGTCGGGCAGTTTTCGGCGAAACTCAGGCCAATCGAAAGAGAGACCATCTCTGCAATGACCAGGTTTTTTCGCGAGTTCCCCGGTGAGCATGTCGACTTGGATGCCAATATCGAGTCGCTGCAGAGTTTCGTTGAACTGTTCGAGAGAATTTCGCGAGACGACCTTCCGCGCCACGAGGAACGCTTCAAGCAGCGGTTGAACGAAAAAGTGCTGCACGAAGTCGGCATCTTGAATAGCAGCTTGGAGAATGATCGCCAAGAAATTCGCGATAAGATCGCGCAGTTGAACAGTGCACTGAAAATGCTTGATTGGAATGATGGTACGTTTATGCAGTTGGAAGTTCAGGATGTCAACGATCGCGAGATTCAGGCTTTTCGCCGCGAGCTGTCTGCATGCTTGAACGATACGTTTGACGGTGTCATGGAATCGAACGAGGTCACGTTTTTGAGGATCGAGAAACTGGTGGGCAAGTTGCGCGATGAAGCCCATCAGCGCTGGCGCGATAAAGTGATCGATGTCCGCAATTGGTTCGATTTTGCAGCGCGGGAACAGGATAGAGCAAACGGGAAATCTCTCAGTTTCTATGACGGTGGCACTGGACAATCCGGCGGAGAAAAAGGCAAGTTGGCATTCCTCGTACTCGTCGCCGCGATCGCGTATCAATACGACCTCGATCCGCTCAACGAGTCCCCGGATCGTTTTCATTTCGTAATGGTGGACGAGATGTTTTCGCGCAGTGACGATCAACATGCAGAGTACGCGTTGCAATTGTTCCAGCAATTCGGCTTACAACTGCTCATCGCGGCTCCCTTAGATGCAAAAGTAAAGGTAACTGAATCGCACGTGGGAACTTACGTGCATGTCGTTAAGAATAAGCAAAGCAATCGCAGTTCTCTAATTTCCATCACCGCCGAAGAACTGCGCGATTCCGTAGAACCAACCGTTCATTAGCAAACGCCTGAAGTTGTGCGCGCATGTGGTTGACAGAGCGCATGATGCTTGACATGCTGATTGCGATAGTCGCGGTTCGTTCTGCAAAATTACGTTGGTTCGTGAGGCGAACCACGACTATTTCCGCAACTGAAACGGCAAACTGATTTAAGTTGTTCGTGAGGATTAAGTGTATGAAATGCAATGATTTCACCGGTCGGCCATCGACGTGTTTGTGGAGGCACGGCTGGGAAATGCTGGGAATCTTGGGAGCGATTTTTGCGATCGTTAATTCTGCGGTCCTCGCTCAGGATTCCGCTAGTTCGGCGCCAAGGACTCCGTGGACCAGCTCAAAGATTGTGGGCACACCTGATCCACCGTTGCCTTACCGAGCCGAAGTTGCGTTTGCGGATTTGAAATTTGAACGTTCGCTGGATATTGGCTTCCCACCCAACAGCGATCAAATGTTCATTGTCGAACAGGGCGGAAAAATCTTTGCCTGCTTGGATAACCATCCCAATCCCAAACTCGAATTGGTGCATGACTTTAAAAAATCTCATCCCGATATGACCGCCCTGTATGCTCTCGCATTTCATCCGAAGTTTGAAGAAAACCGGTTCATTTACGTGTGCACGCTACGAGGACGCGAGAACACCGACGGTACGGTCATATCGCGATTCCGCTTAACCAATTCCGATCCACCGACGGTCGATGTCGCATCGGAAAAGAAGATCATCACTTGGTTGTCGGGAGGCCATAACGGATGCTGTTTGAAGTTTGGTCATGACGGATACTTGTACATTTCAGCGGGCGATGGCGGCGGGCCTGATCCACCTGATCCGCTCCGCGCCGGTCAGGACGTTACCAACTTGCTCTCGTCGATCATGCGCATCGACGTCGATCACGAGGAAAATGGCAAGCCCTATCGTGTGCCAACTGATAATCCGCTGATTGGAATAACCGATGCGCGACCGGAAATTTGGGCTTACGGATTTCGTAACCCGTGGCGCATGAGCTTTGATCGCGTCAATGGCGATCTGTGGGTTGGCGACGTGGGATGGCAGTTGTGGGAGATGATCTATCGCGTCCAGCGCGGAGGTAACTATGGTTGGCCGATCATCGAAGGCAGCCAACCTGTGTTACCGGATACGAAACCCGGACCGACGCCGATTCTGCCGCCAACAACCATGCATCCACATTCAGAAGCGGCGTCGATTACTGGCGGCTTTGTCTATCATGGGACCCTATTCCCCGAGCTGCGCGGCAAGTATATCTACGGCGACTTTCAGACTGGAAAAGTTTGGGCTCTTCAGTGGGATGGCCAAAAGGTCGCGTCGCGTATTGAGCTGGCAAATACGCCGCTAAAGTTGGTTGCGTTCGGAGAGAATCGCGCGGGTGAATTGTACTTGCTCGACCATGAAGTGGCTCCGCAAATCTATCGTTTGGCGAAGAATGTGGTCACCAGCAATCACGAGAATTTTCCTCGCAAGCTGAGTCAAACTGGACTCTTCACGTCGACGAAACTGCAAACACCCGCTCCGGGCGTCTTGCCGTACTCCGTCAATGCAGAGCCATGGGCTGATTTTACATCTGCACAGCGATGGCTGGCGGTCCCTGGGGCTGCCGCAATCGAGATCGAAGACAAACAGAATTGGTCGTTCCCGGACGGGTCGGTTGTGGCAAAAACTGTAAGCATCGACATGGACCATGGAGTTACCAAGTCTGGGCGCCGATTAGAGACGCAAATTCTTCATCGCGAGCAGGGAACCTGGCGCCCATACACTTACCTGTGGAACGCAGATCAGTCGGATGCTGACTTGGTCTCAGCCCAGGGTACTAGTATTCCGCTCGAAATTCGTGATCAGCGGGCGCTGGACGGCGTTCGTCAACAAGACTATCGAGTCGCCAGTCGTGCCGAATGCCAGCTTTGCCACAATTCATGGGTTGAGAAAAAATCCGCCAACTATGGACTTCAGTCCGCGTCATTGCTGGGGCTTTCCGTCGGCCAACTGAATCGCCCGCTTAGTTCGACAAATGCTAGTGATGGGTCCACCGAGAATCAAATCGCCAAACTATTAAGTATCGGGTTGCTCACAGGCAAAGTTCCTAAAGATATCGGCGAAGCATCTCAATTATCGAACCCGTATGATTCCAGGAACGACCTCAATCAGCGCGTTAAGTCCTATTTGCATGTCAATTGTGCACACTGTCACCAAATGCATGCCGGCGGCACTGCGACGATCCAACTGGCATTCGAAACGAAGCTCGAAGATGCAAAGATGCTCGATGTTCGACCTTCTCAAGGCGGATTTGGGATCTCCGACGCGCGCCTGATTGCCCCCGGAGACCCGCTAGGTTCCGTTTTGCACTACCGGGTGGCTACTGCCGGTGGCGGCCGCATGCCGCGCTTGGGTTCACAGGTCGTCGACGAGGAAGCGGTGGCGATGATCCACCAGTGGATAGCGGGCCTGCCAAAATCCGCAACGACACTCGCGCCGCAAACGCAGGACCTGGAAAAATTGCTGGTGTCAATCGAGAGCAGCACACCCGAAATGCGAGTCGAAGCTGTGCGTAAACTAACGGGATCGACGCGTGGCGCGCTGATGCTGCTCAAACACATCGAGCGTAATGAATTTCCAGGCTTGATTCGACAAGAAATTGTCGCAGTTGCCATCGAGCACCAGCAAGCGGAAATTCGCGATCTCTTTGAGCGATTTGTGCCGCCATCGAAGCGTGTCAAACGACTCGGAATGGTAGTAAATTCAACCGAACTGCTAGCGATGCCTGCGGATACCGCGAAAGGCAAACAGCTATTCTTTCGCGATGGCACGACATCATGTAAAAGTTGTCACCGAATTGGAAACACTGGTGAATTGTTGGGTCCCGACCTTAGTTTGATCGGCAAGAAATATCCGCCTACGGAAATGCTCACCCATGTCCTGGAACCCTCTAAGTTCATCGAGCCTAAATACATACCCTATCTGCTAGAGACCGTAGACGGGCATGTGATCACTGGACTGCTCGTTGAAAAGAACGACCAAGAAATCGTGATGCGCAACAATGCCAACCAAGAAGTGCGTACCAAGGTCGCGGATGTCGAAGTGTTCGTTCCGCGTCCCACATCACTAATGCCTGATCTATTGCTCCGCGACATGACTATCCAAGAAGCAGCAGATCTAGTCGCGTTCTTGTGTTCGCTGAAGTAGAAAATATTCGTTCGCTGGCCTGATAATAGAGAGCGTATTGGGCTCGCCTATACCTGGGCGAGTGCAACCGGCTCAAGGTGTATTGGTATGGTGCCAACTTCCTGGTGAAATGGCTCCTGGCACTTGCGTGTAATGCCAACTTCCAGGAGAAACATAGCCGGGCACATTGCTTTGATGCCAATCGCCAGGATTTCTGGCTAACGGAATGGTCAACCTAGGTTGCGGCGGGAGCCGAGGAGTAGGCGCCGTTATCGGAAAAGGATATGGCAATATACGTACAGGCGGGCAAGGCGGAAACAGAATCGGCCTGCGGTTGAACCCGTGATTTGGCAAGATGATTTGATTGATACGGTTGGCGACATTGTCTAAACGTCCGGCAACGTTTTCGAACGCCGCTACTACGCGCGGATTTTCGCGCAGTTCGCACCGGCCTTCAATGGACGCTGCCGTCCTCTCGAGCCAAATCGCGACTTCGTGTTGCGCACTGCGCACTTCTTCAATGCAGGCGTCGTGATCCAGCATGCTCACCAACGAGTCGATGGATTCGTGCAAACGAGCCGACACACGCTCGGCATATGGATCGCGCGTCCGGTCGATTGCGCGACACAGGTCTCGCGCTGCGCGCTGTAGCGCCCGCGCTTCCCCCATCACGGAACTCCATTCAGCCGTTCTCGCATCAGCGCTTGTGCCAATGGCTAGCACCATGGTCGCTAAGATAAACAAAGTACTTATTGCTTTTAGCCGATTCATCGCCCCACTCCTTAAATTTAATCCACCGATAACTTCATCGAATGGCTATTATCATTTGCCGTGCCAATTCTCGGTGTCGTTGGGGTCATTGGTGCAAACCTTTTGTAGTTCATAGCTTGCGTCAATTCGCGGCGAGCGCAGATCGCGAGAGTCAGTCGAGCTTGCCGCATTTGCGACACTCCCAATAATCAAAATGACTTCTTTCAGAAACAACTTTTGGAAAGGCTCATGGTCGTGATCCACGCAGCGAAAAAAGGGGTTCCTTAGACGTTGACAATCGCGTCGGCTACGGTCTCGCGAGCATATTGGTCGCGAATCGGTTGAATTATCTCGGCCAGGAATTCATCGACTTGCTCGGGTGCGCGGCCAACGTAGGCTGATGGCTCAGTCAATGCGTCGATGGGGACGTTGCGCAGCAATGGTTCACTCTTGAGACGATCGAGCAAGTCGTTGTCCAGCGCCTGTTGCTTGACGCGCTGAGCAGCATCTTGACTGTGGCGGCGGATGATTTCGTGGACTTCTTGGCGGTCGGCACCCTGCTGGACCGCAGCCATCATGATCGATTCGGTTGCCATGAAAGGCAATTCTTCTTGCAAGTGCTTGAGAATCGTTTTTTCGTATACGACCAAGCCTTCAGTGACATTCTGCATGAGAATCAAACAAGCATCGACAGCCAGAAATGCTTGAGGAATAACGAGGCGTCGATTGGCGCTATCGTCCAGCGTGCGTTCCATCCACTGGACCGATGCCGTGGCAGCGGTCGACGATTGAAGACTGGTAACGAATCTCGCCAGCGAGCAGATGCGTTCGCTGCGCATCGGATTGCGTTTGTAAGCCATGGCGGACGAACCAATTTGGTCCTTTTCGAACGGCTCTTCGATTTCCTTGCGACTGGCCAACAATCGCAAATCGGTGGATATTTTATGAACGCTTTGTGCGATTCCGGACAGGGTATCGACAATTTGGCTATCAATTTTTCGCGAGTAAGTTTGGCCGGTCACTGCGTAACTGGATTCAAACCCCAAACGATTCGCAATCATGCGATCAAGCTGCCGAACTTTTTCGTGATCGCCGTCAAAGAGCTGCAGAAAACTGGCTTGAGTGCCGGTAGTGCCTTTGGCGCTCCGCGCTTTCAGCATTACCAGCCGGTGCTGTAATTCACCCAGATCGAGTACCAAGTCGTATGCCCACAAACAAGCTCGTTTGCCCACGGTGGTCGGCTGAGCAGGTTGCAGATGTGTGAAGGCCAGGCAGGGCAGTGAACGAAATTGGTATGCAAAATCGGCGAGCTTAAGTATTACTGTTGCCAAGCGATTGACAATCATTCCGAGTCCATCGCGCATCAAGATCAAATCGGCATTGTCGGTGACATAACAACTTGTCGCGCCCAAGTGAATGATGCCGCGAGCATCTGGACATTGCTCGCCATAAGCGTGCACGTGGGCCATCACGTCGTGTCGCAATTTTCGTTCAAAATCTCGAGCCACATCCAGATTCAGAATGGTCTCGTACGATTTCAGTTGGTCGATTTGATTGGACGTGATGGATAATCCAAGCGCCTGTTCACATTCGGCCAGCACAATCCACAATCGACGCCATAGCCGAGTGCGATTCTCCGTGCTCCACAAAGCGGCCATTTCGCGTGACGCGTACCGGCTGATAAGTGGATTCTCGTATAAACTGCTATCGGACATCGGTGGCTTTCCGTAACGAGATCTGAGTAGTCACTAGTGATTTCGCACGCCGCAAAGAGTTTCCCGTTTTGTATATTGACGCGAGCGTGTCCGCCGGTCATAGAAAACTACAACAGCGAAAGTCAGCGTTCCTGAGCATTCAGTTTGGCTGAGCAAGAAGCGAGCATTTTAGACGCGATAAGTGGAGTCCAATAGTGGTTGATGGAATGCTCAGCGGAGTTTTGGTTTTCGGCCGCATCGCAGTCAATAGCTGGGCCAATGTGCTCCAAAAACGGATGTTCCAGCGCAATGTCTGCGCAATGACTTTGATGGTCGCAATTTGGTCGTGGATGACCCTCGTGACGTCTGCTTGGTGGTGCCCCGCGGTGCTCGCTGACCTGGGAATTGACACCTTTGATCGCAACGGTTCGGCAAAATGGGGCTGGATGTTGGCGGCGTGCATTTTAGAAATGCCAGGGAATTGGCTGCTGCTGCGATCGCTGCAACGCACCGACCTGTCGATTTATGGTCCTCTGAACTGCCTCAAGCCAGTGGTCAGTGTGCTGCTCGCAATGATCGTGCTGAGCGAGTTTCCGAGTCTCGTGGGTTGGGTAGGCATGTTGATTGTGCTTGCGGGAACTTTTTTTCTCGCAGATTCAAATTGGCGTTCTGGCCTCGCGTCATGGAGCGCACTGTTTGGGCATCCCGGTGTTCGAGACCGATTAATTGCGGTTGTTCTGACAGCCACAGCCTCAGTGTTCCTCAAACGATCAATGGATGGTGCAAGTTCTTGGAGCGTCTTGGCGCAATGGTGTCTACTCAGTTGGCTGATTGCGCTGGTTGTCTGGTCCATCAAGAACCGTTTAATCCTGTTCTCCTGGGCTTGGTTGGCAGCCAAGCCTCGAGACACGGACCGTTCGGTAAGCTATGTGTCGTCAGTCGAGTGCGACCAACCGTCCAATTCGCAAGCTGTCAGAGAGTTAGACTCTCGATTACAATCCCTCGCGTCACGCATTTTGCAAACCGAATTGGCGGTGCTCGGTCGATCCCGTCAAGTAATTGGGATCGCGTTGTTTCTTCTTGCCATGCAAGGGTTGACCATTATTCTCTTTCAAAGGATTCCGGTGGGCTACGCATTGTCGCTGTTTCAGTTGGGTGGCATTGTGAGCGTGTTCCTCGGAAATCGATTGTTCGGCGAGGCACATTTTCGCCGACGCTTGCTCGCATCAATCATCATGTTGGTAGGAGCAACTGTGATCGTTACATTTGGAAACTAGCGTCCAGTCCAGGCAACGGCTACCGCGCCGCGAGCTAGCGCGCACTTTTATGAGACCAGTTGTAGACTGACGACGAACCGAATCAAACGACGACAGATGTTCAAACCAACACTCTGAGAACAAATTCTTGGCGCGTTATGAATCGACAGAATCGCCGGGCTCAGATACCTCTGAATGGTTCTTTGCATGCACGAGCTTTTCAATTAGTTTTCGTCGTTGTTCGTCCGAAAGTCCGCGTACAAGTTCATCCGCGCTCAATCCATGCAGCCTTTTCTCGACAGGAATTTTTTCGATATAGTAGTTGTCAAATTCTTCGCGAAACTGTTCCATTGTGTATGGCATGGGAAAACCCTCGATTCGGTAGACATCCAACAACTGACAGAGCATTCTATAGGAGTCGCTGGTATTCGGGCGATGGTGCTCGGCACCAAATCGCACCTTTTCCGGGTCGGCACTGAATAAATGCCAAATGCTATTATGCTCTTCTCGTGGGATTTCGCTCAAGACAATGATGCGGATTTTGTCCGTTCCGCGAGAGACCTCGTAAACGCCCGTTTGTAAGCTCTTCAAGGACACTTGGCTGGCCAGCTTCTTCGGAAACCTCGTACAGACTCCGAATAGCTGAAAGACTGATTCGGGCGCCAATTCGTCCGATTTTGGCGCGATCAACTTGCGATAGTTGACATAGTGGGCGGACAACTCCTTAAGAGACCAGTCATTCAACGGCTCATGGTGCGACTTGTAGGTCAGCAAATTGTGATCGGCCAAATGATCAAGTCCATCGGGCAGCTTACCGATAAACTCGCCAGGCTCTCGTCGCAAAATTACTACATCCAAATACTGCTGTTTGACCGATAGGTCCTTCTCGACATCGACCTTCCACGGCGAACCGGCGAAAAAGTCCATCAATGCCAACCCAAACAGCCGGTGCCAATCAACGTTCATGAGATTCACTCAGCCCCTGGCGATGATTCGAAAATTCCATCCATCTAGGCTGTGATGTTTGGTCGCAATCATAGGTTGCTGAAACTCCCTCCTCAACCTAGATTCCGGCAAACCCTACTTCCTAACCAAATGTTTCGCTTGTTGGTGCAAATGTATACTGTCGGCTCTACAATAACGAGAGTCATAGTCCACCGCGACTCCTGATTACTTGCTTGTCCACCGATGATATTCAAATGGAGCAGGAGAAACACCCCTTCGCGAAAGCGATGGGTTCCAAAAAGACGTTCGTTACTGGAGATTGAGGTTTAAGGGAATAATTCAACCAGGTGTTACTTGTCTACACAGTCCACTGAAATATCGGTCGTAACTAAGACGCCGTCTGTCGAGCAAGTGCGCAGAGGGCTGCTCTTGGGAATGCAGCGATTGTCGGCCTCGGCTCGACGAATTTACCGACTGCGGTCGCTCATGCTTTGGTTCGTTTATGTGACGTTGGGAACACTGGCTCTAGTTTTCGCAGACATGATCTTTCGTTGGGACGAGCTGGGATTGCGGTGGTTGGCCAGTGCAACTTGGTTGCTGCTGATTACCGGTGTCGGTGCATGGTTGCTGGTACCTGCCTGGCAATTCGAACCTACTCCAGTCGAACTTGCGCAGCGCATCGAGCGAACTACGAACTGTGACGGACTTGTCGACGCATTAGAAGTCTCGTCAGTTGCCAAGGATGATTGGCGATTCGGTTCGCCGACATTCCGCAATGCCTTTCTAGTGGACTGGCGCAAACGCCACGACGGCCTGGATTTATATTCGCAACTTTCTTCGCGACGACTCTGGGAATCAACTTGCCTGTTAGGTGTCGTAATAGTGGGACTGATTGTATTCGTAGCGGTCAAGCCAACGGAGAGTCGTTTAGCGCTGACGCGGCTCATGTTGCCTTGGTCACCCCAATCGTGGCCTCGCGAGAATCTTCTCCGCATTCTCAACGCTCCAAACATCGTGGCCTTGGGCAGCAGTCTGGAAATCGAAGTTACCGATGACCGAGGGCAGCTTCCAGAATATGTTGAATTGGTTGTTCGCTCGGCAGAAATTGCTGGCCAAGGCGAAACAGCGACTCGATATTTTCCGATGCGAAATCTGCGCACGGTCGCTGTGGCATCGATCGCCAACATCGACCAAGCCATAGAGATTCGGGCCATAGGAGGTGACGACTCGCACATGCCGTGGCGTCGTATCGCGGTCGGGGCGGCACCAGAACTAAGCGAACAGGCCTTTTCCATCCAACCGCCTACGTACACCGGACAAGCAAACAAGGAACTAGTGGGCAGTCATATCGAGGTGCTCAGTGGAACACGTGTGTCGTTCCGTGGAACTTTTGTAGCTCCAGTTCGTTCCGTCGAAGTAATGCCCATCTCAAATTCTTCTGTTGCCAATGCGAGCGTTGGGGATAGATCGAACGCAAGTACCGCGGATTCGGATCCAAGCCTTGCCCTTTCAACCAACCAGTGGATCGCTTCCTTGGACAACGCTGGCCGCAATTTGACTTTGATCGGACTTGAGGGCACGCCATTACTCGCTGAACATTCCCTGACTTGGCGATTGCAGGTTACTACTGGTCAAGGGCTGGAACTAACTTACCCGACAACTTGGACGATGAATGTGCGTAACGACCAGCCGCCATTGGTCGTTTTTCAGCAGCTCGATTCGCCGCTGACATCGTCGCAATCTTTATTGCATGTGCGTGGACAAGCGTCGGACGATCTCGCGCTCGAGAGTGTTTCGTTATCTTGGGAATTGAATGCTGAACAAGCTCCGGAGCAAGGGTCGATTGCACTCTGGAAATGCGCCGACGTACTTCGATCTCCGGAAGAAAATGTCAATTCGAATCCCGCGGGTATCAATCGCTTGGAAATCGACTCGGAGCTGACTCTCGCGGAACATCTTGCGCCGGCTGACGGTCAAAAGTATACGTTGTGGTTGGAGGCTCGCGACAACCATGGCCAAGTAACGCGCAGTCAACCGCAATCGGTGGAAGTGCGATCGTCGCAGGATGTCGCCGCTGAACTGCAAAATGAGCAATCGAAGATTTTCGACCAACTCCAACAATTGGTCCAGCTCGAGCGCCGAAACTTGCAACTCGCACAGCGCACGGATGCCGTCGTACGCGAATCCAAGATGCTGCGGCGCGACGAAATCGACGCTTTGGCAGGAATTGCTCAATTGCAGAAATCCATTGAACAAGGCTTGGCAGCCGAATCTTCCAGCGTCCTCGCCGACATCGACGCGCTGCTCGAGCGAGTGCGTTTGAACCGCTTAGAGAAATCAGATTCGGCGCAGCAGCTGATGCGACTTCGCGAGCATGTCGCGGCGGCCGCAGCCAGTTCTCTTGCACACGCGTCCAGTGCCAGCCAACAAGCGGCCGCGCAAGCTCGTTCTGCCAGTACGAACGACCCGTCGATGACCGCTAAAATTTCCGAAAGCACAGGTCAGGTGGTAAGCAGCATTCAAAAGTCCCAGAAGGAACTTGAGGCTTTGGCCAAACAACTGGCCGAGAGCGAATCGGCTCGCGAGGTTCGTAGAGAGTTGGCGCAAGTCCTCAACCGTCAGCAGGAACTCAAACGCGAGGTCAGCCAATTGGAAATTACTCAGTCCGGCAACGGCAACTCGCTTGATATCGAAGCCGGCAAAACTGGACTGCGAGCGGACCAGCTTGGTTTGGCTAGGTCGCTGGACGAATTGATGGCCCAGGCCAAATCCTTGCTCAATAAACAGTTGCCTGTGGAACCGGAAGTGGAGCAGTCCATCGAATCCGCTCGCCAGTCGATCGTCAGCCAACAGCTCAGCCAAGCCATGCGCGAGGCGGCGGAAAAGATCAATCATAATCAATTCTCAGAAGCTGCGGCGATTCAGCAGCGAGTTGCGGATTCGCTTCATCAATCGCTGCGCATGTTGAGTCCATCAGCCGAAGATTCGTTGGCGGATCTGTTGGCTGATTCCCAAGCCGCCAGCGGAAAACTCGCCGATTTGGCAGATCGCCAAAAATTGCTCGCCGAGCAAATTAAGGCAACTAACGCAAACTCAAGTAGTGCACAAGCTTTGGCGGATCGCCAGGCAGAATTGCACAGCCAAACGGATCGCTTGGTGCGCCAGTTGGAGCACCAGCGAAGTACCACCGAATCGCAAATGGCGGCGACAGCTCGGGATCATCAACTCGACGCGAGCACCGAAGCGAGCAAGGGGCACATGGACGCAGCCACGCTGTCGGCCCAAGCGGCCGCTGAAGAGCTTGCTCGCGCGGCCCAGTCGTCCGCGGCGCGCTCCCAACGACTCGCAAGTGAACTCGCGCAGCAACAAATGTTTCAAATGGATGTTGCTCTCGATCAGCTTGTCCGGCAGCAAACGCCGATTGTGACGGATCTCGATAAGACGCCCGACAATGGCAGCGAATCCGACTCCACCGGTCAGCATGAAGAAAGCTCATTGGGGAAGGAGTCCGCGGTGCAAATGCGATCGAACGAGTTGCGGTTGCTAGCGATGCGGCAGGAGGCCGTGCGGCAAATGGTGCAGGAAGTTCGCCAGCAAGCGAACCAACTCGCCGCGTTCAGTTGGGTATTGTCACAAGCCGAAAACGACATGCAGCGCAGCGTGGCGGCGATACAAAGAAACCGAATTCGACCCGAAGCGCACACTGCGGCCGATGCCGCGCTGCGTAAACTGCAAATCGCCTCGACCGCTCTAGGCCATCCTAATGCTGACTCGCAATCGGCATCGAGCCAGGCGGCTGATTCGCCTCCCGATTCTGAACCACACAGCGAATCGAAAAAACCAACTACACCGCCGGTCGCGAGCTTAAAATTGTTGCGGGGATTGCAAGCCGAGGTAAATCGCGAAACTCGCCAATTGGACGAAGACAAGGCACTACTGGATTCCGTGGGTCGCGCTACTCGACTAGGACAATTGTCCGTCCAGCAACGATCTTTGGGGCAGCAAGTGCAGGAGTTGGTCGAGCAGATCCGAAATCAACAATCACGGGAGAGTGTTCAATGAGATGGGCACGAGTTGAGTTTGGGAATAACACCATATTTGCGTGCTGGCGTTGTGGACTGATGGCGATCCAGTTGGTGCTAGTGACGCCCAGTCTGTATTCGCAAACTGCAGCAAGCTCGCCGCCAGCCGCTCCAATCAAGTCTCAAACGGATACCAAAGAGCTGACCGATGATTTGTTGGACCTGCTCATGAAACCGCCGAAAACCGAACAAATAGCGACACCAGCAGCGCCGACAGAAAGGTCTCAACTCCAACAGGATCAAAGTCGGCCTGAGCAAGATCCGTTGCATTCAGTGCGTCAGCAGATGTTTGCCGCTGCCGGTATGCTGCAAAATGGTAAGACCGATGAACCGACTCGGCAAGTCCAGGCCGATATTGTCAAACAATTGGACGAGTTAATTGAGCAACTCGGTAGATCCTCGCAAGACTCGTCCAAGTCGAGCGATTCGCGATCCAGTCAATCGGCTCAGCAGAAGACCGAACAAACCCAGCGTGAGCCAGCCAGTGGAAAACAACGCTCCGGTACTCAAACCGCCGCCGATCAAGGGAAGCAGGAACGTGATGCCAAGAATCAATCGTCAGGCGATCAAATTCCCGGCGCATCAGATCGTGGCGAGCTGAAAAGCACCGCAGCGCGGAATACCGAAGTTCAGTTAGCGGACCCACGCGCAATGCAGCAGAAAGTATGGGGGCAGTTGCCCGATCGCGTTCGACAGCAGATGCAATCAAGGATGGTCGAGCAGTTCTTGCCAAGTTTTCAAGAACAGATTAATGCCTATTATCGCGAGTTGGCGAAATGAACTCCTGCGATGAGAACCAACAAGCGCGAGCGAGAGATAGAGCACGTATCGAAATTCCGAATTGCGAGTTAGAATCTCTTATTCAACTTCAGCATGACAATCCGCGGTCGCCAAAGCGACGCGAATTTTTGCGAGCTGGTTTGAATGGCGGGTTGGGCATGGCCACCGTTGGTCTGGTGCAAACTGAAACGTTGGCTGAAGATATACCACCGCGAATCGACTTGGACGAGAGCTATTCCAAGGAAGTGGATGACGCGATTCGAGGTGGGCTGTCGCTATTAATCGCACGACAAAATCCCGATGGCAGTTTTCTCAGCAACGAAGGCGGCAAAAACATCGGTGTCTGTTCGCTTGCCGGATTGGCTTTCTTGAGCCGCGGCATTCGGCCTGGGATCGGTTCAGCAGGCAAAGCGTTGCGGCAGTTAGGTGGATATATACTTGCTAATGCCCAGGAAAGTGGTTTTATTACCGCAATGGGCGCCACGTCTCACGGCCCCATGTACGAACATGGATTTGCCACGTTGTTTCTAGCCGAGCTGTACGGCAACGACGCGGTACTGAATGTTCGGCCAGCGCTGTCGTCCGCAGTTGAACTGTTAGTTCGCTCGCAAAATTCGCAAGGCGGTTGGCGGTATGACCCGCGGCCCAATGAAGCTGATTTATCCGTTACAGTGTGCCAAGTTATGGCTTTGCGCGCGGCGCGAAATGCGGGTATCGGCGTTCCCAGGGAGACAATCGACAAAGCTGTTGACTACATTCGTCGTAGTCAGAATGCAGATGGCGGATTCATGTATCAGTTGACCGGCGGTGCCAGCCGTTTCCCATTGACTGCTGCGGCCGTAGTGGCCTTGTACAACGCAGGCATTTACGAAGGCGAGGAGGTCGACGATGCCATCGCCTACTTAGAATCAAATTTGAACCTGAATAGTTCGCTCGAACGCAACAGTTTTTTCTATTACGCACATTATTATTCAGCTCAGGCGTTTTGGCATCGTGGTGGAGCTGCGTGGGTCCGTTGGTATACGCGTCTAAAGAAGATGATTGTCCCATTGCGAACGACTCAGGGAGGTTGGTTCGATTACAACAGCCTCGAATATGGGACTGCGATGGCCTGTCTTATTCTGAATATGCCACGCACCGTTTTGCCAATTTTTCAGCGTTAGCGCGTTTTCAACCGATTTCGAAAAAACAGGCTTGATGGTTATGCCACTCAAAAATTGTGCTCACGTTACTCGGCTGTTTTCGTTACTACTACTGCTGTCACCTTGTACTGAAAGTGCGGTTGCACAGGAGCGATTCGAATTGGTCGCACCGCGCTCAAACGAGAATTCGCAAGTATTAATGGACGGCGATTCGCTGCGCGTGATCGACTTTCGCGGCAATGAAACTTTGTACATGCGCGAGGCGCTGTACGATTCCATAGACCGCCAATGGTTAGGCTATTTCAGCAGTCGTGAACGGCAGATTCTTCGCTGGCCAGCTTCCGGAATCGGTAACCTGCAGATTGGCCAAGTTGCGACAGGAGGTGCGATCAGTTATCGAATTAGTCAAATGACGATTCGGCCGCTGCGTGCGCGACAACCTGCGATGGATCGTCAATTGGAAACACCGCTGCGTTCTCGCACTGCAGGCTTTGCGGGAACCATGTCGCCCGAGGCGTCGAGGTTCTTCGCCGCTCTTGCGCAAGGTACGGCAAATCAACCAACAACGTTGCAATTGACAGTGCACGATGAAAGCGGTCAATCGTGGACACTCGCGCGGACTCGAACCAATCGCTTGGCAATGATCCCAGCGCCGAGCGGTCGCGAGGCAGATTGGTTGGTGGTACCCGCGTCACGCGGATTGGTGCGATTGCACGGGTACGATAACGGGCGAATAACAGCGCTGGCAACCAGTTCTAACCGATCATTGGTGCTTGAACCGCCTCTGGGGGATTCGCGCCAGCTCTGGCAAGTCGTACCGTCGCCAATGGCGCTCGGTCAGTTTGTTTTCGAGAGTGCTTTGTTTCCGGGATTAGTTTTGGGAGGAGGTCAGGGGCCGGGCTTCGGCCTGCATCCGCTGGCCAACGCGTCTCATCAAATGTGGTTGCCCATCGTTCCGCCAAACTTCGTCCCGGTAGAACCAGTGTGGCGCACCTCTCATACCGAAATCCGACCCAACCCTCCCCTAGAGCCGGCGCAATTGGAATTAATCAATTCGCATCGTTATGCGTTGATTGTGCTGGTTGCTGATCGACGAAGAACTGGGCAGCCGCTTAGTCAGGTGCGAATCGAACCTCAATCGCGAGCTACGTTGACCTTGGACCGCGACGCAGGTGCTACGTTGGTCGAAACTTGTGAGATTCGTTCTCTCAGCGGCGTGTGGACTCAAAGCCAGTTTGTAACTCCGGTTCCACCGACGATCATTTACGATTTGAGTGTGTACGAGGAACATCTCCAGTCTATCGCCATCGACCGAACAGGTACCAGCCCAAACCCGATCGAGGATGTTAACTACGTCCCCAAGAGCGTCGGATGGTTGCCGGTGCCTCCTGGCAATGATCTTGCAGATATCAGCCAGATGCGCATTTTCGAGGCAGCACAAGCAGCGAGAAACCCGGGAGCAGTCCGGCGGTTTGAAAAAGGAGCTTTCGATAAAAAATCAACCACCGATCCGTTGGACTCGATCCTCAACGAAGTTCAGCGCAAGAGTTCACCGACGACCAAGGAACGCCGCAAGCTGTGACTTTGCTTCCGACTAACGTATATTGCGATACTGCGATGAGGCAGCTTGACTCCTATGGCGTAATGGTCATGACTTTGGCGATTGTTCTCGCCTGGGCGGTGAAAGACAAGTGTGCTACAGCGCAGGAACAGTACTTTCGTTTACACACTTCCAGCGGTTCATCTGAGAATGCGCGATTAGAAGATCTCAGCGAGCCGCTGAAGTTTTCATTTCGATCCGAAGGTACTTCGCGAGTCTTAACTGCGTCCGAGGTCGTGCGCTGGGGAGCTTGGCAACCTCCTCAGAATTGCTCGGTGCTGTGGCTGGCCGACGGTAGCTGGATCGTTGGACGCCTAGAATTCGACGCCAAGGTAGCCACGATTTACGAAAACGACTGGCTAAATACGATCAGAATTCCGTTAGCTCTTTGCCGGGGAGTAGTAGTGTCAGCTCCCGTACGAGCCATGGATTGGTCTCGATTGCAATCGCAGATGACGTCCGCCCAAGGAGATAAGGACTCTATTTGGATGGAGGATGGTCGCAAGATGAACGGGATTCTCTCGATTCTGCCGGGGCCAGCGAACCGAGACACTGAACAAGCTAGCGCAGCAGTTTTCGCGCTCGAATCATCTGGCAAAAAAACCGAACTGGTTCTCGACGATGAAGTGCAGGCGATCGTCTTCAGCCCAGCGCTGCAGCCGCCGATCTTACGTGGTCCTGCCGCAGCCGCGATAGCACTTCGGGACGGTTCGCTGTTGAATGTTCGCCGTATGTCGCGAAATCCGTTGGGAAAACTGCGATTGCAGTTGGAGTTGCCGATTGAGATCGAATCGTTGGACGATAGTGCTCGGTTTGCTACGGCGGTTGACTATATTATCGGTTCGCCGAGCAAAACGGCTTGGGTCAGTGACTTCGCACCAACTCTGTATCGGTACTTGGGCAGTTCATCGTTGAAGTGGGATCTTGGAAGAGATCGCGATTTGTATGGACGCCCGCTGGTATTTGCCGACGGATTCGTTGCCAAAGGGTTGTCGATGCACAGCCCTTCACAAGCCGCGTATCGATGGGACGGATCCGCAGGGAAATTTCTGGCGGAGATTGTAATGGCGCCTCCGCCAGAGGCCACGTCGCAGGACCTCGGGTCGGTGTTATGCAAAGTAATTTTGGTGCGCGATGGCAAGTTAGTCGAAGCATTCACGTCGCGACCAATTCATGCAAGAACCCCTCCGCAAGCCGTCGAAGTTGATATCACTGGCGCGCAAACCGTCGTGATCAATACGGACCAAGCCGACATAGGACCACTGGGCGACCACGTGATTTGGCTGGACGCGCGTATGGTTGACTTATCGCCGACCGCCGCGGACAAGGCGCCCTGATACTCTTTCTTTTTGCACCGCTGAAACAGTCCCCACAAACACCTTGACGAACCATGACCAATCAACCCGATGTATCGTTGACCGATTTCCAACACAAGATTCGCGAGATGTACTACGAAAAGGACGTCCAGCGCGGAATTGATGGCACGTTTATGTGGTTGATGGAAGAAGTTGGTGAATTAGCGACCGCGTTGCGCCAGGGAACGCACCAAAAGCAATGCGAGGAATTCGCCGATGTGCTTGCTTGGCTAGCAACCATCGCCAACGTCGCGGGAGTCGACCTTGGCCAAGCGATCCATGACAAGTACGGTTCCGGCTGCCCGGGCTGTCATCGGTTGATATGTACTTGCCCGATGGAGGAAAAACCCTAACCTTGCGGCCGACCGGAGGCGACTTGAGCGTCAGGCGATTCTGATTCGGTTTCCTGAGCCATGAGGTAGGATTGGAAACTACGCAGTAGCATGTGGGCTTCTTCGAGCACCGATTTGATACGACGATCGCGAGCTTTCGAAGAATGAACTGTGACCCAAATATTCGTGTGGCAGATTTGATCGCGCCGACCAGGCGACGAAGTGTCGGCTCGCGCCAGCCGCACGTCTAGAGTGAGGGCGACAGGGCGATTCGCGCCGCGCTGTACTCCTGGTACGTTGCGACTATCAACGCGCAGGACCAGGTGATTCGGCTCGATCTTGAGCACTTCGCCTTTGTGGTCGTTGATGAAACCACCGAGTTTCTGTACAGCAATTTCGCTCGGCACGGGAGTGATGTACGACTTTTCGATGAGCGGTTCTTCGGATTGGCGTCCAAACCAACCAAGCCAGCCACTGCCTCCGCCTACGGAACCGGGTTTCTCTTTGATCACCGCGCCAAGCTGGATAACACGGTTCCGACCGGATTCCTTCGCAAGTAAGAGCGCGCGGTCAGCGCGTGAGAGAAAGCTCTCGTCGGTATCACCTACATGTACTTCGGTGACCCCAAAACTGGCCGTGACCGGATTACCGCGCAGCGCTGGAATGCCGCGTCGTTCGACGGCTTTGCGAATTTCTTCGGCGCGGACGATTGCGGACGGCAGATCGCAACCCGAGCAGAGAACGACGAACTCTTCGCCACCATACCGCGCCACGAAATCGCTTTCGCGGGCTAATTCACGCAATAAACTGCCGAAGACCACCAAGGCATCGTCACCGGCTTGATGGCCGTATGTATCGTTAATTCGCTTGAAATGATCGATGTCACAGATGATCATGCTGCCAGGAATTCCACCTTCCAAGTGCAAATTCACAAATTCTGGCAATTGGCGATTCAGTTCCGCGCGATTGGCGGTTCCAGTCAACGGATCGCGCGTGGCGCGTTCGTGGAGTGTCTGAACTCGCTGTTCGAGATTGGCTTGAGCCGACGCATCGCGAATTAGAAAGATGGCTCCGCACAGATCGCGATTTTGTCGAGTCACCGGTAATAAATGCATATTGACGTAACAATTTCGACCATCTCGATGTCGCAATTGCTGTCGTCGAATCGCTTGTACACGCGTGTTGAACACTTCGCGCAACGGACAGTCCTCTCTGCTGATTGACGATGCGTCTTCATTTAGCAAGCCCATCAATTCGGTAGTCCACACCTGGTGCAACATCAGTGCACCTCCACGGCCGGTCATGCGTTCGGCAGCGCGATTCCAGTGGAGGATGCGCCCGTCGTTATCAACATAGATTACTGCATCGCTGGTACTTTCCAGCAACCTGCTGTGATACAGCGCGTCGACCATTTGTTGACGCGTACCGCCGGCAGATGATTGGTTCCCTTCCTGCCAAAATCCTGGCGTCATATCGGTACCAACATCGCGGAGCCAGCGTTGGGCAGTGCGCGCGTCGTCCGCAGCCGACGATTTCTCGGCAATTAGCTTGGAAAATTCACTTACTAGTTCGGGATCGAATTGTGATCCCGCCAGCGCGAACAGTTCGCTGATTGCGACATCAGCTCCCATTGCTTTGCGGAATACTTGGTCACTGGTCATCGAATCGTAGGCATCGACAATCGCCAACATGCGGGCCGCAAGGGACGAAGGAGGATTATCCACTTGATTCTCGGTCGAATACCATTGGCGATAATTGCAGGCAATTTCGACCAATTCAGGGCTGGCTCCAGCGCCTCGCAGAATTTCACTTCCGAGTTGGTAGTGCAATTCCATCAGAGCCAGTTCTTCAGTGACCAGCGTTCCTCTTTTTTGCAGCAAATGTTCAGGGATACCAATCTTACCAATATCGTGCAGCAACGCGGCAACTTCGAGCAGCGCTCGCTGCTCGTCGGACATTTGGCGGTGATCAGCCCATGTAGAACAATTTAACGCAACCCGTAGCGAATGTGCCGCTGTTGGAGCGTGCTTTGCGCGTAGGGCCAAGAACAGGCCATTTGCTAGGCCTAGACGGGCACGCAGAAGTCGGCTTTCCAATTTCCGGGTCACGGCCGCTAGTTCTTGTTCATCCCGTTGTGGTGCCGCTGAAATACTCTGAGCGGTAGCTTCATCTCTACGACAGGATGCGGTGGATATTGTCCGTTCGTTAGCCATTTTTCCTAAGTTCGATTGCAATGCAAACTCTCAAACGCGGCACAGCGAACACGAAGGCGCCGAATGTTGGTGATACGGAAACCTAGGTCACAAATCGCACATGGTCAAACAGTATTTCAAAACAGATAGATAAAGGAGGTAAAATCGGCACCTTTGGACCTGCATGCTCACTTGTTTTTCAGATTGCGCAGGAATCAAGCTTTGCATGACCCCCAGTTGGAGGTGCAGACAATTGTTCTCAATTAGGGTTGACGCAATTTGGAAAATCATCGAACCTCTCAACGAAGTAACCTCCCAAAGTGATTGTACTTGTCGTGTTCGGTTTGGAGTGCGCTATGCCTTTGTCTCGCAATCCAAGAATGGATCGAAGAAAACGCATACTGCTAGACAGCGTTTCCCAAGGTGAAGATACAGTACCGCCGGTGCGAACTCGAGCCAGTCGTTCGTCCAAGGGAGATGTAGCATTTGAAGAAGTACAACCCAAACGAGGAGCTGGTTATAGCCAATCAGTACGACGCGCTTGTCAGCATCGACTTGTGCAGTTTATTCCAGTTCGCAAGCGAAGTTTGAGCGCCGTTGTACTCGCTGCGGTGCTTGTGCCAACGCTGTTATCCGCCGCGCACTTTGGTATTTTTGTTGGCCGAGTACTTCCTTGGGATACGCATCCAGTGGCCAGCGTCTTGGACGCCAGTCACCCTCGCAGTTTGGCTGCTTGGCTCGCCAGCCACCTGTGGTTATTGTGCTTGGTTACGACAGTGCTGACCTTTCAACTACGGCGACACAAGCTGGACGATTATATAGGCGAGTATCGCTTGTGGTTTTGGTTGGTACTCACGTGCTTGATCGGCAGCATTGACTCCACCACCAGAGTTACTCAGTTATTCGGCGCGGCGCTCGATCAATGGAGCCAAGTTCAGGTGGGATGGTCTGGAAACGCGATCGTCCAAGCAACTTTGGCGGTGCTAATCGGCATGTTGGGATTGCGACTGTGTACGGAATTAAAATCGGTCCCGGTTAGTTTGGTTCTATGGTTATTCGGTTTGCTGTGTTGGGCTGGCAGCTTGGCAGCGGCCCAGAGTATGCTGAAACTGGATGTTTCGCATCCGATGCGCTCCTGGTGCCGAGCGACTCTGTGGCTGGCTGGTTTGACGTCGATCTGGTTGTCCGGGCTCTTCTATTTGCGTTTTGTGTACATTGAGGCTCAACGCCGTTTTATCGTGCGCGGTGGATTGATTTCTGACCAACCAATTGCTTGGCGGAAACAAATCGCTGATATGTCGAGAAAAATCGTACCGGCGTCGTTGATCCGCGGGGCCGATCCCGCCGAAAGGATGTCGGACGAAGCGGCAGAGTACGAAAAAGTGGTTAGCGCGGGCCGGTTGGGGTCTACCATTTTCGGTGCCTTCCGCAAGCGTTCGGAATCGGCCACACCCCAAATTCCGAATCCATCCACTCATTCGTCAACGACTCAATCGACAGCGAGCAATACCACCGGCCAGCAAAACGCAGCTCCGCGATCAGGTTGGTCGAAGCGTTTTCTCACGTGGCGCAGGTCGGCAAGTCCAGCCGATGAGCAAATTCAGTCGGCGACTGGTTCCCAAAATACTACAGCCCGGCAACCTGCCGCAACTTCGACCAAGCATACCAATGGCCAGGAAACCTCCTTGGACGCATCGCAGCCGCGGCGTTCTCTGATGAGCCGATTAAAAGTTGTCTGGCCGAAGAAGAAATCCCGTCAACAAGAATCGGAAACGGCGCCGGTACCAAGCAAGAAAAAGAAACTTCACTGGCCAAAGATGCGCATTCCAAAACTGAAGTTTCCGAAAATAAAATTCCCATCGTTTGCATTGCCGCCGCCAACTGAGAGCGACAACGATGGTGTAGCGAACCCTACGAACTTGAAGCCAACCACTCAAGATCGACGACCTCTGCCGGGCACATCGCCCAGCGCCGATGTTCAATCAACGATCAATTTGGAGAGCGCCCGGGGTATCAGCAAAGCCGAACGGAAGAAGCTCAAACGCCTGCAGCGCGACGACGAACAAGATCGCCGTGCAGCTTAGCGACCGCTACGTCACTTCTCAATGTTTCAATTTAGTTTACATTCTCAGGAATGACGCCTTGATCCAATACTGGATTGACAAGAAGTGAACCGTTGGTGCTAGCCTCGGGCGTCGAAGGTGTTAAGAGGGATCGCAATTCGATGGACGATATCAATAGGTTTTGGGATGTCTTGCGTTCATTGCGTCTCAACTCCTTCGACGCCCGAGGCTAGCACCAACGGTTCACTTCTAATCAACCCAGGTCCAACCTGGCACGCGTCCCTAGCCGTATTCGCTGAGAATGAACGATGACCGTACGAACCCGTTTTGCCCCAAGTCCCACGGGATATTTGCACATTGGCGGAGTGCGCACGGCGCTATTTAATTGGCTGCTGGCGCGGCAAAGTGGCGGTCAATTTCTATTGCGCATCGACGACACTGATGCACAGCGCAACGTCCAAGAAGCGTTGCAACCGATCTTGGACGGCTTTCGTTGGTTAGGCATGAATTGGGACGAAGGGCCAGAAAATGGCGGGCCCTACGCTCCCTATTTTCAGTCGCAACGATTGAAATTGTATCAAGCGGCCGTGACTAAGTTGCTCGCTGCCGGGCACGCCTATCGCGACTACGCGCGCACCGAGGAATTGCAAGTTCAGCGAGATGCAGCGGAAAAATCCGGTCAGACCTTTGTTTACGATCGGCGCTGGATGGCCGCCGATGACAACGAGGCTGCTAAATTCGAAGCCGAAGGCAGGTCCGCTGTTGTGCGCCTAAAAATGCCCCGCGAAGGAAAGTGCCTATTGAACGATTTAATTCGCGATTCGGTGGAATTCGAATGGGCAGCCGAGCAAGATCACGTGATCCAGCGTGCCGATGGAACTTGTTTGTACCACCTCGCCAGCGTCGTTGATGATTACGAATTCAAGATCACGCATGTCGTTCGAGCTGTCGAACATCTCAGTAATACACCCCGTCAAATTTTTATCGCACAGTCGCTAGGCTATCCGTTGCCGATTTATGCGCACCTACCGTTTGTGGCTGAGCCAGGCGGAACGGCCAAGTTGAGTAAACGCAAACTGGACAAGTACTTAAAGCAAAAGGACTTTGCCTCATTGGCCGAACTGGGCCAGCGTATCGCCACGCGTACAAACCGGTCGCATTCTCTGGAGACGTTCAATCCTGTCGTGGTGGATTTTTATCGAGAGATCGGTTTTTTGCCGCACGCGGTGCTCAACTATTTGCTGCTAGTTGGTTGGTCGCTGGACGACAGTACCGAAGATTTCACAGTCGAGCAGATGATCCAGGCCTTTTCGCTACAACGAGTCAATAAGGCACCGGCGAGCTTTGATACACAAAAACTGGTGGCTTTCCAAACGCGTTGGATGCAGCGACTCGATATCAAGAAGAAAGTCGCGATGGTCTTGCCATATCTTCAGGATGCAAAACTCGTTTCAACGCCACCACCTTGCGACGTGGCGGAGAAACTTGAGCAAATTCTGCTGGCCGCTGGTGACCGCATCAAAGTCGCCGGTGACATACTCGAATTCGATGACTTCTTCATACCAGACGAGCAACTGGTGCTCGATCAAGCGGCCTTCGCAAAACGGCTTGGCGGCGACTTACTAGCGCAACGCTTATTGTCGAGCTATCGCGCGCTTCTGGAATCTGTAGAGCCCTTTGACGCGCACTCAACGGAAGTCGGCTTGAAAGGCTTGATCGAATCCGAATCGGTGAAAATTAACCAGATCATTCATGCCTTGCGATTGGCCGTGACGGGAAAAGTAGTTGGCTTTGGCATGTTCGAAACCTTAGCCACTCTCGGTCGTACCAGCGTCCTGGCACGCATCGATCGCGCTTTGGCAATGTGTCGCGTTTGAAGAGTCAACCGTTAGGTCAGGCATACAAGCCCGACGCGCACGAGTGAGAGCCTGGATTGACGCACTCGCTTGCGCATCGACTTTGCCTTGCCAGGATAATCTTGGTTAGCGCTAAACAGCTTTGCGAGATCTGTGAGTCATTGGAGGCGAATTTCGATACTTTTTCTGTGAGCGGTCAAGCCTTCAACAGTGGCAAGCTGCATTGCATAGGGAGCAATCTCACGCAGAGCCGATTCCGAATATTCGATGACGCTGCCAGCTCGCAGGAATGAATTTGCTGACAAGCCCGCTGCCCAGCGAGCCGTACCGCCAGTCGGTAAGACGTGCGACGGACCAGCCGCGTAATCACCAATGGCAACAGGGCTAAACGGTCCGAGAAACGTTGCCCCTGCGTTGCGAATGCGCGACAAAAGTTTTCTAGGACCCTCGCAGGCTATGTGCAAGTGTTCGGGCGCCAAAAGATTCGTGATTTCGCACGCTTGATCTGGGTCGCGGACAATAATGAATGCGCCAAATGCGTTCAGACTCTCAACCGTTAATTCATGGCGGCTTAACAACGTGACTTGTTCTTGGATAGCCTGCTCAACTCGATATACCAGCGATTCGTCCCAGGTTACCAGCAAACTTGCTCCCGGGGAATGTTCCGCTTGTGCGAGCATATCCGCGGCGACGTAACGCGCGCTGGTCGTCGTGTCCGCGATGACGACAACTTCGCTGGGACCAGCAATCGAATCGATATCCACGTTTCCGTAGAGCAGCTTCTTAGCTAGCGCGACGAACAAGTTTCCCGGGCCCACAATCTTGTCGACTGGTAACAATCCCGCAACACCATATGCCAATGCAGCAACTGCTTGAGCACCTCCGATCGGATAGACTTCGCGGACTCCCAATTCGTAGCAAGTGGCTAGTACATCGGGATTGTACGCCCCAAACTTTGTCGGCGGTGCCACGATCGCAATTTGTTCGACACCGGCTGCTTGAGCTGGTACGACAGTCATCAGCACGGTGGACGGGTATGCGGCAGCACCCCCTGGCACGCAGACTCCGATTCTATGCAGTGGTACGTAGCGCTGGCTGAGACGAACACCGACGCTCGGTTCGCATTCTACGTCGCGATGCAAGATCGCGCGCTGAAAAGTCAATACGTTGTCACGCACTTGGCGCACGGTCGATAGAAACTCGGCAGTCGCCGAACGATGCGCTTGGACGAGCATGTCTTCGGGCAATCGCAAACGGTCGGGATCAAGGTGTGCTCCGTCGAGTTGTTTACTGTATTCGACGACCGCCGCAATGCCGCGAGTTTTCACGGACTCGCAGATTCTCTGCACAACTTCGGCTGGCGTTAATGGCTCACCGAACACTCGCAGTGTCAGCTCACGCCCCTTGGGGCTGACTATATTTCCGGCTGGGCTTAGCTTAGCTCGCACCCGATCCAGTTCCTCACGAAAACCAGGAGTTCGCGCGTCGATGCGTTGAATACTTGTTGCCGATAATGGTAATGAGTTCATAAATCAATTTGGAAAATCAGAATCCCAATCAATTTTTGCGACCAGTCGAGCAAGCGACTAGAGTTGGTACATGAGCGTCATCGGCGAGCAAACGAATGGTCGCAAAAACTGGCAGGTGCAGTGGCTTGCCTGCATCGGACGGCGAATTTTTCACACCACAAAAAACGTGTTCGCATAACGTGCTATGATTCTAGCCAACTCGATGATTGCATCACCCCCAGGCAACGCAATTATCCAGCCATTCGGTAGAATATGAGCAAAATCTACCACGAGCCGATTCGCGACTGTTGACCACCTAAGGAGAATCATGAGTTCGACACCATTTGCCATCGATCTTAGAAGTGATACTGTGACCAAGCCCACTCGTGCGATGCGCCAAGCGATGGCGAATGCCGAAGTTGGCGATGACGTGATCTGCGTCGATCCCACGGTCGAGCAATTGCAGACGCGGATCGCCGACTTGCTGGGTAAAGAGGCGGCGTTGTTTATGCCCAGCGGTTCGATGACGAATCAGATCGCCATTCGATTGCATTGCCGACCGGGCGATGAATTCATTTGTGAAACGGATTGCCATGTTTTTAACTACGAGCAAGCCGCCTATGCGCAATTGAGCGGCGTGGCAGCTCGTACGGTGACGGGAGTGGCTGGGGTATTGCACGTCGATCAACTGCGAGGTCTGATTCGACCTGAAAATGACCATCAGGTTCGCACTCGGCTGGTGTGCTTGGAAAATACGCATAACCGGGGCGCCGGAGCGATCCAGCCGTTCGAAAACGTCGTGCAAATTTGTCAATGGGCACACGAAAATGACCTGAGGACGCATCTCGACGGCGCGCGATTATTCAATGCCGCTGCGGCGACAGGCATTTCAGAAAAACGGTGGGCGGAGAATTTCGATTCGGTCAGCGTCTGCTTTTCGAAAGGACTCGGTGCCCCTGTGGGCTCAGCGCTAGTGGGCTCCAAAGAGCTTATCAAACAAGCGCGGCGTGCACGCAAGCTATTTGGTGGTGCGATGAGACAGGTTGGCATATTAGCAGCCGGTGCACTATACGCACTCGAAAACCATCGCGATCGATTGAACGACGACCACGACCACGCTCGAATTCTCGCCGACACGATTCGCGCTACCGACGGCCTATCGCTCGATCCTGATCGCGTGCAAACCAACATCGTCATCTTCCGCGTCGATCCCGAGCTAGGTACTGCAAGCAATTTAGTGGCTCGACTCGGGCAACTTGGGGTCGGCGCTCTCGCAGTTGGCCCACAGAAGATTCGTTTCGTGACGCATTTAGATGTCAATCGCCAGCAAATCGACGCAGCTTGTGCGGCGATTCAAGATGCTGTGTCACTGCCTGTGGATACGAAGCAAGTTGCCGCACAGTACTAACGCGAGCGGCAGATGGGAATTGACCATGGCCTAAGCGAATACAAGCCCGATGCGCAAGATGTAACGATGAATAGCAAGAGCGTTGTGCGTCATGACGCGGAATTTTTTTTGAAATTTTTTTGTGGTTTGATTATGTTAACGTGAGTACGTAGGTGCCCGGCGCCGAATGGTCGGGTGAATT
>SXGS01110424.1_pt1 | contig 42471 bp, 26 predicted proteins | sample 3174681 | NCBI WGS metagenome assembly SXGS01 (sample SAMN11356861, study PRJNA531348) | freshwater metagenome | isolation source: freshwater sample F1-80 | place: China: Fuxian Lake, Yuxi | collected 2017-12-25 | reverse complement strand
GCCGTCGAGGATGCCGTCGCCGTCCGAGTCCGCGTCCAGGGCGTTGATCAGCCCGTCCGCGTCCGCGTCCTCGCCCGGCGAGCCCTCCTGGCCGTCCTCCACCCCGTCGTCGTCCGAGTCCGCGTCCAGCGGGTCCGTCCCGATCTCCAGCTCATCGACGTCGATGAGGCCGTCGTCGTCCGAGTCGCCGGGGGCGAGCCCGTCGTCATCGGGGTCGAGGGGGTCGGTGTCGCCCTCGTCGATGCGGCCGTTCCTGTTGGCGTCCTCGCCGCCGTCGGGGACGCCGCCGCGGTCGGTGTCGGGGTTGACCATGCTGGTGCGTGTGCTCGGGTCGGCGTCGGGGGCGAAGTTGCCGGCCTCCGTCTGGGTGTCGCGATCGGGGGTCGTGACCCCCTGCTCGGTGCCGTCGAGGATGCCGTCGCCGTCGGAGTCAGGGTCCAGGGGGTTGATCAGGCCGTCCCCGTCGGTGTCGACCGCGAGGTTGCGCTCCAGGCCGTCGATCAAGCCGTCGTCGTCGGTGTCGGCGTCGAGGGGGTCGGTCCCGAGGTGGACCTCGACGGCATCGGCGAGGCCGTCTGCGTCGCTGTCGAGCGGCGGCCTGTCGTCGGTGGGGTCGTTGGGGTTGCGCTCATCGCGGTCGCGGGTGCCGTTGAGGTTGGTGTCCTCATTGCCGTCGGGGACGCCGCCGCGGTCGGTGTCGGAGTTGACCATGCTGGTGCGGGTGCTCGGGTCGATGTCGGGGGCGAAGTTGCCGGCTTCAAGGTCGGTGTCGGGGCCGACCATCGAGACGCCGCGCTCGGTGCCGTCGAGGAGGCCGTCGTCGTCGGAGTCGGGGTCCAGGGCGTTGATCAGGCCGTCCCCGTCGGTGTCCTGGCTCCAGTTGGCCTCCTGGCCGTCGATCAGGCCGTCGTCGTCGCTGTCGGCGTCGAGGGGATCGGCCCCGACCAGCTCCTCCTCGGCGTCGGTCAGGCCGTCGTTGTCGCGGTCGAGGGGCGGCGTCAGGTCGTCGTTGGGGTCGTTGGGGTCGAGCTCGCCCTCGTCGATGCGGCCGTCGTGATCGGGGTCCTCGGCGCCGTCATCGACGCCGCCCGCGTCGGTGTCCGCGCTCCTTGGGTCGGTGGTGGTCAAGGGGTCGGCGTCCGGGACGAAGTGGCCCGCGTTCAGGTCCGTGAAGGCCCCCAGGTCCTCCCGCGTCAGGCCGAGCTCGGTGCCGTCGAGGATGCCGTCGTTGTCGCTGTCCGGGTCCAGCGCCCCGATCAGCCCGTCGCGGTCGACGTCCTGAACGCCGTCCTCGCCGTCGAGGGCGCCGTCGTCGTCGCTGTCGGCGTCGAGCGGGTCGGTCCCGACGCGCAGCTCGATGTCGTCGGCGAGGTCATCCCCGTCCCGATCGGGGTCACAGGCGTCGCCGAGGCCGTCGGCGTCCAGATCGGCTTGATCGGGGTTGGAGTCGAAGGGGCAGTTGTCCTCGTCGTCGAGGACGCCGTCGTCGTCGTCGTCGTCCGCGCAAGCGTTCCCGACGCCGTCCGAGTCCAGGTCAGCCTGATCGGCGTTGGGGTCGACGGGGCAGTTGTCGTCGGGGTTGGGGACGCCGTCGCCGTCGAGGTCGTCGTCGCAGATGTCCCCGAGGCCGTCGCCGTCGAGGTCCGCTTGATCGGAGTTGGGGTCCACGGGGCAGTTGTCGCGGCCGTCCTCGACGCCGTCGTTGTCGTCGTCGCCGTCGCAGGCGTCGCCCTGGCCGTCCCTGTCGAGGTCCTCCTGTTCGGGGTCGGCGACCAGCGGGCAGAGGTCGCGATCGTCATCGACGCCGTCGCCGTCGTCGTCGCCGTCGCAGGCGTCGCCGAGCCTGTCGCCGTCAAGGTCGCGCTGGTCGGAGTTGGGGTTCACGGTGCAGTTGTCGGTGCCGTCGAGGACGCCGTCGCCGTCGTCGTCGATGTCGCAGACGTCGCCCTGGTCGTCGCCGTTGAGGTCGCCCTGGTCCGCGTTTGAGGCGTCGGGGCAGTTGTCGACGTTGTTGAGGACGCCGTCGCCGTCGCGGTCGTCGTCGCAGGCGTCGCCGAGGCTGTCGCCGTCGGCGTCGCGCTGGTCGAGGTTGGCGACCAGGCGGCAGTTGTCGTCCTCGTCGAAGACGCGATCGTTGTCGTCGTCGGGGTCGCAGACGTCGCCGAGGATGTCGCCGTCGTTGTTGGCCTGATCCGGGTTCTGGATCTGGGGGCAGTTGTCCTCGACGTCGCCGACGCCGTCGCCGTCCCTGTCGACGTCGCAGATGTCGCCGAGGCCGTCCTCGTCGCCGTCGGCCTGGTTGGGGTTGGGGGTCAGCGGGCAGTTGTCGTCGACGTCGCCGACGCCGTCGCCGTCATCGTCGGGGTCGCAGGCGTCGCCCAGGGCGTCCTGATCCGTGTTGATCTGGCCCGTGTTGGGGGTGTCGGGGCAGTTGTCGACGGTGTTGAGGACGCCGTCGCCGTCGCGGTCGTCGTCGCAGGCGTCGCCGAGGCCGTCTTCGTCGAGGTCGCGCTGGTTGAGGTTGACGGCGAGGCGGCAGTTGTCCTGGCCGTCGAGGACGCCGTCGTTGTCGTCGTCGGGGTCGCAGGCGTCGCCGAGGCCATCGCGATCGGTGTCGAGCTGATCGGCGTTGGCGTTGAGGGGGCAGCTGTCCTGCCCATCGGAGATCCCGTCGTTGTCGTCGTCGGGGTCGCAGGCGTCGCCGAGGCGGTCGCGGTCGTTGTCGGCTTGATCGGCGTTGGGGTCCAGGGGGCAGTTGTCGGCGCCGTCGGCGACGCCGTCGCCGTCGTCGTCGGGGTCACAGGCGTCGCCGAGGCCGTTGCTGTTGGTGTCGCGCTGGTCGGCGTTGGCGTTGAGGGGGCAGTTGTCGTCGCCGTCGGGGAGGCCGTCGCCGTCGTCATCGCCGTCGCAGATGTCGCCTATCCTGTCGCCGTCGAGGTCGCGCTGGTCGGAGTTGGGGTCCAGGGGGCAGTTGTCGGTGCCGTCGAGGACGCCGTCGTCGTCGTCGTCGATGTCGCAGACGTCGCCGACGCCGTCGGGCTCGTTGTCGGCCTGATCGGGGTTGACGGCGGTCGGGCAGTTGTCGGCGCCGTCGAGCAGGCCGTCGTCGTCGTCGTCGGGGTCGCAGGCGTCTCCGAGGTCGTCACCGTCGGTGTCGAGTTGATTGGCGTTGGCGTCGGAGGGGCAGTTGTCGGCGCCGTCGAGGACGCCGTCGTTGTCGTCGTCGGGGTCGCAGACGTCGCCGAGGCGGTCGCGGTCGTTGTCGGCCTGATCGGAGTTGGGGTCCAGGGGGCAGTTGTCGGCGCCGTCCGGCACGCCGTCGCCGTCGTCGTCGGGGTCGCAGGCGTCGCCGAGGCCGTCGCGATCGAGGTCCGTTTGATCGATATTGGCGAGGGCGGGGCAGTTGTCGGCGCCGTTGGGGATGGAGTCGCCGTCGCGGTCGGGGTCGCAGGTGTCGCCGAGGCGGTCGCCGTCGAGGTCCGCTTGATCGGCGTTGGCGTCCACGGGGCAGTTGTCGGCGGTGTCGGGGACACGGTCGTTGTCGTCGTCGTCGTCGCAGGCGTCGCCGAGGCGGTCGCCATCGGAGTTGAGCTGGTCGGCGTTGGGGTCGACGGGGCAGTTGTCCTCGACGTCGCCGACGCCGTCGCCGTCGAGGTCGTCGTCGCAGGCGTCGCCGAGGCCGTCGTTGTCGTTGTCGAGCTGATCGGCGTGGAAGGTCAGGGGGCAGTTGTCGACGTCGTCGTCGAGGCCGTCGCCGTCGTCGTCGTCGTCGCAGGCGTCACCGAGGCCGTCGCCGTTGATGGGGTCGTTCCTGTCGGTGTTGACCTGCCCGGTGTTGGGGACGGTCGGGCAGTTGTCCACGTCATCGCGGATCCCGTCGCCGTCCTGATCGTCATCGCAGCTGTCGCCGAGGCCGTCGTTGTCCTGATCGGCCTGATCGGCGTTGGGGTCGAAGGAGCAGTTGTCGGCGCCGTCGAGGACGCCGTCGTTGTCGTCGTCGGGGTCACAGACGTCGCCGAGGGTGTCGACGCCGTCGGCCCGGTCGTTGTCGGCCTGATTGGCGTTGGGGTCGATGGGGCAGTTGTCGGCGCCGTCGAGGACGCCGTCGTTGTCGTCGTCGGGGTCACAGGCGTCGCCGAGGGTGTCGCCGTCGGTGTCGAGCTGGTCGGCGTTGGGGTCGATGGGGCAGTTGTCGGCGCCGTCGAGGACGCCGTCGTTGTCGTCGTCGGGGTCGCAGGCGTCGCCGAGGCGGTCGCGGTCGTTGTCGGCCTGGTTGGCGTTGGCGACGGCGGGGCAGTTGTCGTTGGCGTCAGGGATCCCGTCGTTGTCGAGGTCGGGGAGCAGGAAGGCGGTGATCCTGTGGTCGTAGTAGGTCATGCCGCCGCGATCGCGGCCGCGGACGGCCAGCAGGTTCTCCTGGCCGGGGCGGACGAGGTTGAAGGGGATCTCGAAGACGAAGCTGTCGCGGGTCGCGCAGCCCTCGTGGAGTCGGAAGCCGGAGAGCCGGGTGCCGTTCCAGAAGAGCTCGACGAGGTCGTTGTCGATGGCGAGGCCGACGGTGACGCGCTGGACGAGGGGCGAGATCGTCACGGTGTGGCGGACGAGGACGTCGGTGTTGACGGGCCAGCCGGTGCCGACCAGCGGGCAGCCGCAGCAGGTGCCCTGGCCGATCCCGCGGGTCGCGCGGGTGAAGCCGCTGTCGTTGAAGCCGAAGTTGAACCAGCCCGGCGGGTCGGTGCCGATGGAGACGGGGTTGAAGAGGTATCCGCCCGCGTCGTAATTGAAGAGCTGCGTATTCTGGGCCTCGGCCGAGCGCCCGATCATGGAGATCGCGGCTACGCAAAGGAAAGAGATGAGAAGCAGGAATCCTGCGCGCATGGAGCTCTCCGTCGTTGTTGATACCGCGGACAGCTTAAAGCTTCATGGAACTTTGCGCCAACTCAAAGGCCCAGCGATCTCGGCTCAGCCTCCGGCCACGGAGGCGATGCCCAGCATCGCCATGGCCCCGAAGATGATCGCGATGTTGAGGGCCATGAACATGACGCCCAGGCAGCCCAGGCTCAGGCCGCCTATCGCCTGCCCCTTGCCCGCGCCGTTCATCTGATTGGCCTTGGAGATCCCGAGGCCGCCGGTGACCACGGCCACCAGCGACAGGATCCCGGCCAGCCCCATCGGCAGCCACGACAGGAAGTTGACGATGGGGATGAAGCCCATCCCGCAGGCGCACATCCCCAGCAGGATCGAGACGACCCCGGAGACCAACGACACCACCGCCACCGTGTTCTGCTCCATGTCCACACCCTGGGCTCGATCATCCCCGCTCGTTGGCTACCCGACGAGCATGACCCCCGCGCCGCCCAAATGCAACCTGGGGTGGATCGGCGCGGTGGTCGCCGGGGTGGGTGGGGAGATTAAATCGGCGGCCCGTTGCCCGAAAGGTCCGCTCGCGGGCTCCAAGGGGGTCGTGTGGTTCAGCGCACAGAAACGGCGAGGGCTGGATGAGCAAGGGAAGTGGGTCGAGGTTGAGCGCGGGGCGGTGGGCGCAGGTGGTCAGCTGGAGTTTGATCGTGGTGGCGTCGTTGCTGGCGTTCAAGCGCTACAAGGATGTGGGCAACCTCGACTTCGTGACGCCGGAGGAGATCCACGAGGTCTCGATCATGCAGACCTTTGACTCCGATGGGAGCGAGGTCCGGCTCAAGACCTTTCTGCCGGTCAGCGACAGCCACCAGACGATCGTTGCGGAGCGCAACACGAGCAGCGAGCTGGATTTTTCGACGATCTCGGAGGAGGGCAACCGCATCGGTGAGTGGCGGGGGGTGCCGACCGAGGGTCAGAAGACGGTGGTGTACCACTTCCAGGTTCATGGCCAGGGGTTGAGGTACGAGATCGACCCGGGGTTGATGGTGGAGCAGCCGCAGCCGTCGGGCGCGGCCAGGAAGTACCTGGAGCCGACGGACGTGATCCAGTCGACCAACGCGGAGATCATGGCGCTGTCGGATCGGCTGATGCCGCCGGGCGGTCGCGTGGCGGACTACCTCAAGGCCGTGTTCGACGAGGTCCAGGGGTTGAAGTTCAAGCCCTTCAAGGGGACGACGGACGCGCTGACGGCGCTGCGGCTTGGGGAGGCCAGCTGCAATGGGCGCTCGCGGCTCTTCGTGGCGTTGATGCGGGCCAGGGGGTTGCCGGCGAGGCTCGTCGGGGGGCTCGTGATGACCCAGGGTGAAAAGCAGACCAGCCACCAGTGGGTCGAGGTGCTCGTGGGGGGTCACTGGGTGCCGATGGACCCGACCAACGACCACTTCGCGAGGTTGCCGCACCATTACTTGACGCTCTACCGCGGCGACGAGGCGCTCTTCAAGCACACCACGGATATCGGATTTCATCATTTGTTCAAGGTGCGTCGGGAGATGGTGCCTCGGCAGACTCTGGAGACGAACAAGACCTCTCTGGGCCTGTGGGGGTTCTTCTCGGAGATCGGCATCCCGCTCGATCTGCTGAGGGTGGTCATCATGATCCCGCTGGGTGCGGTCGTGGTGGTGCTCTTCCGCAACGTGGTGGGGTTGAAGACCTTCGGGACCTTCCTGCCGGTGCTGATCGCGGCCTCGGCGCGGCACACGGGGCTCTTGTGGGGCATGGTCGGGTTCGTCGCGTTGATCCTCTTCGCCAGCGGGGTGCGGCGCGTGACGGCGCGGCTGGAGCTCTTGCACTCGCCGCAGCTTGCGGTGTTGTTGACGGCGGTCATCGGCGGGATGCTCTTCGGGGGTCGCGCGGCCGTGGAGCTGGGCTTCACGTCGCTGGGTCGGATCTCGCTCTTCCCGGTGGCGATCCTGGCGATCACGGCAGAGCGCTTCACGCTGATGGAGATCGAGGAGGGCGCCAGGGAGGCCTGGTGGACGATGGCCAGGACGCTGCTGGTGGTGGCCTTCTGCTACCTGACGATCAACTCGCTGTCGCTGCAGATCCTGATGCTGGCCTTCCCGGAGCTGCTGCTGCTGGTGGCGGCGATCAACATCTGGCTCGGGCGTTGGGTGGGGCTGCGGATGACCGAGTGGATACGCTTTCGCGGGCTGATGTGGGGAGGGGCGGGGGCATGATGAAGCGCCTGTTCGACTGGATGGTGCCGCCGGGCGCTGGCGACGTGCTGGGGATGAACCGCCGCAACGTCGAGTTCGTGTTGACGCGCAACCCGCGTCGTCACTTCGCGATCGCCAACGACAAGCTGCTGGCCAAGAAGATCCTGCGCGAGGCTGGCGTGGCCGTGGCCGACACGCTGACGACCTTCGAGAGCTTCTTTGATGTCGGGCAGATCGAGACGCGGCTGGAGGGGCTGGAGGAGTTCGCGATCAAGCCGGCCCACGGCAGCGGCGGGCGAGGGATCCTGGTCATCACGGAGCGCGAGGGGGGGCGCTTCAAGACGGCGGGGGGGCGCTGGCTGGAGGCCGAGGCGCTGCGGCGCCACATCGCCGACATCGTCTACGGCGTCTACAGCCTCGACAGGGGGGACGTGGCGATCGTCGAGCCCCGGCTGGTCCCCCACCCCTTCTTCGCGGCGCTCTTCAAGGACGGGTTGAGCGACATCCGCGTCATCGTGATCGACGACGTCGCGGCGCTGTGCATGGTCCGGGTTCCGACGAAGGCCTCGGACGGCAAGGCCAACCTGCACCAGGGGGGTCTGGGGCTGGCGGTGGATCTGGAGACGGGGCAGATCGAGCGGGCGAGGTGGAAGGGGGCGCTGATCACGCACCACCCGGACAACGGGGCGCCGGTGGTGGGGCTGACCGTGCCTTGCTGGGGCGAGATCGTCTCTCTGGCCGAGCGCGCCTCCAAGGCCGTGCCGCTCGACTACCTTGGTGTGGATCTGGTCATCGACGCGCGGCTTGGGCCGCTGGTGCTGGAGATCAACATCCGGCCGGGCCTGGAGATCCAGAACGTGACCGGGGTGCCGCTGCGGCGGCGCCTTGTCGAGAAGGCAAGGGAGAGGTCATGATCGACGCCATCAACAAGCTCCAGACCGAGTCCTTCATCCCGCTGCTCGGGCTCCTGCTGGTGATCATGGGCGTGTCGCTCTACGTCGACAACCGCGCTGAGCAGGCCGCCAGCCGCTACACCGTCGTCCAGGTGACCGCGGCGGTCCAGGGCTGGGATTCCGACAGCCTCTCGGAGGGCTCGGCCTACGAGCGCGACACGGCCAGCGTCATCGACCCGAGCCTGGAGCGGCCGGCCATCTTCAAGGCCAGGAAGCTGTCGCGCGCTGGCGATCAGGTGGCCGCCATCGAGGCCGTGCGCGAGGCGCTGGCGCAGACGCCGGGGGACCCGGCCGTCCTCAACGAGCTGGGCGTCTACCTCATCCGGGCGGGGCGGGCCGCCGAGGCCATCGAGGTCCTGGGCCAGGCGCTGGTTCAGCGGCCCGGCTATGATCGTGCGCTCTACAACCGCGCCCTGGCCCTGTCGTCAACGGGGCGCCGCGAGGAGGCCATCGCCGACTACCGCGAGGCGCTCAAGCTCAACCCGCGCTACTTCGAGGCGACGCTCAACCTCGGCAACCTCCTGCTCGACGCCGACAAGCTCGACGAGGCCATCGAGGTCTTGAACCGCGCCACCGGGCTGGCCGGCAACGAGGGCAAGGCGCGGGCCTTCCAGTCGCTCGGCGTGGCGCTCAACCGAGGGGGGCGCGCCAAGGAGGCGCTCAAGGCCTACGACCGCGCCATCGAGTTCCGCCCCGACTACCTGCTGCCGCGCTGGAACCAGGTCCTGCTGCTGACCAAGGAGGACACCGAGCAGAGCCGCGCCGCGGCCAACGAGCGCCTCGAGAAGATCTTCCAGCTCCAGCCTGACTTCGCGCCGGCGTGGTTCCAACGCGGCCGCCTGGCCTCCAAGGCCGGCGACGACGACGCGGCGCTGGAGGCCTACACCCGCGCCGCGCGCCTCGACCCTGGCTTCTTCAAGGCGCTCTACAACCGCGCCCTGCTCGCCCAGCGCCTCCAGCGGCCCGAGTCCCAGCAGCTCTTCGAGCGCCTCGCGGTCGACTTCCCCGAGCGCGCCGAGCCCCTCTTCCAGCTCGCCCGCGCCGCCTACCAGCAGTCTCGCCATGACCAGGCCCTCGCGCTCTACGAGCGCGCCCTGGCCCTCAAGGAGGGCGACTACCCCGAGGCCAGGCTCAACGTGGGCATCACGCTCAAGGCCCTGGGCCGGCACGAGGAGGCCCTGGCCGCCTTCGACGGCCTCATCGCCGCCAACCCCGACTACGCCGCGGCGCACCTCAACCGGGGGCTTGTCCTGGTCCAGCTCAAGCGCTTCGATGAGGCCCACGGCGCCTACAAGGCCGCCGTGGACCTCAAGCCAGACTACGCCACCGCGCTCTACAACCTCGGCAAGCTCCACGCCCAGAAGAAGGACCGGGCCAAGGCCATCGAGGCCTACGAGCGGGCTCTGAAGATCGACCCCACCCACGTGCGCTCCGCGGTCAACCTCGGCGTCGAGCGCTCGGCCCAGGGCGACCTGGAGGGCGCCGTCGCTGCCTACCGCCGCGCCGTCGAGGTGTCGCCGCGCTACAGCCCCGCGTGGCGAAACCTCGGCGTGAGCCTCAACAAGCTCAAGCGCCGCGAGGAGGCCGCCGAGGCGCTGCGGACCTCTCTGGAGATCGACCCCAATCAGCTCGACGTGCGCAACGCCCTCGGGACCATCTACTCCAAGCTCGGGCAGACCGAGCTCGCCATGGCGACCTTGAACGAGGTCCTCGACCAGGCGCCTGAGCGCGTCAACACGCGCTTCAACCTGGCCATCCAGCTCGGCCGGCTGGGGCGGGTGCGCGATCAGGAGGAGGAGCTGCGCCGCGTCCTCAAGCTCAAGCCGACCCACCGGAAGGCCGCCGTTCGCCTGGCGCGCCTGCACCTCGACCAGAGTCAGGAGCAAGCGGCGATCGAGGCGCTGGCCCCGCTGGCCAGCGCCCGCAAGCCCAACGCGCAGGTCCTGACCACGCTGGCCCGCGCCCGTTGGGCGCTCGGAGAGAAGGCCGCCGCCCAGGCGCTGCTCGAAACGGCCAAGGCCGATCACCCCAAGGACGCCAACCCCATCGCGGTCGAGGCTGAGCTCGCGCTGGCCGCAGGCCAGCGAAGCCAGGCGGTCGCGCTCTACAACCGCGCCCGCGCTCTTGATCCCATGAACTTCGAAGTCACCCGGCTCGCTCCGCGGCTGGGCACCCCTTGATGAGGACCACGACGATGCACCGAACGCTGCTGCCCCTGCTGATCTCCCTCGCGCTCGCCTTGCCGGCCTGTTTTACGGACGCCCCGGTCAAGGGCAAGCTCCGGATCGAGGAGCCCGAGCCCGAGCCCGAGTCCGAGCCCGAGCCCGAGGTCGCCGAGCCTGAGCCCATCGACATGCCCACGGAGGACGAGGAGGCTTTCCAGGCCGCGCTGCTTCTCTACGACGCGCGCCAGTACGAGGAGGCCCTGGCGGCCTTCGAGGCCTTCATCCGGAGCTTCCCCGAAAGCCCCCGCGCCGACAACGGCGCCTACCTGCTGGCCCGCTCGCTCTTCGAACTGGAGCGCTACACCGAGGCCCTGCCGCGCTTCGCCGACTTCCCGGCCACCTACCCGGGCAGCGCCCTGCAGGACGACGCCAGCTACTACGTCGCCCGCACCCATTACGAGCTCGGCGACCTGGCCGACGCCATCGCCGCCTTCGACGCCTTCCTCCTGAGGGACCCCGAGAGCACCTACCAGGACAACGCCCGCTACTACGCCGGCCGCGCCAACTTCTCGCTGGAGCGGTTCCCCGGCGCGCTGGTGCGCTTCGGCGAGGTCATCGCCCAGGCCGACAGCAGCTACCGGGACGCCGCGCTGCTCTGGGGAGCGCGCGCCCATTATGAGCAGGGCAAGCTCGACGGCCCCCGCTCCCCCAGCTTCAACGAGGCCGACGCCCTCTTCGAACAGCTCATCGCCGACTACCCGGGCTCGGTCTACGAGGACAACGCCCGCTACTACCACGGCATGACCCGCTATCAGGCCCGAAACTACCCCGAGGCCGCCGCTCGCCTGGCGATCGTGCGCGACACCTTCCCCGAGAGCATCTACGCCGACAACGCCTCCTACTTCGGCGCCTACAGCACCTACCTGACCGGCGATCTGGCCCAGGCCCAGGCCGGCTTCGACGCCCTGGTGATCGCCTACCCTGGGAGCAACTACGCCGACAACGCCACCTTCTGGGCAGGCCGCACCCGCTACGAGCGGGGAGACTTCGCTGGCGCCATCCCCCTGCTGGAGCGCCTCATCGCGGACTTCCCCGACAGCAACTACCTCGACAACGCCTACCTCTACCTGATCCGAGCGCACGTCGGCGCCGGCGACTGCGCCGCCGCCGCCGACGCCCTGGCGGCCATGCGCGCCGCGACGCCCGGCAGCAGCCTCATCAACTTCGCCCAGCGCGCCAGCAATGGCTGCTGACCCACGACAACCGGCGCGGACCGACCTCGCCGCGCCGCCTCGAAGCGCCTGGAGGGGCCGCGCGCGCCAGGCGGCCCTCGGCGCAGCGCTGGCCGCCCTGACCGCTTGCGCCGAGCGCTCCCCGCTGGCCGGCGGGGACGCGACCGCCGACGACCGCGCCGTCAAAGCCATCGCGGAGGCCTACGCCGCACGGGACTGCGCCGCCGTCGAGGGGCTCGCGGCCAGCTACGAGACGACCTCCGTCGAGCGCCACCAGGCCGTCACCTACATGTTCGGCCGCTGCTTCTACCTCACCGGCCGATACCCCCAAGCCGCCACCACCCTGGCCAGGATCTCCAACCTGACCCCGCCGGGCCGCCTGACCGACGACGCCCTCTACTTCCTGGGCCGCTCCCACTACCGCCTCAAGGCCTGGCCCGAGGCCGAGGCAGCCCTCCTGACCTATCGGGAGCGCTTCGACCACCAGCCCTACCAGGACGACGCCCTCTACTTCCTCGGCAAGATCCGCCTGCGCGTCGACGAGCCCGACGCCGCCCTGGTCATCTTCGACGCCCTCATGAACGACGAGCGCTCCTCCCCGATCCGGCGAGCCGGCGCCGCCTACCAGTCCGGCAAGGCCGAGGTCGCCCTGATCCGCCTGGACCCGGACGCCGCCGATGCCCACCGCCTCGCCGCGCGGGCGTGGTTCGAGCGCATCCTCGAGGACCACCTGGAGTCGATCTACGCCGACAACGCCCAATACCAGCTCGCCGCGCTGCTCTACGATGAGGGGCGGCTCCTCGAAGCCGAGGCGGCGCTGCTGGACTTCGAGGCCCGCTGGCCCCGAAGCGCGCTCTCGCACCTTTCCCTCTACAAGCGCGGCCGGATCGCCGAGAAGCTCGGCGACGCCCAACGCGCCCTGACCCTCTACGAGGCCTACGAGGCCACCTTCGCCGGCGCCTCCTTCGCCGACAACACCCGCTACCGCAGCGGCCGCGTCCTGCTCCGCGAGGCTGAGCGCCTCGACGACGAAGGCTCCAGCGACGCGACAGTCGCCTACGCCGCCGCCGAGCTCACCCTGGCCAGCGCCCTGACCGACTTCCCCGACACCCTCCTGGCCCACCGCATCGGCTACTTCCTTGGCCGCGCCCGCTACGCCCGAGAGGCCTTCTCGACCGCCATCTCGGCCTTCGCCCTCACCCTCGAACACCCCGAGAGCATCTACGCCGACAACGCCTCCTACTACACCGGGCGCTGCCTCTACCGACTGGAGCGCTACGAGGACGCGCGAGCGCGCTTCGCCCTGCTCCCCCAGACGCACCCCGACAGCCCCTACCTCGACGACGCCGCCTACTTCAGCGCGCGCTCAAGCGCCCAACAAGCCCGCTGGGTCGAGGCCGCCGAGGCCTTCGAGGCCTTCACCCTGACCTTCACGCTGAGCCCCTACCTCGACAACGCCTTCGACCAGCTCACCCTGGCACTCCTCGCCCTCGATGACTGCGAGGGCGCCCTGGCCGCCCTCGCCAGGATGCGCGCCGCCACACCCGACAGCGCCCTGATCGACGCCGCCTCTGCCCGCACGCTGGCCGCGTGCCCGGAGGGAGAATGAGCGCCTCTGCCCGCGCCCTCGCCCTCGCCTGCGCCCTGGCCGCTGCGCTGGCCTCAACGGCCGGGGTCGCCTGGGCCAGCCCCCATGACCCCGCGCCCGGCGTCGACGCCGACAACGCCGACAGCGACCCCAACGCCGACAGCGACAAGGAGGGAGGCGACCCAGACGACGCGGGGCTCGCCGCCGACCCCGACGACAAGGCCCGCGCGACCCCAAGGAAGAAGAAAAAGAAGGCGCGCACGAAGCGCAAGTCCCGGCTGCCCGAGGTCCACACGCTCGTCGGCCGCCGCTGGATGTTCCTGATGCCCATCGAGGCCAGCCTCGCCGGCGGAGCGCTGAGCGGGTTCCGGCTCCTTGATCAACGCGGACCCTTCGTCGAAGGGTCTCTCTCCGCGGCCCCGAGCATGCGCTACCAGCGCGGCAAGCTCCTGCTCGCCCTGCCCGTCGAGCTGGCTCACAGGCAGCCCTTTGAACACGACATCCAATGGACCCACGCCAGCGCCGGGCTCTCCCTGGACGCCAGAGTCCGCGACGACGTCGAGGTCGGCGCAAAGCTGCGCGGCCTCTGGAAGATCCGCCCCTCCTGGCCCGACCTCTACCAGCCCATCCTCGATGACAAGGGCCTGCCCACCGGATCGCTCAACCCCACCGCCAGATACAGCCGCAACACCCTGGACGCGGACGCTCACGCCCAATGGCGGCTCGACGACCTGCGCCTCTTCGCCTCAGCCGGCTTCGAGCGCCTCGTGGCCACCAAGGACCCCAACTTCGACCCGATCCTCCGCCCCACACACCTGACCCCGCCCGACAGCGACCGCTGGAGCGGGCGCCTCGGCGTCGACGGCGGCGCCGACCCCTGGCGCTGGCGCGTCGAGGCGCGCGCCGCCCACGTCGCCCACGCCTTCGACTTCGCCAGAGACGCCGGCACGGGGCTGACCCACGCCGCGCCCGGCGCCCTGCCCCCCAACCCGCTGGCCCGCTTCACCCTCATCGGCCTCGGCCACCGCTCGACCTTCCAGCTCAGGACCCTCAAGACGCGCCTGACCCTGGACCTCGACATCGACCACAACCGCGACGCCTTTGATGGCTATCAGACCTGGACCCAGCTCGGCCTCTCGCCCGCCTTGCGCCTCAAGCCCGCGCCGCGCTGGAGGATCGACCTCGGCGCCAGCGCCCGATGGCGACGATACACCCCCGACGGCTACCAGGCCGGCCCCACCCACGCCCCCCTCGACGACGGGGACAGCGTCCGGGCCGCCGCCACCCTGCGCTTCGAGGCCGAGCTCGCCCACACCCTGAAGGCCACGCCCGTGACCTTCTTCGTCAACGGCCAGCGCCTCGACATCGACACCAACTTCCCCGACTACACCCCGACCCTCAACCCCCCTGGCACCGCGCTGGATGTCGATCAGGACACCCTCAACATCCAGGTGATGGCAGGCGCGAGGGCCGAGTTCTAACCCCAGACCACGAAGGCTTCATGAACGCCAACCCCCGGCTCCCCCTGGTGCTCACCCGCCTCGCGGCCTCGATGACGCCCCTCGGCAGCAAGGACGAACCCACCCCCTTTGTTGAAATGGCGGGATCCCTCTGGACTGCGCCGCCATGAACGGCCCATGCCTGGCCGCCTTCTGCGACCCCCGCGCCAGCCCGCGCCACCCCACCCCGAGCGCCACCCTTCCGCCCTCGATCCACAGCCCTCGGCCACCTCGGCGCCCTCGCTCCGCTGTGAACCCCCAGCCCACCCCAGGGCGTCAACAACCGTTCACACCTGCTGCGCTCCAGGGTCGAAAGTGCGCTGGCATGGCGAGATCAAGGGCTCGGGGAGATCCTGGCACGCCTGCTGCTTCTGCCTCGCGTCGCCACCGAAGCGAGGAGACGCCATGAGCACCGCCGCCCGAGCCGCCCTGATCACCGCCCAGACCCTGATGTGCGCCGCCCTCGTGGGATGCGCGGCGGCGCCGCCGACGCCGACAGCGACGATGTCGTTGGCGCCGGGGCAGGCGCCCGTCTCGCTGGCCGGCGACGAGGTCCACCGCCGATGGGGCGCGCCGCCGAACAGAGACGACCGGGCGCCCGAGGCGCAGGAGGTCGGCGCCGAGCCTGTCAACGAGGGTTCACAGGGTGACCCGGAGGCCGACCCGACCCGCTCGAAGCTCAACGAGGGCTTCTTGAACGTGCAGCGCTCGGCCGACCAGTGCCTCAGCCGCGCGATGAAGCGCGACGGCGAGGTGCCCGTGTCGAAGGTGCGGGTGCGGCTGAGGATCAAGGGGGACGGGCGGGTGGAGAGGCTGGCGCTGGACGACGCGCTGGACGACTCGATCTTCGGCAGGTGCCTCAAGTCCCACACCGACCGCTGGCGCTTCGCGGCCTGGGAGGGCGCCCCCGTCGAGGTGACCCGGATCTTCGTCTTTCAATAGTCCGGAGGGCCGACCCTCTTTTTAACGCCTCGCTCCCCTGGGGGTCTGCTGGTTTGAGGTCGCCGCGATGGCTGGCCGAACCGACCCGAGGGAGCACGCCATGAACACACGCCCGCACGCCCTGCCCGCAGCCTTCGTCGCGGCGATGATCCTGATCTTGATCGCGCTGCCCGCGCTGGCTGGCCCTGACAAGGGAGGCAGGAAGGCCGAGCGCGCCGTGATCGAGGCGCACCTGAAGCTGGCCGACTATTACATGCTCGACGGTCAGTACGGCGAGGCGCTCAAACATTTTGAGGCGATCATCGACACGGACCTGAAGTTGCCCGAAGATCCCGATCCCGGGGCCGAGGCCTTCGGGAAGGATCGCCGCAAGGGCGGCAAGGGGGTCCACGTCAAGGTCAGAGCGCACGTCGGGGCCGCGATCGCGGCCCACAAGGCTGGCGACCCGGACAAGGCCGAGCGGATCGCAGCGGCCGGGATCGAGCTGGCCCGCGCTCACGGGGTCAAGCGGGGCGTCAAGGTGCTGGAGCGCTTCCTGGACGATCCCGACGAGGTCGCCGACCGCGCCGCGCCGACCCTCAAGGCCCTCAAGGCTCGCCTGGAGGTCGCCCAGAAGCGGACCGCCGGGCCATGAGCGGTGTTTTGACCGCAGAGGGGCTCCTGGGGCTGTCCTGGCCTCAGGAGCGAGGCCCGGATGGGGCGCAGAGCCGAGGGAGGCCAAGGGGCGTGGACGCCGTCAGCCGAACCCGACAGATCGACGAGGGGCTGGAGCCTGAGGAGGTCTGCGCGCTGGTCGTCAAGGCACGGGGCGGCGACAGGGACGCCTTCGGCCAGCTCGTCCTGGCGCACCAGCGTCCCCTCTTCCTCGCCGTACAACGGATCGTCGACAACCCGCAGGACGCGCGCGACGTCGTCCAGCGCGCGCTGCTCAAGGCCTGGGAGCGCCTGCCCGACCTGGAGGAGCCCGACAGGTTCCGAAGCTGGCTCTTCAGCATCGCCATCAACCTGGGCCGGAACCTGCGCCGCGATTGCGGGCGCCGGCGCTTCGACCCCATCGAGGAGGGCACGCTCGTCTCCCCGCCGGTCGCCCACCGGGAGCTGGATCAGCACCAGCAGCGCCAACAGCTCCGGGCCGCCCTCGACGCCCTCCCCGCTCGACAGCGCGAGGTCGTCACCCTGCGCATCGACGCCGAGCTCTCCTTCAAGGAGATCGGCGACGCCGTCGGCTGCACCGAAGCCACGGCCAGAGTCAACTTCCACCACGGGATGAAGCGCTTGCGAGAGCTGCTTCACGCCGAAGACTGAGCCACGCGCGGAGACCGCCATGCGCGAGAGACATCCAGACGAGATCGCCGAAGACCCCAACGAGGTCGAGGGGCTGCCGCTTGAGATCGAGGGGCTGCCGCCCGAGATCGAGGCCGACTTCATCGAGGCCATGTCGCCCGACGTCGCCCCGTCCGAGGCGCTGCGCGCACACCTGCGCGCCCACCCCCGCGACGCCGAACTCCTCGATCACTACCGCGAGCTGGCCGCGCGCGTCGAGGACAGCGCCGAGGCCCTCGATCCCGGCCCCCACTTCTTCGAGGCCCTCTTTGATGACGTCATGGGCCAGCTCCCGCCGCAGGGGGCCGACCCGAGCCGCGTCGAAGAGGGCGCCTCGCCCGCTCGATACGCCGACGCCGAGGCGATCGGCCTTGCGGAGGCCCGGGGGCGCGCGCTGGGGGGCCGACGGGGGCAGCCGGAGGCCGCGACGGCGGGCTGGCTGGAGAGCCTGCTCGCGATCTTCAAGGCGCGGCCGGCGATGGCCTGGGGCGCAGTGATGCTGGCGGCGCTGCTGGCGCTGGCGCTGTGGCCTTCGCAGGAGGCGCCGCGGCCCGCGCCGCAGGAGGCCGAGGTCGCGGGCGTCGAGGACCAGAAGCAGACCGTCGGGCTTGAGACGGACCTGTCGGCGCAGGAGCTTGGCGAGCTGCGGCAGCTGGCCTCGCAGATGGTTCTGGACATGAACGACGATCTGGACGAGGCCGAGGAGCCCGAAGAGGGCTCCTGGCGGACTGAGCCTGTCGAGGCGCTTCAAGCGCTGGACGAGGACGAGCTCGCGGCGCTCGACGCGGCGCTGGCGAAGTTGTAGTCGAGCGCTTGTCGAGGTGTCCGTGATGATGGATGTTGATGAGCGCGCGTTGCGCGCAGGAGGGAGGGCGATGACACGGCGAACCCCTGACAACCCGATCTGGCGCAGGCTCCAATGGCTCCTGCTGGCGACGCTGATGTCCGCCGTCGCTGCGCTGGTGATCATGGGGCCTGTTCGAGTCGAGGCCGACGACGATCCCTCCGACGAGGCCGACGACGATCCGCCCGCCGAGGCCGACGACGATCGGCCCGCCGAGGCCGACGGCGAGATGCGGCGCAAGGTCCAGGAGCGCATCCGCGTGCTGCGGGCGCTGAAGATCGAAGAGCACCTCCAGCTCGACAAGGCCACCCTGGACAAGCTCCTCAAGGTGCTCGACGGCTACGACCAGCGCAGCCACGATCAACACAAGGAGATCGAACAGCTCAGGCGCAAGCTCAAGCGGGCGATGAAGCAGGGCGGGAGCGACCAGGAGATCGAGCAGGCCAGGTTGAAGTTGATCGAGGGCCACAAGAAGATCGACGCGCTGAGGTACGAGCGGCTGGAGAAGGCCAGCGCTCTGCTGGCGCCCAGAGATCGCGTCAAGCTCATGATCTTCCTGCCTAAGTTTGAGCGCGAGGTCCGGAAGGTCATCCGCGATGTCCGCAAGGACGGCCCCAAGGGGCGTCGGGGCGGGCCCGGCGGTCGAGGCGGCGGCCGAGGTCTCGGCGGCGGCCGAGGGGGCCTCTGAGCTTGAGCCGGATCAGGCGAGCTGGCCCGTTTTCTGGCGGGGCTGGCGGCGAGCGAGGGGTCGTTGGGGATCAAGGGGGGGAGCGGTGGGGAGAGGGGTGGAGCGCTTGAGGGACATGGTCGCGAACCTGGGGCCTGCGCTGGTGACGGCGGTGCCGGGGCCTGCCAGCCGGGCGTTGATCGACGACCTGGCGCGCTATGAGTGTCCGGCGATCACGGCGCGGCGGGCGCGGCGGGCCGAGGAGACGGGGATCGATCAGGATCCGATCGTGTGGGATCGGGCTGAAGGGGCCTGCGTCTGGGACGTGGACGGCAACCGCTACGTGGACCTGTCGGGGGCCTTCGCGGTGGCGGGTGTGGGGCATTGCAACCCGCGCGTGGTGGAGGCGGCGCGGCGGCAGTCGGGCAAGCTCATCCACGCGATGGGGGACGTCTTCCCATCGAGGGAGAAGATCGCGCTGTGTCAAAAGCTGGCGGAGATCACGCCGGGCGATCTGCAGCACGTGATCCTGGCGCAGTCGGGGGCTGGCGCGGTGGAGGCGGCGCTCAAGACGGCGGTGATGGCCACGGGGAGGCCGGGCGTGATCGCCTTCCAGGGGTCCTACCACGGGTTGAGCTACGGGGCCTTGTCGGTGACGGCCTACCGGCGCTCGTTCCGCGAGCCCTTCCAGGCGCAGCTCAACCCCCACGTCATCCACGCGCCCTACCCTGGCGAGGATGGGCCGCTGGGGGGCGGTGCGGCGGGGGCGGAGGCCTCGCTGCGGTGGATCCGTCACTTGTTGGAGGACCCGGCCAGCGGTGCGGCGGGGATAGGGGCCTTGATCGTCGAGCCGATCCAGGGTCGCGGAGGCGAGGTGACGCCGCCGCAGGGGTGGCTGCGGGAGGTTCGGGGGCTGTGCGACGCGTTCGGGGTGGTGATGATCGTCGACGAGATCTACACGGGCTTCGGGCGAACGGGGCGGTGGTTTGCCTGTGAGCACGAGGGCGTGGTGCCGGACGTGATGTGCGTGGGCAAGGGGATGGGCGGCGGCTTCCCGATCTCGGCGGCGATCGGCCGGCCGTCGATCATGGCGGGCTGGGGGGAGAGCCGGGGGGAGGCGATCCACACCTCGACCTTCCTGGGCAACCCGCTCGGGTGCGCGATGGCGATGGCGGCGATCGAGGCGATCGAGGCGGACGGGCTGGTCGAGCGCTGCGCGCGGCTCGGGGAGCACCTGGAGGCCGGCCTGGGCGCGCTGGCGAGGCGATGGCCTGCGCGGATCGGGGCGCCGAGGGGCCGCGGGCTGATGCTGGGGCTGCCGATCTTGAGCGAGGCCGGGGGGGCCGACGGGGGATCGGCGATGGCGGCGGTGTCGCAGATGCTCCAGCGCGGCTACCTGCTGCTGCCCAGCGGCGTCCACGGTCACGTGCTCGGACTGGCGCCGCCCTTCGTCATCGGCGTCGATCAGATCGACGCCGCGCTCGCCGCGCTCGACGAGGTGCTCGCCGGGATCCTTGGGGCTTGAGCACGGAGCGCGCTGCGGGGGCTTTTTCCGGTCGCTGATCCGTGATAGATCGCGAGCCCGGTCATCGGGGCAGCGCATGGTCAGCGGCAGAGGAGGCGGCCTGTGAAAGTTCAGCGCGTCGCGTTAGGCGACATCGACATCATCGAGGGGCGAAACTTCCGAGAGGGGGAGATCGTCACGGCCGACCTGGAAGAGAGCATGAACGCCCTCGGGCTGCTGCACCCCATCCAGCTCGTGCCGGCGTCCGAGGGCCGCTACATCCTCAACGCCGGGGAGCGGCGCTTGCGGGCGGCGCGCAAGCTGGGGTGGGCGTCCATCGACGCGGTCGTCATGGTCGGGATCGACGCGGTCGACGTGGAGCTGGCCGCCATCGACGAGAACATCATCCGCCGCGACCTCCAGGGGGCCTCGCTGGATCGGGCGCTCAAGCGCCGCAAGGAGCTCTACCTCAACAAGTACCCGCAGACGGCGGCCCACGTCGCCGGCGGCGTCGCGCGGACGAACGGCGAGGAGGCCGATCGGCAAAAATCCTTCGCCGAGGACACCGCCGAGAAGACGGGCAAGTCCAGCCGCACGATCGAGCGCAGCGTCCGCCGCGCCGAGCGCCTGAGCCCGGCGACCATGAAGGCCTACGAGGCCGGCAAGATCACCCAGACCCAGGCCGACATCCTGGCCGGCCGCCCCTGGGAGGAGCAGGACGTCCTGATCGAGAAGGTCACCGGCAAGTCCGTCGACGAGACCCGCCGCATCGTCGCCGGCGAGTTCCCCAGCGACGACGCGCCAGACGCCTCGCCCATGAAGATGCTGGAGAACCTCTACATGCACGGCCAGAAGATCGTGGCGATCCTGGAGCAGCTCACCCGCATGGAGCGCCTCGACCCCGAGTTCGTCGAGTCCGTCCTCAACCTCCAGATCAGCCTCAACGAGGAGTTCGCCAACTTCTCCGACGCCATCGAAACCCGCGAGGGCGGCGCCGGCGCGCTGCCCAGCGATCCCCCCTTCTGAGCCTCTCCGATCATCGTCGCCATCGACCTCGATGGATGCAGAGCCGGCCTTCTCCATCCCCTGATGTCCAAGCCCGATGGGCAGGACATCGAGGGAGCCTCTTCCTTCGTCGAGGATGACGATCAAAGGCCAGGCGACACCCGAAGATCCAGCCCAGAGCGCGTCGAGGGAGGCGAGCTTGAAAGCCCGCCCCCCTCGACGCGACCGGCGACCCTCGTCACCACAGGTAGGGGCTCCAGAGGTCAGGGGCCTCGATGGCCTCCTCGGTCGTGTTGCTGACCAGCCAGTAGGGCGCGTAGGGCCGCTTGAGCAGCTTCATGCGCGCCTCCTCCGGCGTCCTGTCGCCCTTGAACTGGTTGCAGGGCACGCAGGAGGTGACGATGTTCGTCCAGTTCGTCGGCCCGCCGTGGCTGCGGGGGATGACGTGGTCAAAGGTCAAGGCCGACACCGGCTGCCGATCCCCGCAGTACTGGCACCGGTAGCCGTCCCGCGCGAAGACGTGCCGACGGTTGAACTGCACCGTCGGCTTGCGCCAGGGTACGCGCCGCTGGAGCCGCACGACGGCCGGCAGCCGCATCGTGCGCATGGGGCTGCGGACGTCGCGCTCGTAGTGGGCCAGCGCCTCGACCTTGCGCAGCAAGACCAGCGTGACCGCCTTGCGCCAGTCAATGACCGTCATTGGCTCGTAGGTCGCGTTCAACAACAGAGTCCGGTGCATCGCTCCTCCCTCCCCTTTGTCCCCCAGGCTCGCCTCGATGGAGAGCCTGGCGTCTGCTGCTGACAACAGGGGGCCCGGGTGTCGAACCCGGCGAGGCGAGATTTGGAGTCTCACCCGCGTCCCAGCGCGCGCCCCCTATGTCGAAAAAACCAACAAAAAAGCCCGATCACAACGAAGTGACCGGGCTTCAAGGCGCCGCGAGACAGTCGCGGTGCTCGGCTCACTTCCTGGATGGCCATGGGCCCCTGATGTCAAATCCCGCGCCCAGATCCACCGACGCTATCGTCGCGCCTTGTCCCGTCACCGAATGCGCGCGCCAACCCCCAGAGGCGAACCCCGGGAAGGTGTGTCCGTCGAGCGGACGCGCGTATGGCGTGAAGAGGATGGTCATTGCGGGGGCCATGATCTCTAAAGAATTGTTTTGAAAGGGTTTCAGCGCGCCCGAGGGGCTCGCCGGTAGAACTCGCAGCGAAAGGTGGGCAGCGCCCCGCGCTTTGTCAAGCGGCCTGGAGGCACATTGGCGACCCGGTCTTCGGGCCCTGGGGCGCGGCGACGCGGCGCTTGACCTTCGGCGGACCGCCAGCCATGCTCTGTCGTGGAGCGGAGCGTATCCCCAATCAAGGAGATTGGCCTTTGAAGTCACCCCTTATCGCGCGCGCCCTCACGCTGGCCTGGGTCTTTGCATTGGGCCTGATCTCGCCCTCCTGCTCGGACGATCCCCAGACGCCCGAGGGGAACAACGGGGCGCCCGACGCCGGCGATGACGCCAGCGCGGAGGACGCGCCGGAGGTCGAGGAGGAGGTCGAGGAGCCCCCATCGGATCGAGACGAGGACGGGGTGCTCGACGGCGTGGACGTCTGCCCGGACGACCCCGATCCAGGGCAGGAGGACGAGGACGAGGACGGCGCCGGGGACGCCTGCGACAACTGCCTCGGGCTGTCCAACCCCGATCAAGGCAACGCCGACAGGGACGAGCTCGGCAATGCCTGCGACAACTGCCTCCTGCGCACCAACGCCGACCAGCTCGACGGCGACGGCGACGGCCTCGGAGACGCCTGCGACAACTGCCCCGACGACGCCAACCCCGATCAGGCCAACGGCAACGATCTGGTCGACGGCGTCGACGGCGCCGGTGACGCCTGCGAGGACTCCGACGGCGACGGCCCGAACGACGCCGACGACAACTGCCCCGGCGACGTCAACCCCGATCAAGAAGACGCGGACGCGGACGGCGTCGGCGACGCCTGCGACGCCTGCCCCGACGACGCCAATCCCGATCAGCTCGACGGCGACGGCGACGGCGTCGCCGACGCCTGCGACGCCTGCCCGCTCGACGAGGACGCCGATCAGTTCGACGGCGACGGCGACACCGTCGGGGACGCCTGCGACGTCTGCCCGCTCGACGAGGACGCCGATCAGGCCGACGGCGACGAGGATGGCCTCGGAGACGCCTGCGACAGCTGCCCCGGCGCGGCCAACCCCGATCAGGAGGACGGCGACGGCGACCAGGTCGGCGACGCCTGCGACGTCTGCGTCGAGATCCCGGACCCCGGCCAGGAGGATGAGGACGAGGACGGCCTCGGGGACGTGTGCGACAGCTGCCCCGACAGCGCCAACCCCGATCAGGAGGACGGCGACAGGGACAGCTTCGGCGACGCCTGCGACGTCTGCCCGGCGCTCTTCGACCCCGACCAGCTCGACAGCGACGGCAATGGCGTCGGAGACGGCTGCCAGGACACCGACGAGGACGGGCTCATCGACATCGACGACAACTGCCCGCTGGACGCCAACGCCGATCAGGAAGACGAGGACGAGGACGGCGCCGGCGACACCTGCGACAGCTGCCTCGGGCTCTTCAACCCCACCCAGCGCGACAGCGAGGGCGCGGTCACCGTCGAGGCCGTCCCCATCGCGCTTCAGATGCGCGAGACGCCGGCGACGACCATCGCTCTGGAAGACGACGACGTCTCCCCCTTCATCAACATCGGCTTCGACTTCCCCTTCTTCGACCGCACCTACTCGCGCTTGAGGATCTCATCGAACGGCTTCGTCACCTTCAACAACTCGCTCCAGGAGGGCATCTCGCCTCAGAATGTGCCCGACGCCGACATCCCCGACAACCTCATCGCCGGCTTCTGGGTCGACCTCGACCCGCGCACCGGGGGCGCCGTCACCTACGGCGTCCGAGGCGCCGCTCCAGAGCGCGAGTTCGTCGTCATGTTCAATGATATCGGGCACTTCCGCAGCGTCGCCGACCGCGTCACCTTCCAGATCGTCCTGACCGAGCGCGATCACGCCGTCGAGCTGCACTGCCTGCGCTGTCGGGCCATCGGCTTGACGACGATCGGGATCGAGAGCGACCGCGGGGAGTTCGCCGGGACGCCCGAGGGGCAGAACCTGGCGATCTTCGACGCCAGCGGCCAGGCGCACCGCATGGTGGCGCGCGCGTCGGGCGGCGACGGCCTCGGCGACGCCTGCGACCTGTGCCCCAGAGCGCTGGACCCTGACCAGATCGACGAGGACGGGGACGGGGTCGGCGACGCGTGCGACAACTGCCCCGTGGACTCCAACCCCGATCAGGCCAACGACGACCGCGACGTGCACGGCGACGTGTGCGACAACTGCCCCGGCGCCGTCAACCCCGATCAGGCCGACAACGACGGCGACCGGGTCGGCGACGCCTGCGACGTCTGCGTCGAGATCCAGAACCCCGGCCAGGAGGACGACGACGACGACGGCCGCGGCGACCTCTGCGACAACTGCCGCCAGACCCCCAACTTTGATCAGGTCGACCTCGACGAGGATCGCGTCGGCGACGCCTGCGACAACTGCCCCGAGGACCCCAACGCCGACCAGCGCGACGCCGAAGCGGACAACGTCGGCGACGTGTGCGACAACTGCCCGGCGGACCCCAACACCGACCAGAGCGACGTGGACGGCGACCTCGACGGCGACGCCTGCGACGACGACCCCGACGACGACGGCGTCCTCGTCAACGACAACTGCCCCCTGGTGCCCAACCTCGATCAGGTCAACTCCGACGGCGACGCGCACGGCGACGCCTGCGACAACTGCCCCCTGCTCGACAACCCCGATCAGGCCGACAACGATCTGGCCGACGGCGGCGACGGCGACGGCGACGCCTGCGACGACGACGACGACAACGACGGCGTCCCCGACACCGCCGACAACTGCGCCCTGGCGCCCAACCGCGATCAAGCCAACACCGACTTCGTCTTCGCCGCCTTCGACAACGACGACGTCCAGGCGCGCCGCCGGCCCACGCCCGGCAATGTCGCCGTCACCGGCGACGACGAGCTGTCCGACGCCATCGACCTGGGCTTTGACTTCGAGTTCTTCGGCCAGACCTACTCGCAGATCTTCATCTCCTCCAACGGCTTCATCACCTTCGAGCCCGGCAACCCCGGCTCCAGCGCCCAGTTCCTCCCCAGCGACATCCGCCCCCACAACCTCGCCGCCGTCTACTGGGCCGACCTCGACCCCTCGCAGGGCGGGCAGGTCGTCTACGGCGTCCGCGGGCAGGCCCCGAGGCGAGAGTTTGTCGTGATGTGGGACGCCGTCCCCCACCAGAGCGGCCGCAACCCCGTCATCTCCCAGCTCATCCTCCACGAGGGCGCCGATCTGATCGAGTTCTACTGCGGCACCTGCATCGAAGAGGGCACCCCGCACACCCAGGGCATCGAGAACGCCAACGGGACCTTCGGCTCGACGGGCCTGGGGCGCAACCGCGTCCTCTTCTCACTTCTTGAGACGACGCGCACATTTACGACCTTCTTCAGCCCCGCCGACGACATCGGCGACGCCTGCGACGTCTGCCCCGATGTCGCCGACCCCGATCAGCAGGACGGCGACCTCGACGGCTTCGGGGACGCCTGCGACAACTGCCCCGAGGAATTCAACCCCGATCAGCGCGACTTCGAGGGCGACGGCCTCGGCGACGCCTGCGACGACAACAGCGACTTTGACAACGTCCCTGATCTCGTCGACAACTGCCTCTTCATCTCCAACAACAATCAGATCGACACGGACAACGACGGTCTGGGAGACGCCTGTGACAACTGCCCCGAGCTGCCCAACCCCGATCAGATCGACGCCAACTTCGATGACATCGGCGACGCTTGCCAGGACTAGCGCGACCCAGGACGAGACAAGAGGTTTGAGGATGGGCAACACCCCTCGATGGCTCCCGACGGCGCTGCTGGCGCTCCTGATCTTCACGGCCTCGTGCACCGACAACAGCTATCAAGGAACCGAGCCCATCACGGACGAGGGCCAGCCCGAGGCGAGCCCCGAGGGCCAGCCCGAAGGACAGCCCGAAGGACAGCCCGAGGGGGAGCCTGACGGCAACCCGGATCGCGACGGCGACGGCATCCTCAACAACGGCGACAACTGCCCGGAGGTCGCCAACGTCGACCAGGCCAACTCCGACGGCGACGAGCACGGCGACGACTGCGACGTCTGCCCCGGCGTCGACGACCCCGACCAGCTCGACAGCGATCAGCTCAACGGCGTCAGCGACGGCTTCGGCGACGCCTGCGACAACTGCCCCGGCCTCCTGAACGCCAGCCAGCTCGACGGCGACGGCGACGGCGACGGCGACAACTGCGACAACTGCCCCGAAGACGCCAACGCCGATCAGGCCGACGGCAACGAAGACGGCCTCGGCGACGCCTGCCAGGACAGCGACGGCGACGGCGCCCTGGACATCGACGACAACTGCCCGCTGGCCCCCAACCCCGATCAAGAAGACGGCGATCAGCTCGACGGCGTCAGCGACGGCTTCGGCGACGCCTGCGACGTCTGCCCCGCGCTCTCAGACCCCGACCAGATCGACACCGACGACGACGGCGTCGGGGACGCCTGCGACGTCTGCCCCGCGGACTTCGACCCTCGACAGCTCGACGGCGACGGCGACGGCCTCGGCGACGCCTGCGACAGCTGCCCCGGCGATGCCAACCCCAATCAGGAGGATGGCGACGGCGACGGCCTCGGTGACGCCTGCGACGGCTGCCCTGACTTGGCCGACCCCGATCAAGAGGACGGCGACGGCGACGGCGCCGGCGACGTCTGCGACGTCTGCCCCGAGCTGTCCGACCCCGGTCAGGCCGACGGCGACGGCGACGGCCTCGGCGACGCCTGCGACAGCTGCCCGGCGGCCACCAACCCCGATCAGGAGGACGGCGACGGCGACGGCGTCGGGGACGCCTGCGACAACTGCCTGGAGCACGCGAACCCCGGACAGGAGGACGCCGACCAGAACGACGTCGGAGACATCTGCCAGGACGCCGATCTGGACGGCGTCGTCGATGTCGACGACAACTGCCCGCTGGACGCCAACCTCGATCAGGACGACAGCGACGAGGACGGCGCCGGCGACGTCTGCGACAACTGCCTCGCGCTGCCCAACATCGACCAGAACGACAGCGACGGGGACTTCTTCGTCGATGTCCTCCCCACCGCCTTCCGGATGCGGCCGACCCCGACCACGCCGATCACCCTGAGCGACGATCAGGTCTCCGGGGCCATCCCCATCGGCTTCGACTTCACCTTCTTCGAAGGGACCTACAGCCAGCTCTTCGTCTCGTCCAACGGCTGGCTGACCTTCACCCAGACCACCAACAGCGCCCTGTCACCCCAGCTCATCCCCAACCCGGCCACGCCCAACAACCTCATCGCCTTCCTCTGGAACGACCTCGATCCTGGCGAGGGCGGCCGGATCGTCTACAGCACCCAGGGCGCGGCGCCCAACCGGGAGTTCGTGCTGATGTTCGAGCAGATCCAGCACTTCCCCAACGGCAACCCCGTCACCCTCCAGGTCGTCCTGCGTGAGGCCGACGGCGGCGTCGAGATCCAGTGCCAGTCCTGCCTCTCCGACGGCGGCACGCGCACCCAGGGCATCGAGAACGAGTCCGGGACGCTGGCCGGCTCGCCTCCGGGCCGCAACCAGGCCGACTACGTGCTGATGCAGGACGCCTTCGTCTACTTCGCCGGCAGCCGCGACGGCGACGGCATCGGCGACGCCTGCGACTTCTGCCCCTTTGACATCGACCCCCTCCAGTCCGACGTCGACGAAGACGCCGTCGGGGACGCCTGCGACTTCTGCCCCTTCGATCGGGATCCTGGCCAGGAGGACACCGATCGGGACACCATCGGCAATGCCTGCGACAACTGCCCGGGCGCCTCCAACATCACCCAGGACGACGCCGACAGCGACAGCGCCGGCGACGCCTGCGACAACTGCCGCGATGTGTTCAACCCCGACCAGACCGACTTCGACGGCGACGGCGTCGGCATCGCCTGTGACAACTGCATCGGCGTCCTGAACGCCAACCAGGCCAACAGCGACGGCGACGCGCACGGCGACGCCTGTGACAACTGCCTCCAGATCAACAACCCCGACCAGGCGGATGGCGACGGGGACAGGTTCGGCGACAGCTGCGACAACTGCCCCGGGGACTTCAACACCGACCAGCTCGACACCGACAGGGACGGGCTCGGCGACGCCTGCGACGACGACGCCGACGCCGACGAGGTCTCCAACCGGCTCGACAACTGCCCCACGACGCCGAACCCCGACCAGCTCGACAACGACGGCGACACCGTCGGCGACGCCTGCGACACCTGCCCCTCGCTGCCCAACCGCGATCAGGAGGACCTCGACGAGGACGGCGTCGGCGACCTGTGCGACGACGACCTCGACGGCGACAACGTCTCGAACGAGATCGACAACTGCGCCCTGGACTCCAACCCCGATCAGCGCGACAGCGACAGGATCAGCTCCGACGTCGACCCCATCCCCTTCCAGATGCGGCCGACCCCGACCACGCCGATCATCCTGAGCGACGATCAGGTCTCTGGCACCATCCCCATCGGCTTCGACTTCACCTTCTTCGAAGGGACCTACAACCAGCTCTTCGTCTCGTCCAACGGCTGGCTGACCTTCACCCAGACCACCAACAGCGCCCTGTCACCCCAGCTCATCCCCAACCCGGCCACGCCCAACAACCTCATCGCCTTCCTGTGGAACGACCTCGATCCTGGCGAGGGCGGCCGGATCGTCTACAGCACCCAGGGGATCGAGCCCGATCGGGAGTTCGTGTTGATGTTCGAGCAGATCCAGCACTTCCCCAACGGCAACCCCGTCACCCTCCAGGTCGTCCTGCGCGAGCTTGACCAGACCGTCGAGATCCACTGCCAGTCCTGCCTCTCCGACGGCGGCGCGCGCACCCAGGGCGTCGAGAACTCCGACGGCACCTTCGGCAACACCCTGCCCGATCGCAACAACGCCAATTACATCCTGACCGAGGACGGGGTGCGCTTCTCGACCGTCATCGTCGAAGGCGGCGACGACCTCGGCGACGCCTGCGACGTCTGCCCCTTCGACACCGACCCCGAGCAGATCGACACCGACGAGGACGGCGCGGGCGACATCTGCGACTCCTGCCCCGAGGTCGTCAACGTCAACCAGTTCGACACCGACGGGGACGGGCTCGGCGACGCCTGCGACGACGACGCCGACGACGACCGCGTGATCAACATCATCGACAACTGCCCCCTGCGCGCCAACCCCGAGCAGCAAGACCGCGACCAGGACTTCGTCGGGGACGCCTGCGACAACTGCCCCGACACCCCCAACTTCGACCAGCGCGACACCGACGACGATCGCCTCGGCGACGCCTGCGATCCTCAATGATTACGCGGTGATGGCGTTGGTGTCGTGGAGATCCGGGGGCTCGCCCCCGGCTCAAGGGCCCATCACCCCGAGATCGCCGAGAGCCAGGTGACGTGGCCGTCTTGATCGCCGACGAGGAGGTCGAGGGTGTCCGGGCAGAGGGTGAAGGCGGTGATCGGGGCGTCCTCGTGCCAGGCGCAGGTCCAGGCGCCGGCGCGGAGGTCGGCGAAGTGGAGGTGCTGGTCCATGTGCGTGGCCAGAGCCCACCGGCCGAGGGGATCAAAGCCGACCTGATGGAGGGGGCCTCGGGTGGAGTGCTCGGGGTGGAGATCCGGCGGCGGAGGCAGCTCGACCAGGAGGCGCCCGTCGACGAGGGACCAGAGGGCGCAGCCGCCGTCGTCCCAGGCCGCGAAGGCCGCCGAGCCGTCGGGCAGGCTGGCGACGGACTCGCTGACGATGGGGCGATCGGGGCGTGTCAGGGTATGGGCGAGCCGGCCAGCGTGGGTGTCCCAGACCTGCAGATCCTCACCAAAGCCGGCGACGAGGGCCAGGCGGCCCAGCGAGAGAACTCTGGCGACGGCGAAGTCGACGGCCATCTCGACCTGAGCGGGCGCGCCCTCGACGAGCCGGACGCCGACGAGGCGGGTGTCGTCGGGGACGAAGAGGGCGTCGCGGCCGCAGACGCTCGGTGAGGCGGCGAAGGGGTCGTGGATGGGCGAGCGCAGGCCGGTGGTGGACCGCCGCAGGCCCAGCTCCCCCGTGTCAAGATAGCCCACGACGAGGTCGCCCTGGCGATCGACGAGGGTGGCCTCGCCGTGCGCGGGGCGCCAGTGGGCGACCTGGAGCTGCCAGACGCGCTCGGGGCGCTCCAGAGTCCGATCCCAGAAGCAGACCACGCCGGGGTCGTCGCCGCAGGGGCGGCTGGCGGTCACGAGGCGGCCGTCGCGGAGCACGGCGGCGCGGTTGACGACGCCCTGCTGGGGGGTCTGGATCACGCGGTCGCCGTCGGGGTCGAGGCCGCGCAGCGCCAGCCAGGTCTGCTGGGCGACCTTGTGCATGTGGGCGACGAGGAGCTGGCGCTCCGAGAGGCGGACCAGGGCGGTGACGCGGCCGTGGGGGACGGGATCGGGGCGCTCGAAGCGCGCCAGGGGGGTCAAGGTCGGGGTCATCGTCGCTCGGGTCGAGGGCCGCAGGGCTCAGGGGTCGTAATCGATGGAGAAGCGCGTCCCGATCCTGAAGATCTGCGTCAGCGGGAGACCCTGGGACGCGGGCTGAATCTCGTAGTTGATCATGCCCATGATGGCGGGCATGAAGCCGCTGACCCGCACAGTAGACAGCCCCGCGGCCAGCGTAAAGCGCAGACCCGGCCGAGGGTCGAACTTGTCGGGATCGCTGGCGGCCGTCGGGGCGATCTCGACGTCAAAGACCTGCGAGACGCCGTGCAGGCGCAACACCAGCGGCGCCGCCGCCGTCACGCTGGCGCTGAGCGCCTGCGCGCCCTCAACCCCCTCGAACTTCCCGCGCCCGCCCACCTCGCCCCCGACCGAGAGCGTAATCCGATCGTTGACCCCCCAGCCGACCAGGAACCTGCCGCCGCCCTCGCCGCCAAAGCCGACCTCACCGGCGCTGGCGATCAGCGAGCCGCCGCCGTTGCTCTCCAGGAAGAGGACGAGGCGCCCGGCGTCGCCCTGGACGCCCAGAAAGTCGTCCTCGGGCTCGATCCAGAAGGGGCACTCGGCGCGGCGCTCCAGGGCGTGATCCAGGACCGCGCGCACCCGCTCCAGCGTCAGCGGCTCGGCCACCGCGTCCAGATCCCGGCCGTTGGCCTCGAAGGTCGCCCGCGCCGGCCCCCCGCTGGCCACGATCTGCGCGTCGAGCCAGGCGCCGAGGCTGGCGCTGACCTGCGGCGAGACCCGGCAGGTGCTGCTGAGCGCGACCGGGGCGGCCTCGGCGACCTCCTTGCTGTCCAGCAGCCACTCGGTGCTCTGGCGCGTCTCGACGATCTTGCGCAGGTCGACGTAGAGGGCGCGCTCGGCCGACTCCTGGGGCATGACCCCCGCGCAGCCGCTCAACCACGCCGCCATGAGCCAGAGCGCCGCCAGCGGCGCGAGGGTTGGGGCCGACGTGGGGAGCGAAGCGCGGGGTCCAGGCATGGGATATGACCTTGCGGGGCTTCGCCTTGGGCCTTCGCGGTCGAAGGGGCCCTCGGCGCTAGAGTCTGGTCGAGCAGGGGAAGCGCAGGTGCAACATCGCAAAGCCGCGCCCAATATGGAAGATCGACGCCTCCAGCTCCCCAGCCTCAAAGATGCCGCCGCCGAGCTTCTGGGGCACATCAAGCCCAGAGCCCCACCCGAAGCTGATCTCGACGGGCTCTCTGGCCTCGGCAGCACCGACGAGGCCGAGGGTAAGGAGAAAGACCAGGGGGTGACCCGGGCGGCGATGCGGCGTGGAGGCGCCGACGAGGGTTGACGGCAGCTCGCCAAAGCGATAAATAATTGGGGTAAGTGGTGGCAGATGGCAGTCCGAAACGGCGGACGGAAGGTGGCATGGGGCGCCAGAAGATATCGACCTGGGCACAGGAAAACGGCGTCCACACCAAGACAGCGATGACGTGGCTCGACGTGGTGACGTCGATGTGCGCCCGAATCTACGGACGCCGAGCCGCAAAGAACCGGGCCAGGCGTGCCCTTCAAGCCGCCGGAGCCGACCAGTGAGGCGAGCCTTCAAAGTCGAGGTGCAGCCCACCCCCACCCAACTCAAGGCGCTGCTGCAACACGCCGGGAACGCTCGTTGGGCGTACAACTGGGGCCTGGCCCAACATCAAGCCGCGCACGCTGCGTGGGTCGCCGAAGGTAAGCCCGCCAAGTGGGATGGGTGGCGCACTGCCATCGATCTCCACAAGGACCTCAACGCCCTCAAGAAAGCGGACCCCGAAAACGGCGGCGTCCCTTGGATGTATGAGGCCAGCAAGTGCGCCCCGCAAGAAGCCTTGCGGGACCTTGACCGGGCCTTCAAGAACTTCCTTGAGGGTCGGGCAAAGTACCCGCGCTTCAAGTCGAAGAGCCGGGGTATTGGCGGCTTTCAATTGACGGGGACGATTCAGGTCGCTCAGAAGACCGTCCAACTCCCTCGCATCGGTCGCCTGCGGGTCAAGCCGGGCGATCATGGCTACCTCCCCTGGGGGCGCCACAGCGCCGTCTGCGTGACCGAGCGGGCCGGTCGTTGGTTCGTCTCCATCGTCGGCCCGCAGATCGCTGACGCAGCGAACAAGGGCCTCCCAGCCGTGGGTCTAGACCTCGGCGTGGCTCGTTTGGCGACCCTATCCGATGGGACCGTCATCGAGAATCCCAAGGCCCTGGCTGCGGGGCGAAGGAAGCTCGATAGACTCCAGAGGGAGGTGGCAAGAAAGAAGAAAATATCGTCGAACCGGCGCAAAGCCAGGACAAAGGTCGCCAAGGCCTACGCTCGGGTCGCCAAGGTCCGCAGTGACGCACTGCACAAGGCCACGACCACACTTGCCAAAAGCCACGGCAGGATCGTGATCGAGGACTTGCGGGTGAAGAACATGACGGCAGGTGGAGGGAAGAAAAAGCGTGGTTTGAACCGGGTATTGTTGGATGCGTCCCTGGGCGAGTTTCGCCGTCAGTTGGAGTACAAAGGCAAATTGTACGGCTGCGAGGTGGTGGCCGTTGCGGCGCAGTACACCAGCCAGCGGTGCTCTCTTTGCGGGCACACGGACAGGGGGAATCGTCCCTCCCAGGCGGGCTTTTGCTGCTTGTCCTGCGGATTCGAGATCAACGCGGACCTCAATGCCGCGATCAACATTCTGGTCGCCGGGAGTTGCCCGGAGACAGAAAACGCCTGTGGAGCCGGTGTCAGACGAGGTGGCCCTCGGGTCACCTCGCAACCGGCTGTGAAGCAGGAATCGGCAGTAGCAAGGTGACTTGTTACTGTTTCGAGCAACGGTTGACCTGGGGCCAAGGCGAGGTTCATAGGCTGTCCTGAGCGTGTGGTTGGGCTCCTTCGGGTTGGCGCGGTCTGGTCTCTGGAGACACCCTGGCACAAGCGCGCTTTCAAAGTCCCCCGAAACAGCACCTCGCCTCGCACTGGAGCCCGATGCCCACTCTTTTGACTCGCCCATTCGTGCTGTTGACGATCGCGCACTTCCTGCAGGCGCTGGGCTTCGCGACGATGACGATGTTGCCGCTCTACCTGGATCACCTGGGCGCGTCGCGCTCGCAGGTGGGCGTGATCATGGCGGCCAACGCCTTCGGGGGGCTGCTGCTGCGGCCGGCGGTCGGCTGGTCGCTGGACGCGCTGGGGCGCAAGCCCACGCTGGTGGCCGGCACCTTGGTGCTGGTGGCGGCGATGCTGATGGTGGGCTTCGTCGATCGGATCGGGCCGCTGATTTTGAGCGTGCGGCTGCTGATCGGCGTCGGCGGCGGCGCGCTCTTTACGGGCTACTTCGCCTTCGCCGCCGACCTCATCCCCGAGAAGCGCCGCACCGAGGGGATCGCGCTCTTCGGGATCTCGGGGCTGCTGCCGCTGGCGCTCAACCCCTTTTTCGGGGAGCTGGGCCTGGAGGCCCCGGACCTGCGCTGGTTCTACCCCGCCGTCGGGATCGCCATCGCCTCCTCCCTCCTCTTCGTGCGCTCCCTGGAGGAGCCCAACCTCTCGCGCCCTCGCCAGCCGGTGCGGGCCGCCGAGGTGATCGCGGCGCTCAGGAGCCCGCCGCTGTGGTCGGTGTGGCTGGCGACGGTCGTCTTCGCGGGGCTGGTGGCCACCTTCATGGCCTTCTCGACGGTGACGGCGGCCAGCCGGGGCGTCGACCGCTCCACCGCTCTGTGGCTGACCTACGCCGCTGGCGCCGTCGGCGTGCGCCTCTTCGGCGCGCGGCTCCCCGATCGGCTCGGGACGGCGAACATGGTCGCGCCGGCGCTGGGCCTCTACGGCGCCGCGATGCTCCTGTCCGCCTCGGCCACGACGACGGCCGGCTTCCTCATCGCCGGTCTGCTGGCCGGCCTCGGCCACGGCTCCTGCTTCCCGGTCCTGACCAGCCAGGTCATCAGCCGCTCGCCTGAGCGCCTGCGCGGCTCGGCGCTGGCCATGTTCACCGCCATCTGGGAGCTCTCCTCCGTGACCCTGACCCCCGCCTTCGGCCTGCTGGCCGACGCCACCGACGACCGCACCATGTTCGCCGCCGTCGCCGCCTGCGCCGCCTGCGGCGTCGCCCTCTGGGCCGCCGTCGAGCACCGCGTCCAGCCGCGCGTCCCTTGATCCAGGAGGGGCCAGGCGCTCAATGATGTGTCGAGGGCTCCTCCACACCCAAAGATCCCACGCGCGCCAGATCTTCAACATCTGCAATAAATTCATAGCCTTGAAGCTCTCGCCTGCGTCCAGACATGACCCAGGTGAGCGGGCGACGCAGGGAGCGCCCCGGCTCTTTCGCCGACGCTGGAGCCCGCGGCGTCGCGGTCGCTTTTCTGTCTCGATGGGCTGCGTCGCCCGGCGAGATCAGCCCCTGGCGACGAGCGCACGCAGGATCTCCAGCGTCACCGACCCGGCGATCTTCAGATCCCGCAGCGCAGCGCCGGGTTCGACCCAGGCCGCCTCGACGTGCTCCTCCGACGGGAAGGCGCGCAGCGCCCCGCCCTGGTCGGCGGCGCTCTGGTCGTCGGTCTCGCCGCCGTCGCCAGCATCGTTGACGCTGGCGATCTCGACCACCGCGAAGGCCACGATCCGGTAGATCCGGGCGCGGGCCTCCAGGGTGCTGTCGCGCTCCACCAGCGCTTCGCCGACCCGCACCCTGAGCCCCGTCTCTTCGAAGACCTCTCGCTCGACGGCCTCGACGGGCGACTCGCCCGGATCGACTCGCCCGCCTGGAAGACACCACATCCCCGGATAGGAGCGGTCGTCCTGGCGACGCCGCAGCATCAACACCCTGCCATCGCGCTCGATGAGCGCGACGGCCGCCATGACGATCTCCATGTCCTCTCCTGCGCCTCGCGGCGCGCCCATCCCCTGCGCGCGCCGGTTGGTGTACATTGCCTCGTGCGCGCCGCGCGCCCAAGCGCCGGGGATCAAAACCCGACGCCCGCTCAACCTGAAGGGAGGGACGCCATGAACCCGCGCTCTCGCGCGCTCACCTCCGACCTGAGCGCCGCAAGCCCGAGCGCCGCGAGGCGGGCCGTCGCAGGCGCGCTGGTCGCAAGCGCGCTCGCCCTGACGGCGGGGTGCGCCGGGTCGAGCCCAGGGAAGGGGGCCCTCACGCCCGAGGAGCCTTTACCGCTGGCGGGGCTGGACACCTTCGACGCCTGCAGCCGCCAGGTGGCCCAGGGGCTCGGGGTCTTCTACCTGTGCGAGCAGCACGGCTTCGGGGCCTTCATCTCCGAGTACTTCCCGTGGGAGGACGCGGACATGGCCGACAACCTGGGGCGCTTCTCCCGAAGCTCGGCCGAGAGCATCCACGGCCCCGGCGGGCAGGTCAGCGTCGAGGTCGTCCCCGCGCCGATCGGGGGTACGCCGATCGTGCTCTACAGCGCGAGGGGCTTCGGCGTGGGCGTGCCGGACTTCGAGGGGCGCTACGCGCTGGCGCGGGTCCGCGAGGGGGTGCGGGTGATCGCCTGCTTTACGTCGAGCGACTGGCGCTTCGAGGGCTGCGGCGAGATCCTGGCATTGCTGGAGCCCGATCGGACCTTTGACGCCCTGTCGGCGCGCTACAAGGCTGGCGCGCCGGTCTTCTCGGGTCGGGCGCTGGCCGTCCCGTCCGGCTGCAAAAAGACCGGCGCCCGCACTCTGACCTGCCCCGACAGCGAGCTGGCCATCTCCCCCGTCCCGATCCCGGATCTGACGCAGGCCGCCGCCGACATGGACCTCGATCAGCGGCAGTTCTTCGCGGGCCTGTGCGCCGCGCCCGTGTTCTGGCAGGCCCCCTGCCTTCTGGACGGCGCCGAGGCCACCTGCCACCACGCCCGGTGTGTTGACGACGCGGGGGCGCTGCAGGGCGCCGTGGCGCTGACCCAGGTCCGCAACGAGCCCTGGGCCGCGAGCTGCCGCTTCGACCCGCAGGCTCTCGACGGCGACGCCTTCCCGCCGGTCTGCGCCCAGCTCCTCGACGGCGCCGTCGCGCCACCCTGAAGGCCGCCCCACGCTCGACGATCATCGCACGCTCAACGAGCGTTGGGCGGTGGTGGCACCTTGACCTCATCGTGGGCGCCGCGATAGCGTGCGCCGCCTTCGATGTGCGCCGATGCCTGTCGATGGGCACCCCAGAACCCTCGGAGGTCGCAATGAGCCTGTCCTCGATGTCGTTGGAGCAGAAGTCCGTCCACACGATCCGCACGCTGGCGATGGACGCGGTGCAGCGGGCCAACTCGGGGCACCCTGGGACGCCGATGGCCCTGGCCCCGCTGGCCTACCACCTCTTCCACGAGGTGATGCGCTACAACCCCCGCGACCCGGCCTGGGCCGACCGGGACCGCTTCGTGCTCTCGTGCGGCCACGCCTCGATGCTCCAGTACGCGCTGCTGCACTTGACGGGCTTTGAGCTCTCGCTCGACGAGATCAAGAACTTCCGGCAGTGGGGCAGCCTGACGCCGGGGCACCCGGAGGTGCACCACACGCCGGGGGTCGAGACGACGACGGGGCCGCTGGGTCAGGGGATCAGCACCGCCGTCGGCATGGCGCTGGCCGAGGCGCACCTGGCGGCGGCCTTCAACACCGACGAGGGCACGATCGTCGATCACCGCACCTACGTGATCTGCAGCGACGGCGATCTGATGGAGGGCGTGGCGGCCGAGGCGATCTCGGTGGCCGGTCACCTGAAGCTGGGCAAGCTGATCTGCTATTACGACGCCAACGAGATCACGATCGACGGCGCGACCGGGATCACCTTCACGGAGGACGTCGGGGCGCGCTTCGAGGCGTGCGGCTGGCACGTCGAGCGGGTGGGGGACGGCGAGGATCTGGCGGCGTTGCGCGAGGCGACGCGGCGGGCGCAGCGGGCGGCGGATCGGCCCTCGCTGGTGATCGTGCGGACGACGATCGGGATCGGGTCGCCGAACAAGGCCGGCAAGCCCGACGCGCACGGGGCGCCGCTGGGGGCCGGCGAGGTGGCGCTGGCCAAGGCCGCCTACGGCTGGCCCCAGGACGCGCACTTCCTGGTGCCCGAGGACGTCGCCGCGCACCTGGGCGCGGCGGTCGGGCGGGGGGCGCGGGATCAGGCGGCGTGGGGGGCGGCCTTTGAGGTCTGGGCTGGCGCGAACCCGGCGCTGGCGGCGCAATGGCGGCGTCGAATGGGGGGGTCGCTGCCGGAGGGATGGGAGGCGGCGCTGCCGCGCTTCGGGGCCGGCGCGATGGCGACGCGCAAGTCCTCGGCGACGGCGCTGCGGGCCTTGATGGCGCAAGTGCCCGAATTGATTGGGGGATCTGCGGACCTTGGGGGGTCGAACGGGACGCGGCACCTGGAGATGGGGGTGGTGTCGCCGGGGGAGATCCGGGGTCAGCTCATCCACTTCGGCGTGCGGGAGCACGCGATGGGGGCGATCTGCAACGGGCTGTCGCTGCACGGGGGCTTTCGGCCTTTCTGCGCGAGCTTCCTGGTCTTTACCGATTACATGAGGCCGGCGATCCGGCTGGCGGCGCTGATGAAGCAGCCGGTGATCTACATCATGACGCACGACAGCATCGGGTTGGGCGAGGACGGGCCGACGCACCAGCCGGTGGAGCACGTCGGGGTGCTGCGGGCGATCCCGAACCTGGAGGTCTTCAGGCCGGCGGACGCCGGGGAGGTAGTCGAGGCGTGGCGGCGGGCCATCGAGCGGACGGACGGGCCGACGGTGCTGGTGTTGACGCGCCAGGATCTGACCACGCTCGTCGACGCCCCGACGGGGGAGGCCGCGCGCGGGGGCTACATCCTGGCGCGGGAGTCGGGCGAGCGGCCGGACGTGGTCCTGATGGCCAGCGGGTCGGAGGTGGAGCTGGCGCTGGCGGCGCGGGAGCGGCTCGGTGAGGTGGGGGTCGACGCGCGGGTCGTCAGCATGCCCTGCCATGAGCGCTTCCTGGCTCAGAGCGCCGCGTACCGCGAGCAGATCCTGCCCGGCGCCATCCGGGGCCGCGTGGCCGTCGAGGCCGCCAGCGGCATGAGCTGGGATCGCTTCCTGGGTCTGGACGGGCGCTTCGTGGGGATGACCTCCTTCGGGGCCTCGGCGCCCGCGGAGATCCTCTACGAGAAGTTCGGGATTACGATCGAGGCCGTCGTCGAGGCCGCGCTCGCGGCGCGCGGCGCGCTGGGCCAGAGTCGTTGACCTCAGCGCGGATCGGCAGGCACTCCACCCGTGTCCACCCCACGAAGCGCTCATCCATCTCGGCCTCTCCAAGCGCCGCGCCAACCCCTGATCTTTCCATCCACACCGCACCCCGCGCGATCCCACGCGCTCTGCCGATCAAGAGAGCGCACGAACCGTTCCTCAAAACGCTCAACCTCGCTCGTGGCGCGCTCAGGAGAGCTTCCAGATCGCCGCCGAGAGCTTCCAAATCGCCGCCGAGGCTTCCAAATCGCCGCCGAGGCTTCCAAATCCCGTGCTGAAGGGGATCCGCGCGTCGCCCTCGCCAGGATCTCCGCTTCGGCTCGCCCTCGATCCCCACCAGGACAGGATCGGCAAGAATTTGGAAGCCTCTCCAGCGATTTGGAAGCCTCTCCAGCGATTTGGAAGCCCTCGATCCCATCTCCCCTCGTCTGGACTCACCCCGGAGCCATGACTTACGATCTCCCCGCCGGGCGCCCGGCGCGGGCGCCTGAGATCGAGGCAAGAAGTCGATGGTCATCACCGGGTTCGAGATCACCCACGCGTTCCGATTCCATGGTCGACGCCCTCGATCGGCCCGCCCCGACGGCATCACCACCCGCCCCAGACGGCCAGTGATCCCGGCCACGGTTCCTGCGACCCACCCCTGAGGCCCACCCGTCATCGACCCTCGAAGCCCCGCTGTCACGGCCTTGAGCATGGGACCGAAGCGAGCGGGACCTTGTGACAGGCGCGGCGCGCTCCTGGGCCGAAGTGGGTGCGCTGGCCGACCCCTCGGATCCGGATGATGGCGCCCTCGTCCGAGTCGTAGGCCTCTTCGAGGTCTGCGGCGCCCGTCGAGCCATGCCTGTGCACCTTGAAGGCGATGGAGGCTGTGATAGAGTCTGGGGATGATCCCGCTTCGCCTGAGCCGCGCTCGGGCCTATCCGTCCCGAAATCCACTCGGTGGTGAGGTCGATGCCGGCGCCATGGGCCAGACTGAGATAAATATCATGTATTGTCTTGACACAGCGGTACTATCATGCCGCAGGTCGAGACGATCTTGAACGAGGAGGGCAAGCGACCTTTGAAGCCCCAACAACGGCCTTCTGGATCGCGCGTGAAAATGAGACCATTGAAGGGTGGAGATTTGGACTCATCACAGACATAACTTTCAATAAAGCAGCTGTTGTCCACCGAAATCATAAAGCCGTTGATCATTTCGCAATTGGGGCCGTCACCACACTCCTTTGCACAAGAATCATCGACACAAGAACAAAGAAAGGTGGTCATTAAAGATACGGCTGTTGACAAGACGAGTCTAGAGCGCTGATTGGTTTGACTCCCGTCGGTCGTCGGTCCGACAACGCCGATGCCGTCGTCGTCGATGCTCGCCGGGCCAACGGCCCGCCTGTGCTCTCCTCCTTGGCCTCGACGCTGTCGGCCTCGACGACCTCGGTCCCTCAAACCAATCAGCGCTCTAGAGGTGAGTGATTCTGATCTGGACTGGTTATTTGGCATCATGGTTTCTCACTCGCTCGAACATAAGTCAAGTTCTCTCGCACAGGTATTATCATCAACAAAAGATTGTGGAACTCCTCCCCCAAATATCCAGCAAGTGCCGTCGGGAGCCCGCATGGGTGATAAGTCCTCTCCTCCAAAGAATTCACCACAAACAAATGCCCTAATATCACAATCAAGTTCGTCTAAATGTGCGTTCCCGTGAATAGGGCCGCAGTCGATTTTATTGGCGCACTCTTTGCCGCAAAGACTATCTCCATTGTCTGCTTCAACTGGCTCGTCCACACATGCGGCCATGAACAAGAGAGAGACGAGACTACTCAGGATCGATGTCTGTTCCAGGTTCATTGGTTCCTCCTCTATTGTTGCTTTCAAAGAAATATGCATAGAATACCTTTATAGAATTTCCACCACACTCAGTAAATTGAGATGCAACTTGATAGCCCTTAATAGCCAATCTGTACTGCCTTGTGAACGGATTTGACTGAAACACCCTTTCCTTTTCATCGGTTCGACTGGTGCTAGATTTGTGAGTATGCCATAATCCTGTCGTAGAGCTATAATATTGGAGAGACAAGTCGAGGTCATCAAGCAATCCGGACGATCCATATCTACTATCAAACCAGTAGATTACAGCTTTGATGACATCGACATAAGGGCTAAGTGTTGAGGCGTTGTTGATATTGATGTATGAGGTGTTCCCATTCCCCACACAAAGTGAACCAGAAGCATACTCCGAAGGATTTGCTAAGCCAACGCCTAGTTCTGGAAGCCGCATCTTGATGCGCCCTCCGCCCCACAAATTCGAGAACATTGTCGAAATTTTTCCAGTTTGAGACTCTCGATCACCCATGAGGAGCATGTTTGCGAACAACAAACCAGGATCGTCGATGGCATCACTTATTTCATTTTTATAGTACGACACAAAATCAACGGCAGATCCTGCGACCCATGGAGTTGAATAACTTGTCCCACTGACGCTATCCAAATAATTGTAATTTTGATCACCACCCACTCCAAAATAATACTTTCTGTCCCCTGGACCTGTTAGGTCAATGATAGACCGATTTCTCCCTTCGGTCGAACTTGCACCCCCTAACGATGAGGAGGTAGCGATAACACCGGCTCTAACCTCGGACTCGTCGTCGGACTCGTGAGCCCCTACCGTGAAGACCCCCATCGCCGAGCCTGGATCTGTGACCGTGCAATCCGTTTCAAGTGGGTGATCCTCATTTCCGGCGGATTTAAATAAAAGTGTACCGCTTTCAAAAACAGACATTGCAGCAAGAGAATATGTTGTATCGCCCATACAGTCAGGATCAGAGCCCTCTACATGCGAGGATAGGTTTGCTGCAACGATTTTTGAAGGATGGCTTGCGATCTCATCCAATGCCTTGATCAGGTTTAGGCCAAAATCTGTCTCCCCTGCGCTCCTGTTGACTTCATAAAGATGAAGATAGATTTCTCGCGCAGCTCCGCTGTACCTCTTTCTCATAAACGGATCAGTGACTTGCGGCTCCTGACCGTCCGTGAGATCTCCCGCCATGATACCAGCAACAATGGTTGAATGTATGCCAAAGGGCGCTGTATAAGTAACATCGAAGCACCAGTTGGAGCCGTTGTTGGAGCAATATTCCGTTTCCGTGACTCGAGACCACGAAGAAGAAGACGAACGAAAACCAAAATGTGTGCCCCTTGGAGGACCTTGTTCTGGGTCGGTTGACTTCGACGGTTCGATTACGGCACCATGCAAACGCTCACTGCCAGAGTATACATATCCTTCGTAATTGTTGTCGACAAATTGTGACAGTTGGGTTCCCTTTTCGATCTCAAGACCGTCTGCCTCAATGGAACCGTCCTTTGAGGCATCAATTTTTTGAACCAGCGGGTGTTCGTCCAGCGTGTAGAGGCAGTCGTGACTGATCCGGGCCAGAAAGCAGGGCATCCCTGAGCAAAGGTAAAAGACATCCATACCGCAAGCGTCGGTTTGCTCAATGATGGAGAACGCCTGATTTTGAAACAGGCTTTGTCTTTCGGATAGAAAGGTCTCCCTTAAAAAGAGGATGTCATCCTGTGCCGTATCTTGCCTGATCGCGAGGATCGCGCCAAGCCATGTACTGTAATTTTCAACGCCATCTGGTTCGGCGAAAAAGACAATGGCATCGGAGAAGTTTGATATTGATAAAGCTTGTTCGAGGGCCGGATCGACTTTGGGGCGCGTTGAAGTTGGGGCGTACGCGAGGGGTACGAGGTTTGATGGGGCTGAAGTCTTATTGGTTTGCATCAAACCAGAATACACGAGCCTATCCCAGTAACGTATAGAAGGTGTAAAGTGGCCTCGTGGACATCGAAGATGACGACGAGGTGAGACGATGGCAGGACGGTTTGAGGGGCTCAGCGATCTGGAATGGCAACTCTTCGCGGACCTGTTTCCTGTGC
>SXGS01108315.1_pt1 | contig 42517 bp, 42 predicted proteins | sample 3174681 | NCBI WGS metagenome assembly SXGS01 (sample SAMN11356861, study PRJNA531348) | freshwater metagenome | isolation source: freshwater sample F1-80 | place: China: Fuxian Lake, Yuxi | collected 2017-12-25 | reverse complement strand
TTCTTCAGCATGTGCGTTCCCAGCAAACAATTGGTCAATGCCGTAGAAGGGGCGAAACCGGCGTATCTGGTCAAGCCGGGAGACCGCTTGTGGACACTCGACAGAGGTTATGCCAAACAGACGACGGTTACGCAGGTCACGTCTCGGAAAACGCGCGCCGTGGTCGAAGTCAAAACGGATCGCGGTAAGTTCCGAGTCACGCCAGACCATCCCATCATGACGGGAACAGGGTGGCAGGAAGCACAGAATCTTGAACCTGGGACCCAGGTCGAGTGGACCAACCCGAAAAGCCTTTGCCGCGAGCGGTATGGTGCAAAGCCCGGGTATGCGTTGGGCTATGCGCTGGGGGCCACGGCGGCCGATGGCAGCATTCAAGACGGCCGGCGCATCTGCCTGGTCGTGAAAAAACAGGATTTTGCGGACAAGTACAGGAAGATGCTCGCGCAGGCCTTCCCACCGCTTGAGCCCACGGTCGAGCGCGTCCTGGTCCCGTCCGGGTTTTTGAAGAAAACGATTCCCATGTATCGGGTTCGCGTGGTTGCGCGCGATATCGCGGAGAAATTCTGTCGTTGGCTGGCGGTTCTCGAACAAGGCGCGCGGAGCAAACCCACAGTGTTTCAATTTCCCAAGGTCGTCACTGCGTCGCAGGAGATGATGCAGGGATTTTGGGATGGCTACTGCGACGGGGATGGAACTGTTGCCGGGAAGGCACGATTCATTATCAGCGCCAATCAGCCGTTTCTGGCAGAACTTGCTAACTACCTAGAGACGCCGGTTTCCAAAGCGGCGAATGGAGACGGCTGCGGCAGGGTGTACGTTTCGCCTCGATGGGCGCAGGCAGGATGGTTTAACAAGCATGGCTTTCGGCAGCAAAGGGAATTCTATGTGCCGGAAGAAAGTATGTATGCGACGGTCGTGGGCGTGCGGCATCTTCCGCCCTCAAAGAAACCCTTTACAGTGTATAGTTTTAAGTGTGATCCGTACCCCACGTTCTTGATTGCGGGACACCTGACGCATAATTGCGAGCACCACATGCTGCCCTTCTTCGGCCGCTGCCACGTCGGGTACCTGCCGCGGAAGAAAGTCGTCGGCCTCAGCAAGATCCCCCGGATCGTGGACATGTTCAGCCGGCGGCTCCAGGTCCAGGAGCGGTTGACCGTGCAGATCGCGGAGGCGATTCAAGACAAACTGAAGCCGGCGGGAGTGGGCGTGGTGGTGGAAGCCCGCCACCTCTGCATGATGATGCGGGGGGTGGAAAAGCAGAATACGATCGCCGTGACCAGCTCCATGCTCGGCGCGTTTCGCACCCAGCAACAGACCCGCGAGGAATTCCTCAAGCTCATCCGCCGCGGCGGCGCCGGCGACCCGGACTGAAAACCGTGAGGCGCAAGGGGTGAGGCGTAAGATGCTCCAAAAAGAAACAGCTTGCGCCGGACGCCTTACATGTCACGCCTCACGGCGATTCGATCGTTTGCAAGAACGAACGAATCGCTTGGTTGAAGGCGTCCGGCTGCTCCAGGTTGCTGATGTGGCCGGCTGAGGGGATGATCTCGAATTTCGCGCCCGCAATCCGCGCCGCGATCCGTCGGTTCTCCTCCGGTGTCGTGAGCCGGTCCTCGTCGCCGACGAGGACCAGCGTCGGGCAGGCGATTTGGCTCAAGTCCGGACTCGAGTCCGGCCGTTCCGCAATGGCCATCAGGTCGCCGATGGCGCCGCTCATCTGGGTGCTCAAGCTGATCGCCTCGACCCGGCGGACTAGATCGGGCTTGGTCTGGTAGGCGGCTGCCGACAGCAGCTTGGGTCCCATCTCGGCCACCACGGCTTTCGTGCCTTCCTGATAAATCTTCTGGGCCAGCGCAAACCGCCAGGCCGCCAGTTCCTGCGTATCCGCTTCCGCCCTCGTGTCGCAAAAGACTAGGGCTTTGATCCGCTCCCGATACTTCCGGTGGAAGGCGAGCATCAGGTACCCGCCCATCGAGAGCCCGACCAGCACCGCCTGCCGAATGTCGAGATGATCCAGCAGTCCTTTCACGTCGTCCGCAAAGAGATCCATGCTGTAGCGCCAGAAGGGGGCGTCCGACTCCCCATGGCCCCGTAGGTCCACGGTAATGATGCGATAGCGGTCCGAGAGATAAGCCAGTTGCGGTTCCCACATCGTCCGGTTGAAGGGAAAGGCGTGCAGAAAGACGACCGACAGGCCCTGGCCCTGGTCGCTGTAGGCGAGCGTGATGCCGTTGATCTGAGCCTTCATCGTTCTCCCTCCCGCTTTTCCTGCCGGCTGCCTCGCCGGCGATTGTAGCATGCCCAGGTTATTTGCGGCCTCCTCGGCTCTCCGGCTACAATGGACCGTCCGACACAACTCCGAAGAGGACGCCCCTCGCATGACGCAACTGCCTGACGATCAGTCGGCTCTTTTCCAACCGGACGATGACGAGGTGGATGCCTCGGCCCCTTTGGCCGAACGGATGAGACCGAGGGAGTTCTCCGAATTCGTCGGGCAGGAGGAGATGATCGCCCCGGACCGGCCCCTCCGCCGGGCCATCGAGTCCGATTCCCTCACCTCGGTCATTCTCTGGGGGCCGCCCGGCTCAGGCAAGACGACCCTAGCCCGATTGATTGCGCGACGCACCAAAGCGGCCTTCGTCTTCTTCTCCGCGATCACCGGCGGCATCCCCGAGCTGCGACGCCTGATCAAGGAAGCGGAGGAGCGGCGTGTGCGGCGCAAGCAGCGGACGATCCTGTTCGTGGACGAAATTCACCGCTTCAACAAGGCCCAGCAGGATGCCTTTCTTCCCCACGTGGAGAAGGGAACGGTGATTCTGCTGGGGGCCACGACGGAGAATCCTTCATTCGAGGTGATCTCCCCGTTGTTGTCCCGCTCCATGGTGGTGGTGCTCAAGTCCCTCTCCGATGAGGCCATGGGGCAGATCCTGGACCGGGCTCTGGCCGACCCAGAGCGGGGCCTGGGCCGGTTCAAGGCAGCCCTGTCGCAAGAAGCGCGGCGGCGCTTGGTCGGATTCGGCAACGGGGATGCGCGGGCTTCCCTGACCGCGCTTGAATTCGTGGTGACCCAGACGAAGCCTGGTCCGGGTGGCCGCGTGCTGCTGGATGCCGAAGCCCTGGATGCGGCGCTGCTCAAGAAGGCGCTCCGGTACGATCGGGTCGGGGAAGAACATTACAACCTGATCTCGGCCTACATCAAAAGCATGAGGGACTCGGACCCGGACGGGGCCCTCTACTGGCTGGCGCGGATGTTGGAAGGAGGGGAGGCCCCCCGATTCATCGCCAGGCGGATGGTGATCTTTGCCTCGGAAGACGTCGGCAACGCTGATCCCCAGGCGCTGCTGATCGCGACGGCCGTCTTTCACGCGGTGGAGTTCGTGGGCCTGCCCGAAGCCCAGATCAACCTGGCGCAGGGGACGACCTATCTCGCCACCGGGCCGAAGGACAATGCTTCCTATGCAGGCTTGCTGGAAGCGGCGCAGGATGCGCGGGAGTTCGGGAATTTGCCTGTGCCGCTGCACCTGCGCAACGCGGTCACATCGTTGATGAAGGATCTCAGCTACGGGAAGGGCTACCGGTACGTCCACGAGGACCCGGCGGCCAAGAAGGAGCAGAGTCATTTGCCGGAGCCGCTCAGCGGAAAGAAATACTACCGGCCGAAAAAACCGTAGTGTGCGACAGCGCAGCACTCTCCTCTTGACTTACGATCACCTGGAATGTAGCATTTGTACGCTTTGTACGTTCAGCACAGTTCAAGTCAATGAGGGAGGCGTTTGATGGCGCATCTGCCTGCCAGTAAGGCGCGAGAAGGTTTTGCGAATACGATCAATCGGGTGGCGTTCGGGAAGGAGCGCGTGGTGGTGCATCGGCGAGGGAAAGAAATCGCCGCTGTAGTGTCGATGGACGATTTGCGGCTGTTGGAAGAGCTTGAAGATCGTATTGACCTCGCCGCCGCTCGGGCTGCGTTGATTGAAACCAAGAAGAAGGGAGCCAAACCGCTCGATGCGATTCTGAAGGACCTCGGCCTTTAGCCTTCCATGGCCTATTCGATCCTCCTCGCCCCCTCTGCCGAACGTCAGCTCAAAGCCTGTACGCCGGCGACCCAGAAACGTCTTGTGAAGCGCATGAAGGCTTTGCGAGATAATCCGCGTCCGCAGGGTGTGAAGAAACTTGCCGGCGAGGACGATCTGTATCGTATTCGGGAAGGGGACTATCGGATCATCTACACGATCCGCGATAAAGAGTTGATCGTCCTTGTCGTGAAGATCGGCGATCGTAAGGAGGTCTATCGTTCCTAACAGTGAGAGGGGGGGATCGTTCCCGGTGCGTGGCGGCCACGTGCCCAGCCTTCCTCGCTACGCCGTCAGCATAGCTCCTCTCGCCTTGTCCTCTTACACCGCCGCCAGCTTCTTCTTTACGTCGTCCAGCTCGTCCGTCAGGCTCGACCATTTGGCGGTGAGTCGTTCCAGGTCCTTCTTCCACCGGTCCTGTTCCTGGTGCAGGTCGTTCCAGCGGGCGATTTCTTTGTACAGAGCCGGGTCGGCCAGCTCTTGTTCCCGGCTCTTGAGGCGGACTTCCAGTTCGGCCACTTCTGCCTCGGCCCTGGCCACTTGCTTCTCCAGCCTAGCCTGACTCTTGGACAGTTCGCGCCGTTCGCCCGACTTGCTCTTCTCCGCGATGGGAGGCGGCGCGGGGAGGGCCTTGTTGCTTGCCTTGGCCTGTTTCTGCGTCGGCGAGAGGTCGGCCGTGGATTCCTTGATGGACTCCAGCTCCTGAGCCCGTTTCCACAGGTAGTACTCGTAGTCTCCATAGTAGTCCCGCGCCTTGCCCTCCTCGATCTCCACCACACGGGTGGCGATGCGCGAGAGGAAGGTGGGGTCGTGCGAGATGAAAACGATCGTGCCGGGAAAGTCGGTCATGGCGTCGGTCAGCACGTCCACAGAGGCCGGATCGAGGTGGTTCGTCGGCTCGTCCAGCAGCAGGGTGTTCGCCGGCTCCACCAGCATCCGTGCGAGGGCCACGCGGTTCCGCTCCCCGCCGCTCAGGGACTTGATCGGCTTTTTCTGGTCCTGCCCGGAAAACAGGAAGGCGCCGGCCAGGCCGCGCAGAAAGTTCGTCTCCGCCTGGGTGGAGACCTCGCTCAAGGATTCCAGGATCGTGTGTTCCGGGTTCAGGGTTTCGGCCTGGTGCTGCGCGAAGTAATGGACGGTAGCGCCATGGCCCACGGCCCTGGTGCCCTTGTCGGGCGGCAGGACTCCGGCCAGCATCTTAAGGAGCGTGCTTTTCCCGGCCCCGTTCTCTCCCACCAGCGCCACCCGCTGGCCTCGTTCCACCGAAAAATCCAACGCGCCGTAGACGACGGTGGCGCCATAGCTCTTGGCCACCCCGCGCAGGTCGAAGACGTGCCGCCCGCTGGCCGGGGGCAGGGGAAACTTGAACCGGACCCGCTTGGCGTCCCGGCCCAGCTCGATGCGCTTGACCTTTTCCAGTTGCTTGATGCGGGACTGGACCTGGCTGGCCTTGTTGGCCTGGTAGCGGAACCGGTCCACGAACTTCTGGACCCGGGCGATTTCCTTGGACTGCCGGTTTGCCGCCGCCTCCAGTTGCTCGTCGCGCGCGGCCCGCTGCTCCAGAAAGCGGTGGTAGTTGCCCCGGTATTCCTGAATGACATGATCGCGCAAGTCCCAGACGTGTGTGGCGATGCGATCCAGAAAGGCCGTGTCGTGGCTGATGACGAGGAGCGTCATGCCGGAGTTCAGCAGGAACTGCTCGAACCAGCGCTGTGTCGGCTTGTCCAGGTGGTTGGTTGGCTCGTCCAGCATCAGGACGTCCGGGTTGGCCAGCAGCAGATGGGCCAGGGCGACCCGCATGCGATAGCCGCCGGAGAGGGCCTCGACCGGCCGGCTGAAATCCGCTTCGCCGAAGCCCAATCCAGACAGGATGCGCTTGGCCTCGTGTTCCGGGTACTGGCCCCGGTGGGCTGCGTCCAGCACGGTCTTGCCGGTCAAGGTTTCCAGCTCTTGCGCCAGGTAGCCCACGCGCAGGTGCGGACGCTTGCGAATCCGGCCCTTGTCCGGCGAATCCTCACCGAGAATCATCCGCATGAGCGTGGTCGTGCCGGCCCCGTTGGGACCGACTAGGCCGACTCGCGAGCCCTGGCGCAGGTGCGCGGAGGCGTCGGTCAGGAGCACCCGGGTGGAAAATTGTTTACTGACGCCTTCGATTTGCAGCATGGCAATACTAATCCGTTGGGTGTGTGATCAGCGCGTGAAACAAGACAGAAGGGGACGTCAGTCAGAGGAGGAGGACAAAGAATTGATTGGAGGCAGTATAGCGAGTCACAGGTATATCCTAGCCACGTACCAGATCAATTGCCTTGGCAAGCTTGGTTTGGTGGAGCTGGCCGGGATTGAACCGGCGACCTCGTGAATGCCATTCACGCGCGCTCCCAACTGCGCTACAGCCCCACCCGAATAATTGCTGATGATGACCGCCGAGTGATGCGTTGCGGAGAAGCAACCGCCACCAAATGAGTGCCCATGCTAGCATGCGGCCTGCGGCCCGTCAAGACGGCAAGGGCCCGTGACGCGGGCATCGCGATGCGTGAGGCGGTAAGAAAACTCACGTCGGCAAGGGCCGCTCCCCGCACAGGTGACGCCCTGTCCCCCACGCGCCGTTGGCTTGACAAAGGAGGGGGCGCATCTTACTATTGGCTGCCAGCGGCTCTGACCTCTTCCAGGTCAGGGCTCTTTTTTTGGACAGGATATTCAAGACGATGGCCAATTTAGTCGTGATCGGCACCCAGTGGGGCGACGAAGGCAAGGGCAAGATAGTGGATATCTTGGCCCACGACGCCGACGTCGTCGTCCGGTTTCAGGGCGGGTCCAATGCGGGGCACACGGTCGTCAATGACCGGGGCACCTTCGTGTTCCATCTGATCCCGTCCGGTATCCTGTACCGCAGCAAGGTCAACATGATCGGGAACGGGGTGGTCGTGGACCCAGGGTCTTTGATCGAGGAAATGGACCAACTGCAAGCCAAGGGAGTGCAGATCGGGCGAAATTTCTTCATCAGTCACCGGGCGCACCTGATCCTCCCGTACCACAAGGCCATCGAGAAGGCGGCGGAGCAGTCGAAGGGCTCGCGACGGATCGGGACGACCGGGCGCGGCATCGGCCCATCCTATGCGGACAAGATGGCCCGCATCGGCATCCGCGCCGGCGATTTGCTCAATCCCCCGCTCTTCCGGCGCAAGCTGGAGGAAAATCTGGCGGAGATCAACCTGTTCCTGGATCGGCTCTACCGGGCCGAGGGGTTTCAGGTGGAAAAAGTGTTCCAGCAGTACATGGGCTATGCCGACCGGCTCAAGGACTACATTGCCGACACCTCCATCATGCTGAACAAGGCGATCGACCGGGGCCGCAAGGTCTTGTTCGAAGGGGCGCAGGGAACCCACCTGGATGTGGATTTCGGGACTTATCCCTACGTCACCTCGTCAAGCGCGGCGGCCGGCGGGGCCTGCACGGGAACCGGCGTGGGGCCGACGAAGATCGACGTCGTCATGGGCGTCACCAAAGCGTACACCACCCGCGTGGGCAGCGGCCCGTTCCCGACCGAACTCAACGATGCGGTCGGCGGCGGGTTGCAGGAGCGGGGCAAGGAATTCGGGGCGACGACGGGGCGGGCTCGACGCTGCGGCTGGTTCGACGGGGTCCTCGTGCGCTATGCGACCAAGATCAACGGGCTCTCATCGCTGGCCGTGACCAAGCTCGACGTACTGGATGGGTGCAAGGAACTCATGCTCTGCACCGGCTATCGGCACAACGGCATCCTCCACAAGGACATGCCGGCCGATATTCAGGTGCTCTCCGACTGTGAGCCGGTCTATCAGAAACTGCCCGGCTGGACGACGCCGACCACGGGGATTACGACCTACAAGAAATTGCCTGTCGAGGCCAAGCGGTACCTGGATCGGGTCGAAGAGCTGGCCGAGTGCCGGATCGACATGGTCTCCACCGGCTCCAAGCGGAGCCATACGATCATCCTCCGGAATCCGCTGGCAGCGCCGCGTCGCAGACCGGCAGCTGGCCGTGCCCGCCGGTAAGCACGGTCCGACCACTCCAAAGGCGTTGACAGGGCTCATTGTCGGATGCCAGCATTTCGCAGGATGTGCAAGGCGGTCGACAACAAGGCCGCAGCAAACGAAAAGCCGAGGCGTATTGTTGCGATACGTCGAGGGTGTGAGCGATGCGAGAACGCAGGTGGTGGCCGCTTCCAACATTCTGCACAGGTGAGCCGGTAGCTCAGTCGGTAGAGCATCGCCCTTTTAAGGCGAGGGCCCTGGGTTCGAGTCCCAGCCGGCTCACCAAATCTTTCAATAACTTCTGCGTGTCATCGTCCGTGGTGGTTTCCTCGGTCACGGTTTTGGTCACGGTTCCAGCCTGCGTGAGTCCCTCCACGGCCTTCCAGAGATGAGTCGGGGACAGGTGGGCATATCGGCTTAGCATGGCCGGAGACTTCCAGCCTCCCAGTACCATGAGGGTGCGGTCATTCGCCCCCTGCATCGCCAAACGTGAGGCAAAGGTGTGCCTCAGATCATGAAATCTGAACGGGGTGAGACCCGCGGCCTTGACCGCTTCGTCGAACGTGCGACGGAGGTATCGCGCATCGAAGGGAAAGATCCGTTCGATGGGATGGGCGTGCCCCCTAGCTTTCAGACGGCTCAGCAGACCCACCACGGTTGAGTTCATCGGCACGCGCCGCCGTTCCCCGGCTTTGGTTTCGTGGATCGTTAAGACCCCCATGTTCCAATCAACGTCGGCCCACACGAGACGGATGAGTTCGCCCTGTCGAAGGCCCGTGTGCAAGGCCGTGAGGACGATGGGGCCATACTGTTCAGGGAGATGACTCAACAGCGCGCGTTCCTGGTCAGGCAGGAGGTACCGCACCAAGACGTTATTGACCTGGGGGGCCTTTACGAGGCCCGCCGGATTGTCTTTCACGAGGCCCAGCCGCTTGGCCCGATTGAAGACGGCCTTCAAGACCGTGAGATGGCGCACGAGCGTGGCGGGTTGCTTCCCGTCAGTGCCCAGGTCCGTTAAGACTTTCTCGATTTGACGGATGGTGATGGTGCCGGCATCTTGGCCCCCAAAGGCGGCGAGCCATCGGTTCATGCGGGACTGATCGTCGCCCTTCTTGCGGCGTCGTGCTTCAACGGTCCGAAGATACTCGCGTGCGATCTCCCGAAAGGGAACGGCGTGGGGCTTCTCGAAGTAGCGGCCTTCCCGCTGGTCCGCCTTGAGGCGTCCATAGAGCGCTCGGGCCTGGCTCTTGGTATCGCACTTATGCCACCGTTCGCGGCCCTCGTGCATCAGCCGGACCCACCAGCCCGTACGCCCTTTCCGCTGACAGATGCCCCGATCAATGCCGTGTTTTCTTGCCATGACGTGGTCCCTTTCTTTGTTTCGTGCTGGGGCCCTGGTGTTGTTCCTTTGCGGCAGCCCTGGCGTTTTGCATCCCCGCGACCGAGTGGCATTTCCGTCCACAGTAGGTGGCATGGCGGCGGAGCTGGACAAATACCTGCTGGCAGTGGGGACACCGCCGTATGGAGTCGACGAACAACGTGCGGCCTCTCCGCGGGAGTTCGAGTAATTGCGTCATGCGGAACAAAAATTCATCCGCCCAGGTGTCGCCCTTGCTAAAGATGAGGAGTGGGTTAATGCGATAGGGAGGATACCCAGCCTGTCGTTCGACATCGGTGGATTTCGTAAGCCTAATGGTGTGGTCCACGTGAATGGGGCCGCAGGTGGTGCTTTGGCCGTCCGCAAGGCGGTTGAGATGGAGGGCGATGACCTCGCAGATATTCTTTAACTCAAGCAAGGTCGGGGCGAAAGATCCGACACCTCCGTGCAGAAACGGGTATCGCTTTCGATCGGGCTGAGTGGGGTGGAACGCAATAGGGGTCATCCTAATGGCCTGACACTCATCCTGTAAGTTTTGAACATCCCCAGGACTCAGGGTCCTCACGGTCGTGTTGGCCAGCCTCGCAAACCATGCCATGTGATGCCAGGGTGAAAAGCCGATTCGAGCCCAGGCTTGATTGAGCGCGGTGTCGGATGGCGGTCGTTGAGTCATGTCGCCTCCATTCTTAGTCAGTTGAGCGATCGTAGCCGGGGCGGTCCTTGTGCTCAACGGTGCCGTTGATCTATTGACAATAGTAGCTCATTTCATTATTATACGCTCAATGGTAAGGGGTTGCAAGGTTGCTCAAGGATGGAGGTGTGGAATGGCAGCTGAACGATTGCTGACCGTGCGGGAGGCGAGCGAGCAATTGGGGCTTCGAGAGGCGACCGTGAGAAAGTGGGTCCTGGAGAAGCGCATCGGCTACTATAAAATTGGGCGGGCGATTCGCGTTCCGGCTGACGCCGTCACGCGGCTCATCCGGGAGAGCTACCGAGAACCGATCGGGCCGGGCGAACCGCGGTGCTCAGCCGCCATGGCAACCGGTGCGAATCGCGATGAGTGACCTTGATCTGACATGCCCCCGTCCAGGTGGCTGGCCCCCAGCGATCCCCACCGGGGCGAACGACGCGCGAGTTTTCGTGCGGGCCGAGGGCCAGCACACGGTCTTGGTGTGCCGTCATCGTCCCCGTGGGAGTAGGACGTGCTGGATGTGCATGGGGATACCCACAGCGTTCAGCTGTTGGCCGTCGCGTTCACAATCAAAGATATGAAAGGGCTCACCATGCATAACGACTCACGCCCGATTGATGTCGGGCCAGCTGGCGGTCCGCAGTGCCGGGAAGCGTTGGGCCGGCTCACACAGATTGTCCTTGATGGACTCCAACACGGGTACTTTCGCTGCTCGATTTCAGGCGGCATCGGGAACGCAAAAAAGCGCGAACTCGTGATCGAGGCCGGGAAGTCTCACAAATTCACCATTCCCGAGGAAGAACTGCCGCGCTAACGCCGGCGCCATGGCGATCCCTGTGATGGGGACGCTCACAATACACATCACGTAAGTCCAGCATCATCGGTGGGATTCCGAGATCGGAGACTCAAAAGGCACGCGCGGCGACACGCCGAGCGTGAGGTCTTCGATGGAATCACCACACGCGACACGTCCCCCCCTGATTGAGCCGACCTCCGCGCGCTGGCACCCACGCCTTCGGTGCCCCCTCACCGATGAGGACGCCCGGCCACGAACCGAGCCCGTCACCGGCTTCTTTGCCATCCTCGCCGAATGGTCGCGGGCTGCACCGCCAGCCCCTGCGAACGCTCCTCCCGTGGCGGCCCCCCTCGAGACCGCGGAGGTGCGCCATGACCGCTGACACCATTGCCACGGCCCTCGGCGGGCGTAAGGCCGGGAGCGGCTGGTCGGCGCGCTGTCCCGCGCACGATGACCGCACTCCGAGCCTGTCGCTGCGCGAGACCCCCGACGGGACGGTGCTGGTGCATTGCCATGCCGGCTGCGAGCAGGACGAGGTCATCAGGCACCTGCACGCACGCGGCCTGTGGCCACGGCACGATCCGCGCCGATTTCAAGGCGCCGCCTCGCGCCGGGCCACTACGCTGGCCGAGCCGGATCGCGACGACAGCACACGCATCGAGGCGGCGCGGTCGATCTGGTGGGCCGCCCAACCGGCGGGCGGAACCCTGATCGAACCCTACCTTGAATCGCGTGGCCTGCGACTGCCGGCCACGCCGACGCTGCGCTTCCATCCATCCCTGAAGCATCCCTCGGGCGAGTCCTGGCCGGCCATGATCGCGCTGGTCACCCGCGGGTCCGACGACGCGCCACTGGCCATCCATCGCACCTTTCTCGCCCGGAATGGCGCGGGTAAGGCGCCCGTCGAGCCGCAGAAGATGATGCTCGGGCCCTGCCGCGGCGGGGCGGTACGCCTCGCAGCACCCCGCGACTTGCTGATGGTGGGCGAGGGTCTCGAGACCTGTCTCGCGGCCATGCAGGCCACCGGGCATCCGGCGTGGGCTGCGTTGTCCACCTCGGGGTTGCGTGTGCTCGACCTCCCGACGGATGTGCGCAACGTGATCGTACTGGCCGATGGCGACGAGGCTGGCGAGGCGGCCGCTCACGCCTGCGCGTGGCGCTGGAAACGGGAGGGCCGGCGCGTGCGCATCGCTCACCCGCCGAACGGGATGGACTTCAACGACATGCTGCTGGGCCGCACGCCTGGCACCCAGGAGGTCGCGCCATGAATAGTGACAAGAAGCACGAGGCCCACAATCCCATTGCCGCCGCCATTGACGCGGCCGAGGACCTGCGTGATCCGCTGGATGGGCTGGTAGAGCGAACCACGGTCAATCCCGGGGCCCCGTTTGCACCGGAGGTGCTGGAACAATTGGCCGTGCTGAAACAGAATGACCGGGCCGCCTTCGAGGCGTTACGGGCGCAGTTGAAGACGGCCGGCTGCCGGGTGACGGCGCTCGATGAGGCTCTCGCCGCGGCCAGTGGCGACATTGGCGGACGTGGGCCCACGCAGGCCGACCTCCTGCTCAATCTCGCGCACGCGGCAGAACTGTTTCACACGCCGGATAACACGGGCTACGCCGATCTCGACATCAACGGCCACCGCGAGACCTGGCCGATCCGCGCCAAGGGATTTCGCCGCTGGCTGGCCCGTTGCTTCTTTGAGGAAACAGGCGGGGCCGTGAGTTCCGAGGCGCTGCAATCGGCGCTCAACGTGCTCGAGGCCCGGGCGCATTTCGATGCCCCCGAGCGCCTCGTGCATATTCGCGTCGGTGGTCTGGACGGCCGGCTCTATCTCGACCTCGGTGACGAGGCTTGGCGGGCGGTGGAGATTGACGCCACCGGCTGGCGCGTGATCGACACCCCGCCGGTCCGCTTTCGCCGCGCCGCAGGGATGCAGCCCTTGCCGATGCCGGTCGCGGGCGGATCGGTGGACACGCTCAGGTCCTTTCTCAACGTTCAATCCGATGCTGACTTCGTCCTGGTGGTGGCATGGGCGCTGGCGGTGCTGCGCCCTCGCGGGCCGTATCCGGTACTCGTGCTCTCGGGTGAACAGGGATCGGCCAAGTCCACGTTTTCCTCCATCCTGCGCGCGCTGCTCGATCCGAACACCGCGCCGTTGCGTGCTTTGCCACGCGAGGACCGCGATCTGTTCATTGCCGCGAATAACGGGCATGTGTTGGCGTTCGACAACGTGTCGGGCCTGCTGGCATGGATGTCCGACACCCTGTGCCGACTCGCCACCGGCGGCGGCTTTGCCGTGCGCCAGTTGTACTCCGACCAGGACGAGGTGTTGTTTGAGGCGTCGCGGCCGGTGATCCTGAATGGCATCGAGGAAATCGTGACGCGGCCCGATCTGGCCGACCGAGCCGTGTTCCTGACGCTCGAACCGATCCCGGAGGAAAGCCGCCGGCCCGAAGCAGAGCTGTGGGCCGCCTTCGAGGCCGAACGCCCTCGCCTGCTGGGCGCGCTGCTTGATGCGGTGGTGGAAGGCCTCACGCGGCTGCCGGAGACCCACCTGGGCACGCTCCCGCGCATGGCGGATTTCGCGCTCTGGGCGACGGCCTGCGAGACGGCGGTGTGGCCCGCCGGGACCTTCTGGTCGGCCTACTGCGGCAACCGTGACGAGGCCGTTGAGAGCGTGATCGACGCCGATCCGATCGCTACCGCCGTGCGCACCATGATGACCACGCAGACGGTATGGACGGGGGCCGCCGCAGACCTTCTGGATGCCCTGGGCGAGGTGGTGGGCGAACGGGGCGCCAAGTCCAAGACCTGGCCCGAGACTCCCCGGGCGCTCGGGGGGCGACTGCGACGGGCAGCGATGTCCCTGCGCACGGTCGGCATCGAGATCAGTTTCAGGCGCGAGGGGCGGGCCAGGCGTCGAACCATTACGATCACCACTCCATGCGCGCCAGACAACGCAGGGACGTGACCGTCCACACCGTCCGCGCGCAGGCAAGAAACCGGTCCTGCCAGCGGCGTTACGCCCGATGCCCTGCGGACGGTCGGTGGCCCTGCGGGCGGTCGTGACCGCAAGGGCATCCAGACCGTCCGCGCTAAGTCCTTGAAAACCCATATTGGGAAGGATGCGGACGGTGCAGACGAACAATAATTGCCCCAATCTGCGCCGGGAAAACCAGCTGAGGCCTGACGCTGGCCCGCGCGGCTGGCATACGGGTCGGAATCGACGGAGAGGCGAGCGAGGGGTGGCCGCGTTCCGGTCAAGTTCGCGGGCCATTTCGATAGAGACAGGAACCTAGAAGGGGTGGCTTCGGATATGGACGGCCGAGCGGCTCGGAGCGCGCCATGGTGGAATATGCGTGTTCGATCAATGTGAACCGGCTGCACCAGTCCGGCAGGCTGCGGGCCGGGGCCTCGGGTGGCCGTGGGAGGATGCGCAGGAAGATCGTGCCATTGCCTGCGCCCTTGTGTCGGAACAGGCGGACAGCAGAGCCGGATTCCGGTGATGGTCCCAGGCGGGATATTCTACACGGCGATGGGATGAAGCTTCGTGATCTTGATGGACGCCACGTCTTTTTCCGCCTGGGCGAGGTCATAATCCATCTGTAAGCCCAGCCACGTTTCCGGGGTGCTGCCGAAGGCCTTGGACAGCCGGATCGCCATTGCAGGCGAAATGCCTGCCCGCTCGTTGACGAGATTGCTGATGGCTTGGCGGGTCACGCGCAAGTGCTTTGCCGCGGTGGTAATCGTGAGGCTGAGCGGTTCAATGCACTCCTGCCTGACAATCCTTCCGGGGTGCGGTGGGTTCTTCATGCGCATGTGGGGTGTTCCTTCCTAGTGGTAGTCGATGAGGTCAATGTCATAGGCGTGGCCGTCTTCCAGACGGAAAATCACGCGGTAATTCGCCCGGACGGTCACAGCATAAAAGCCTTTCAGGTCGCCTTTGAGGGGATGAGACCGGAATCCCGGCAAATTCATGTCCTCAATGGTGCGGGTACGGTTCAAGACAAAGAGGATATTTTCGATCTTTTCGATGTAGTCGGCGCGAAGGCCTTTTTTCTCGCCATCCTCAAAGAGCCGTTTCAGTCCTTTGTGCTTGAAGCTCTGTAGCATCTATTGAGTGTAAAGTGACAAGTTTCACTTGTCAATATGTAAATGACGTTTGGCAGCGGAAACGATGGCACCATGAGGGCGTAGGCGTGCTCGCCCGCTCGAAGCTGACGAGCGCACCCCAAAAATCCTCGAAGCAGGCCCCCGCAGCAAGACGACCTAGCTTTCTCTCTGCCACAGGAGTGTGGGCGTATCCAGTGAGCACGCGTGAGGCCATCCCCTGACGGCTCGAAAGAGGTTGCACAAGCCCCGCCTACCCCCAGGTCCGCGCTCCCTCCGCTACCGGTGCTATTGGCCACACCGGAAACGGGATACCGCCCCCCCTGCTACTGCTACAATTGCTACAAACCTCCCAGTCACGCGCTGACAAAGCCGACACTGTAACTAGGTATTGACTCGTTGAGTCCACTTTGGGCTAGGTCCGGACGCCTCCAGAAAATCCGAGCGGCTGCGAACACACGATACGTGTACGCATGTGTTATTTATGCCACACGTGACTTCCTCCCTCATACCCGAATAATCCGTCCCATCCGTCCCTGTGTCACGCTTGCATTCCCCTCGGGAAAGGCAGAGACTGTATGCGCGATACGTCTGCTCGAACGAGAAGCCGTGCACCTCAACAGGGAGGACCTGTGATGGCCACGCTCAGATTCCGCATCCCGTCGGGTCTGCTCTTCGTGCTCGTTGCCCTGCCTGCCCACGCCCAGCTCTACCCCATGCCAGGCGAGCAGCCCCCGCTCCTGCAGCCGTTCCAGAAGGACGCCTACGGCCCTGGCGTGCACTCGGATGCGACGGGCCGGCCCTTTTCCTGGGCCCCCCAGGGCTCGTCCAGTCTGAACCCGCCTGACCCGACGATTCAGCCGAATATTAATGCCTATGGGTTGGGCCACAGCGCCGACCAGTATGGCAGACCGGTGCAACCTCATCTCAGCCCAGGCGGACAGCCGATGCCGCTCGCCCCGTCCGTTCCGCCATGGGGCACGAGCGAATTCACCGGTCCGGGCCGATAGCAATCGGGGGCGGGTCAGGGGGTGGTTGTCTGGATCACGATCACTGCACCACACCGGGACCGCGTCGTCAAATAGCAAGTAGCGCTGGCACACCTGATCTTCCCCCTAGAGAAAGGCCGGTTAGAGGGGTGGCAATAAAGAAACAAGAGTTCTATGAGGGAGCGGCGCTTCATCTCTTGGCCCGCAATGGCGGGATCACGAGTATCCGATACGACCCCCCGTTTTTTTTGATGAACAGTCAGCTGTTGGTCCTCCTGAAATATAGCACGAGGGGCCGGAGTCCTTGGGGATTCACGTTTACGCCGAGCGAACAAGTGCTTTTGCAGAACAGCGCCTCCGAATTCAAGATCGTCATCGGGCTCATCTGTGGCGCCGATGGCGTGGCAGCCATTACCTATGGCGATTACGTGAGCGTCGCTGCCCCGAGGAATGTTGCAGTCCATGTTGCCTGTTATCGCAAACACGGTGAGTATTACAAGGTGAATGGCCCGGACGGAGTGCTTGATGGGAAAGTTGCGCCATCGAATTGGCAGGGAATTCTAAAGAGCTGAGGTGGTAATGAAACATCGCGATCAGGTCTTGAGGCTGTTGCAGAAACAGATTGGCAATCAAGCAGAGGTTAAGGACATAAGCGAGACCGCAGCTGAGGTTGCTGGCAAATGGGTCGATCCACTAAGCGGGGACAAAAAGGAAATCAACGGCCTCATCTATGGGTTGGTCCAAAGCGGCAAGACCGGTATTTTAACCGTCACTGGCGCTATGGGTGCCGATGAGGGGTATAGAGCCATTCTCATCCTGACTTCCGACATTGACCCGCTCTATGAACAGACTCTCGGGAGGGTGCGGGAAGCTTTTCCTGGAATTGATATTATCGGCAAGAAAGAGTTTAGAGATACCGACTCATTCCTCCAGCGGGTCAAGGGCGGGACCTGCGCCATCGTCACCAGTAAAAACGCTGCCCTACTAAATACCCTGATTGAAAACTTCAAGAAGGGCAGGGTCCGAGGACTCAGCTGCCTCATCATCGATGACGAGGCAGATCAGGCCAGCCTTAACACGCGGGAACGTCGGGCCGATGGGACAAGGAGCACGATTAACAACTGTCTCGTGGAATTGCGCGGCTTCTTCGAGAAGAACACCTATTTGCAGGTAACGGCCACTCCGCAGGCCCTGTTCCTTCAGACCCCGGAACATGACTTCAGACCCACGTTCACCATCTTGAGCCACCCTGGTTCTGATTACGTGGGGGGCGAGGAATTCTTCGGAGACAACGCCAGCCTCGTCAGGGAGTTCGATTTGAACGACATCGCTGTTCTGGCTCCCGGCCCGCAGCCAACTCCGACCGTGACGATTCCCAAGTCCCTTCTTATGGCCTTGGATACCTTCATGGTTGGGGCGACATTCAAGCGGACGAATGAAGCCGATCAGAATTGCGCTTTTCTCTGTCACGTGAGTACCCGCACCGACGACCATAGCCACATTGTCAATCTCATGCGGAAGTACAAAACAGACTTGACTGCCGGGTTAAAGGCAAAGAATCAGGTGGTCCTCACGCGGCTTAAGGCGGCCTACGACGACTTAGCCTCGACCCACGAAGGGTTAAGGGGCTGCAAGTTTGATGGTCTCGTGGAAGCTATCGAATTCTTCTCACCCGGCATCACCATCAAGTTGGTCAACGGAGAGACGGACGAGGACGTGGCGGTCCAATCGCCCTACAACCTTTTCGTCGGCGGTAACAAGCTTGGCCGTGGGGTGACCATCAAGAATCTGCTCGTCAGTTATTACGGGCGCCATCCAAGGAGACCACAGGCTGACACCATCCTCCAACATGCCCGCATGTATGGCTACCGAAGAAAGGATGTCGGGTTGTTGAGGTTGTTCCTCCCACCGGAACTCCATATCGTCTTTAGAGCGATCAACAGGATGGAGCGAGGGCTTCGGGAACTCATTGCTCGGCGACCGAGCGAGGAGTTCCGGGGAGTCTATTTGGAAAGTGGACTTATTGCCACGCGGACAAACATTCTGGCACGGGGTTCAATCGGTGTATACTCTGGAGGTAGCATTTATAACCCTGCGCAAGTCATGCGCGACGAGACCGTCAAGACGTCCACTGAGAAGATTGACAAGAAGCTGGCCGACTTCAGAGACGACCACCATGCGGAGGTGACTATTGAGGAATTGCAGGCCCTGATTGCTTTGACGATGCCGGATCAGCGGGAGTCAGAGCGTGTGTGGGATCCAATTGCCATTGCAGCATCACTCGCACAGTTCGCAAAAATCAATCAACAAAGTAACGGTTACGTCTACGTGGACCGGGAACGTGGCCTCAAAGAAAACCGGCGCGAGACCCAAGGTATTTTGGACGGCGGCGAAGCCGCAAGAGTCCCCGACAACAAGATCACGCTTTTCTTGCTTAGAACAAAGACCGATCGAGGGAGGAATGCCGCATGGTGGCCGCAGATCAGATTTCCAGATGGACGCTATGCGTTCGCTTTTGCGATATAGTCAGGCTTGTACTTGAGAAAACTGAATCATCGTTCCTCAGGTGAATGTTCAATGAAGAGGAAGCCAAGGGCTGTAGACTTGTTTTGCGGTGCGGGAGGCCTTTCCGAAGGCCTTCGACAAGCAGGATACAAGGTCATCGGAGCCGTTGAAATTGACGACTTGGCATGTCGTACGTATCGACTTAACCACAAGAGGGTTAAACTCTGGGAGACGAACATTGCCCACTTATCTGGTGCCGCCATGATGAGAGAGTTAGCGCTTCAGCCAGGGGATCTTGATCTATTGGCAGCGTGCCCGCCTTGCCAAGGCTTCTCGACCATGCGAACGAAGAATGGGGCTCGATGGAATCGAGATTCGCGCAATGACCTCATTTTTAATGTTCTGCGGATCATTCGGTCTATGAAGCCGATGTCCGTCATGCTCGAAAATGTGCCAGGCCTCGCCAAGAATAGACGGTATGGCGCCTTTCGTAAGGGATTGGAGACCTTGGGGTATCATGTAACATGGGATATTCTAAACACTGTTGATTTTGCAGTCCCGCAGAAGCGGCGGCGGCTTGTTCTCTTGGCATCACGGCTGGGGGAACTGGAGTTTGCGCCAAGAGCCGTCAGCTACCGGACGGTGCGTAATTTCATTGGGAATCTGACGCCGCCAGAACGAAGCCGCGACCCGCTTCATAACTATTCAACTCGCCGGAGCAAGAAGGTTGAGGACATTATCAGAAGGATCCCACGCAATGGCGGTAGCCGGGTAGCCCTAGGCGTGAAAAATCAGTTGTCCTGCCATAAACGGGTCGACGGTTTTAAAGACGTCTATGGAAGGATGGCTTGGGATAAGCCAGCCCCAACGATTACTGGGGGATGTATTAATCCATCGAAAGGGCGATTCCTCCATCCCAGTGCGGACAGAGCTATTACACTGCGAGAAGCCGCTCTACTGCAAACATTCCCCTCGACATATCGTTTTTTGTTGGACCAGGGACGCTATTCAGTTGCTCTCCTGATTGGCAATGCACTCCCACCGGAGTTCATAAAGCGCCATGCACGACAGGTCAAAAACCACTCCAACTCCGGTCATAGAATTCGCCATTATCAGCCTATGCCGACCTCAATAAACTGCTCCTCGACAAGCTGACACACCATCGCAAGCGCAGATGGGGCCTCCTAGAAGATTGGCAACGCTCGCGGCCGCGAATCAGTTCCTGGAGACTTGGCTCCTGCGCTACAATCATAAGCCCGTTGACTTCTCTCCCATCACAAGGTATAATTGTAAGCATATCACGAGTGACGCGGAGGGAACTGGCCCGAGGATGCGTCCGGCAACCTGGTTACGCCACTAAGGTGCTCCCGCCAGCCCCACACGGGGACCGATAGGGCTCGAACGAGCAAGTCCGCGCGTTCAGCCCCTCGTTCAGAGGGGTTTTTTATTTCTCCCTCCTATCGGGTCGTGTCGCCGCATCAGCCCACCGCGTGGTGGAATCAGTGCGTGTGCCGTGCCGTCATCGCCGAGTTAAGTGACAACTTGCAGGGCGATTCATAAATGCTGCTAAAGCGTCGGTGTTGCCTCTCCGTCCAGGCTGCGCCGCGCATGCGGACACCTCGGACGAGGGGAGTGCGACATGACGCAAACCATCCGCCAGCCTGAATCGGGTTGGCTCTCACGGCTCGGCCTTGTAGGCCTGGCACCCATCGAAGCTCCCGTGCTCGCGGCGTTGGCGAGCGAGCAGCCCCTCTTGCTCATCGGTCCGCACGGCACCGCCAAGAGCCTCCTGCTCACGCGCGTGGCCGCAGCCCTGGGTCTGACCTGCCGGCACTACAACGCCAGCCTGCTGAACTTTGACGATTTGGTCGGGTTCCCCGTGCCGGGCTCCCACGGATCACTCGAATATCTCAAGACGCCCGCTGCGATCTGGGGCGCGGGCGCCGTGATCGTCGACGAGATCAATCGCTGTCGCCCAGATGTGCAGAACAAGCTGTTTCCCATCATTCATGAGCGCAAGGTCCAAGGGCTGCCGCTGCCCGACCTCCGCTACCGCTGGGCGGCAATGAACCCACCCTGTACCGAGGAGGAAGACCGCGGCTATGCCGGCGCTGAGCCGCTGGACCGCGCCCTGGCCGACCGCTTTGCCTTTGTCGTACAGATGCCTGCCTGGACCGCGTTCACGCGCCATGAGCAGTTGGCCGTGATCCAGGCCGAGGACCGTGCGGTAGAGCCGACCGATGCCGCGCACCTGACACAGTTGCTGCAGCGGGTGGGCGCCCTCATCCCCGCCCTCAAGACCGAACTCGGAAACGCCGTGGCCGAGTACGTGCACGTCCTCGTGCCGCTGCTGGCGCAGGCGGGCCTGGACCTCAGCCCACGTCGGGCCACCCTGCTGTATCAGGCGGTGCTGGCCGTGCATGCGTCGGACCTGGCCCTCGATCCCACGGCCACGGTGGCCGACAGCGCCTTGCTGGCGGTGCGGTCGTGCCTGCCCCAGCGCGCGGAGGGCATCGTGGTGCCTGAGGTCAAGGTGCTGGCCGCGCATCGCGAGGCCGTGCGCTCAGTCCGCCTACGGCCAGACGATCCGATCCGTCGGATCCTGGCCACGGCTGATCCGCTGGAGCGCCTGCGGTTGGCCGTGCGTGCCCGCCGCCTGCCCAAGGGGGAGTACTCTCGAGTGGTGGCCGACGCGCTGGTCCAGATGCCGGCCGGAGCCCGAGAGGCCGCGGTGGTGCACCTGTTCGAGACCGGGGCCGTGGGGCGCCTGCATGCCGCGGTGGCGTCCCAGATTGGCGAGTGCTACCGCGACCTGGCGACGCCGGCACCGTTCAGTGAAACACTGCACGCCAGCCACAGCCGATACCGGACGTGGGGGCGGATCAAGGATCTGCTGTCGCGGCTCAACCCGGAGGACCCCAGGGCGCACCTGCAGGCCAACGCGCTGGCGTCGCTGTTTGCTAGAAAGCAGGTGCAGACCCCTGAGGAGGCTGAGCGCGCCTTCTCGGCGTTTGCCGTGACGGACGAGCACTTGAGGCAGGCATGAACGAGCCAGCCCCATTGCTGCACAACATGAGCGCGCCGCCCAAGAGCGTCGTGACCTACACCGGGCTCTCGGGCGTGATGACACCACGCGGATCGGACGCCACATCGCGGCCGTACGCCGACGGCCATCAGTTTGGCCGGACGGTACGGTTCACCTGGCCTGTGGGGTTGCACGGGGCCACGCCGCTGGCGGTGCTCCACCATCTTGGGGTGGCGCACGACGAGACCGTGCACGGCACGCCGAACCAGCACCTGCAGGCTCTGGTCAACCAACGGGCTGACGCCCTGCCGTTGCCTGAGGGCTGTGCGGTGGTCCGCGCCCACCAGGACCACCCCGTGGTCTGGCCAGACCTGTTGGCCGCCCTGGCCGTGCTGAGTAAGTCCACCGATACCGTCTGGTTGCGCAGTAAGGCCCCGACGCTGGCCGCTGCCGTGCAGCGGGAGGCGGTGTCGTTGCTGATCCCGCCGGGATTGGCTACCCACATCAAGGAGGTGCAGGGATGACCCCTTCACGGAGTGCAGACAGCGGTTTGGTTGAACGGATCTTGGACGCGTTTCCCAGTGGGGCATATGCCCTGGCGGGCCTGCTGCGCGTGGTGGACATTGTGGAGACCGACCGCGTGCCGACTGCGGCGGTGGAGTGCCGGGTCCAGCCCCGCCTGCTCATTAACCCAGCCTTCGTGGAGCGGCATGCCGACACCCCCGAGAAGCTGCTGATGCTGGTGATGCACGAACTGCATCACGTGTTACTAGGCCATACGACGCTGTTTCCGCGCGTCACGCCGGCCCAGAACGTCGTGTTTGATGCGGTCATCAATGGCCTCATCAGCCGCATGTTTCCGACCGCGGCGTACACCGCGTTTCTCACGGATTTCTACGCCGATGACCGGTTTCCCGACTGTCTGCTGCGTCCACCCACGGGATGGCCGGACGGGGCGTGCATCACCGTGCCGGGCCTCGAGGCGCTGGCTGAGCCGCTTCGTACCCGGGCCGTCGAGGTTCATGCCGCGCTCTATTCGGACGGGGGGGCTAGCTACCACGAGGTCTCCCAATTGCTGCCCAGCCTGCTAGTCAAGGCCGGTGGCGTGGAGGGGCTGGATATTCCCTTGCTGGGTGGGCATGGGCCGGCCGATGACGGCCAGACGGAACTCGACAGGGTCTCCCCCCTGCTGTTCGACCTGGTACGGGACCTGGTGGAGCAGTGGCCGCAACCACCTGACCCCATTCGGGGCCGGTCGCTGGCCGATGTGCTGCAGACTACGTCGGTGGTGCCGCAGGCGCGTCGGTCTAAGCGCTCGGTGCTGCGTGCCCTCATCCGCGCGGTCGCGGGCCTCCACGGACAGGGGCGCGTGCGGCGCGTGGGGCCTGACCGCGTGGCGCTGTCTGGACCGGTGCCCAGCCTGTCACGGCGATCACTGGTGCTGCAGGCCCTGGGCGCACCCACCTTGCTGCACGAGGGTCATGTTCTGTGGAATCGCAGGCGCCCAGAGGGAGAGAGGGTCCATCTCTACCTGGATGTGTCAGGGAGCATGGATGCCGTGCTGGGGCCGCTCTACGGGGCGATCCTGGATTGCCAGGATTTGGTATGTCCGCAGGTGCACCTGTTCTCGACCCAGGTGTCGGATATCACGTGGGCTGCACTGCGGGCCGGCACGTGTCGCACCACCGGGGGGACCTCCATTGCGGTCGTGGCCGAGCATATGCACCGCCGCCGCATCCGGCGCGCCCTGATCGTGACCGATGGCTGGGTGGGCACGCCCCAGGGTTTGCATTACCAGACCCTCAAGTCTGCGCACCTGGCTGTGGCGTACCTGGGGGACCAGATTAACCAAGACGACCTGTCCACGGTGGTCGACCATCGCGCCGTGCTTGATTCTGGAGGACATACATGACCACGCACCGCTTTCCGGCCGAATTCATCTTTCCCGGCCACCCCGATAAATTGAGCGATGCCATTGCGGATGCCCTGGTGGAGGAGGCATGGCGACGGGACCCCAGGGCCCTGGTGGGAGTGGAAGTCGCGGTCCACCGCGACCACGTGTACCTCACCGGCCGGGTGGCCTGCGCACAGGCGCACGACATTGATCTGGACGGTCTCGTGCGCCAGGTGTACCGCAGCGCCGGGTACGACGAGAGCTGGGGGCCATCCCCTGAACAAGTGCGGGTGGTATCCAACGTGTGTCTGGGACCGTTGGAGGAGGGCGAGGCCGAATTCAGGGACCTGTCCGATGACCAGGCGATCTGCATCGGGTACGCCAATGCCCTGGAGGCCACCAACCACCTCCCGGTGGAGCACTGGCTAGTGCGGACCATCGCGCGTCGCCTGCACCGTCTGCGGGCGGAGCGCCCAGACCTGGCGTTGGGGCCTGATGGAAAAGTGTTGGTGCTGCTCGAAGAAGTCGGCCTCGAGGGGCCTGCGCCCACCTGGCAATTGGCGGGATGCAGTGCCTCACTCCAGCAGAAGGCCGCATCGGACGAGGTGGCTCTGCATCGGGCCGTCAGGCTGGCCCTGGAAGAAGTGTTGGGCAACGCAGGACGCCTCGTGCCCGGCTTGTCGAACGCCTTGCCGGAATCACTGACGGTCAATGGGGCAGGGGCGTTTGAGGTAGGGGGGCCTGAGGGAGACAATGGGCTATCCGGCAAGAAGCTGGTGGTGGATGCCTATGGCCCCAGGGTGCCGATCGGCGGGGGGGCCTGGTCCGGTAAAGATTTTTTCAAGGCAGACCGGGCCGGGGGCCTGCACGCGAGGCGGCTGGCGAAGGCGCTCGTGCGGCTGGGGCTGGCCAAGGAAGCCACCGTGACCTTAGGCTGGTTTCCGGGGGATCGTGCAGCCCGCATCATTCGTGTCGTGGCAGAGAACGGGCACCGACTGAATCCCGCGCAGCTGGAAACAAGCTTCGATCTGAGTCTCACGCGCAGCGGGGAGCAGTTTGCCACCGGGGGGCTGGTGGAGGTGGCCCGGTGGGGGCACTTTGAAGCCGCAGGGTTCACCTGGGAACGGCCCCTGTCCATTTGATGGGGGATCACAACAAAGGGGATTGCCGAATGCCTTGATGGGCGCGGCAACCCCTTTTGTTTATGCGGGTGACAGCCTCTGGCCTCTTTGTTTCTCTTGGGGACGACAGGGGAGGGGATCGATGGGCAAAAAGAAGCCAGACGCCCGCTCAAAGTTGACGAGCGCACCCGAAAAGTTCAAACCTGGACCAGTGATCAAGGGCAGTATCAACGAAACCGGCCGTAGCCCAGAGTTCGCTATCTATAATGCCAATCTTCATTATCGCAGTAGGGAGATAAGTCCTTGCACCCTAGGGCAATCCTTGCAGCCCGTCCTTCCGACTGGAGGTTCACTTCCGTCATAGAGTTCTCGTGTAGTTGCCAATAGCGGTTCGATCAGAGAGATGTTTAGATTTACATTATGAATGTTTGCCTTGAAGCCCATAGTGAAACCATCCGGCATATGGTTCCCATCGTCCGCAGCTGCTGACTCATCAGTCGTTGGCTCCATATAAATTAACGCAAGAGCATCAACGGGATTGAATCCGTGCTCGTTTCCGAGACGCGCATAGACATTCAGTTGTGCCTCGTACATCGGGAATAGACCATCTTGGGCTCCGGTATACTTAGCTGTTTTGTAATCGGCAATAACATGTGCTCCATCACGGCGTACGAAAACGGCATCAGGACTGCCAGTAAGTAAAATGTTATGCCGTGAATCGAGTAGGCGGAAACGTGTATGGTGCGGTGGCTCACGATAGCTTGTTATGTCACCAAGAGGGCTAAGCCACGTAGGGGCTGCACCATGTCTATCAAACCAACTGTGGACGATGCGCTTATTGTATGCATCGATCGAACTAAAGATACCTGGGAAAATCTGAAATGGAAGGCAGTTTCGACTCTTTAACTTGATCCAGAAGCAGCGCGGGCAAAAGTCAGCAAGGGCGGCTTGCCCGAGATCTTTAGCCGAGATCTGAATCTGGTCTGGCAAGGGCAGAATCTTTCCAAGATGAGGGAGGAAAGTATATCAGAAAAACTGATAGCAATCGAAAAGGGCTATTCTCCCTTCCGCCGCTCAGCATCCCTCCACTGAGGCGATGTTCTGGTCACGGTTTTGGTCACGGTTCCACGTCTAACTCCATCACTCTCGGTCGTAAACGTTATTAGCTTCCAATAGCGAAAACGCTCGAATTAGCGTATAGTTGTCGTATTCAGTCGCACTCAGTCATTTTCTGGAGTAAGCGGGCAATTAGCTCTTTTAAGGCGAGGGCCCTGGGTTCGAGTCCCAGCCGGCTCACCAAACCAACCTTCGGTTGAGCCGGCGGCGTATTAGCGCTGTATCGTCATTGATGCCGCCGGAGAAACCCCGCAAGTGTTTCTTGCTTGAGGTATTTGCAGCAAGTGCCTCGCTCGACCATGGCGGTTTGTAAGGTCTGCCGCTCGTTAGCGACTCAGTAACCGGGAGTATGTGATGACGGAAGGAAAAACCATGTCCAACGGCAAAGAAACAGCCACCCTGGCGGGCGGCTGTTTCTGGTGCCTGGAGGCCGTCTATGACGAGTTGAAGGGGGTCGAGTCCGTGGAGTCAGGCTATCTCGGCGGGCCGGGGGCCAATCCGTCCTACGAAGCGGTCTGCACGGGGATGACCGGCCATGCGGAGGCGGTGCGGATCACGTTCGATCCCGCGGCCGTAACCTATCGGGAATTGCTCGACGTGTTCTTCGCCATCCACGACCCGACCACGCTCAATCGCCAGGGCAATGATGAAGGGACCCAATACCGGTCGGCGATCTTCTATGACTCGCCCGAACAAAAACGGATCGCCGTCGAAGTGATCGCAAGGCTGACCAGGGAAAAACTGTTCGACAAGCCGATCGTCACCGAAGTCTCGCCGGCTGCGCCCTTTTATGAAGCCGAGGACTATCACCAGGAATATGCCGTCCGCAATCCAGCCCAGCCCTACTGTGACTACGTCGTCAACCCCAAACTCGCCAAGTTCCGCAAGCAGTTCTCCGCCCGGTTGAAACGGTAACGCCACTTTTTTAGCGGGAAAGTAAACGGCCCAGACGGTCTTTGAACTCGCCCCAGGGGTTTTGTTTCTGTACGACTTGCTGGGGCCGTATGAAGACGGCTGCCTGCGGCGGGCAGAACGGCACATCGGCTGGGTCGGTCCGTTCGACGCATGCGAGCAGTGATCCGTCCGGCCGTTGCGGTGGCTGCACGATGGTCAAGCGATCCCGAGGTTCGAGGACGCAGTAGTCCTGATAGCCGGCTCCCTCGTACCGGCCTGGGTCAGCCAGATAGGCTCGCTGGCGGCCGTCGGAGAAGATCGTGACGCCTGCCTTGAGCAGCTCGTCCGGCGCAATGGAGTAAAACAGGACCGTCGGAATGAGCAGTACCAGGGCGACGATGACGCCAATGGTGCCCAGGGGCGGTCGCCCACGAGAGAGCTCGGTTGTGTCCGCGTTGAAGTCTGTCATCGCAGATGGCTCTCCGTAAGCCCTACTCAAGCCGGAAAGGCCATGCGGGAGTCAACCGAATTCATCCGACCAGGATGGCCGGGGCCACGCAGGCGGTTCTTGCATGAGGCGTTGATTAGCCCGGGGAAATCTGTTACAAGAAATGGGCTTCAAGGGGGCTCTGCCCCGGTGGGAAGCCCGGTTTGGATCATCTGATACGCAACGTCCCCATCGTCTAGCCTGGCCTAGGACGCCGGCCTTTCAAGCCGGCAACACGGGTTCGAATCCCGTTGGGGACGCCAACTTCTTGCCCTGCGGTTCTTTTTTTCTGCACACGTTCCCGTTCGATAGAGCGGCCTTGATCCGTCCCTGCATTCCTGTTACTAATTTCCATTCTTTCCCTCATTGATCGTTGGAGGCGTACATGAGGCCATATCGTACTGGATGGGGGGCAGCCGGGCTCTTGCTGGTGGGCCTGTTGATTATGGGTGCGGCGGATCCGTCGAAGGATGGGCCGGCCGGCGGTCCGACGCCAGGCGGTCCGACCGGGAAAGACGGGGCGCCCATGTTCGTGATTCCAGAAGGCGAATTTCTCATGGGCTCCAACGACGGGGCGGGGAACGAGCGGCCTGAACACAAAGTCTGGTTGAAGCGCTATGCGATCGATCAGTATGAAGTGACGATCAGCCTCTATGCGAAGTTTCTCGAGTCTACGAAGCACGGGCCTCCGCCCACGTGGGATGATGAAGCGGTGACTTCCGCCGGTAATAGGCCGGCGGTCGGCCTGACCTGGCCTGATGCGGAGGCGTACTGCAAGTGGGCGGGCAAGCGGTTGCCGACCGAAGCCGAATGGGAGAATGCAGCGAGGGGAACGGACGGTCGTCGGTACCCCTGGGGCCACATGCAGCCCTTCGTGGATATCGCGAATTACAATCGCGGGGTCTGGGTAAGCGATGCGATCACGTTGGTTCCGGTGACTAGCGGCCTTGAGGGGATGAGCGTGCGTCACGGGACCAAGGAAGGCGGCAAGAGCCCCTATGGCCTCTTCCACATGGCCGGCAACGCGGCGGAATGGGTGGCCGACTGGTATGACCGCGAGTACTACCAGAAAAGCCCGGCTCGGAATCCGACGGGTCCGGCCGCCGGTGAGAAACGGGTGATTCGCGGCGGGTCCTGGGCGGACGTGCCGATGGGGATTCGGGCGACGGTGCGGATCTCTGCCGAACCGGAGTTTCAGGATCGCACGATCGGGGTGCGCTGCGCGATGGATCTTCCCACGTAGGCCTGTCTCGGCCTCGGCGGTCCGATCATGGCTTTGCAACTCGGCGAGTCGGCATGACCCTTCTCTCTTCCCGGCGTGGACGGGAAGACCTACGGCCTGGAGGGGTTTGCCGGGAAGCCTGTGCTGGTGGTGATCTTCTCCTGCAACCATTGTCCCTATGTCCAGGCCTATGAGGATTGTTTGATAGGGCTGCAGCGCGACTATGGCAACCGGGGCGTCCAGTTGGTGGCGATCAATTCGAACGACGACGTGCGCTACACGGGCAAGATCGACGATAACTGGCAGCGGCCCGAGGCGGTGACGCGGCGCTATCTCCGGGACGCCGTGGATGCGCTGCTTGCGCAACGAGAGCCGGCTGACCCGATCACGCATGCGATCGGCTGTACGATTAAGTGGGCCACGTGATATGCTGGCACCTGCTTGATGGGCCTGCATGGGCTGCGGAGGCTGGATGCGAAGATCGTGCGGGCATATTGACCCTGTGCACGATGGAAACGTGAGGAGGAGCCGTGCCGACCAATCCTAAAGTCACAGCCGCAAAGCGCCAGCGAGAGCGCGACAAGGCTGAAAAACGGAAAGAGAAAGAACTCCGGCGGGTTGAACGCAAGAAGTCCAAGGACGTCGTGGAACGGAACCCGGACGATCCTGATCCGGACTTGGCCGGCATGCGACCTGGTCCGCAGGCGCCCCTCTACTAATCTCGTCTCGCCAGGGGCCTCCTTGCCTGATCGTAGACGCGAACGACTTGCCCGGATCTTTTTTCTGGTCGGCCTCGGCCTGCTGGCGCTGACCTTGGTGGCCTATTGGACGGGCCCGAGCGGCCCTGCCAAGCAAGCGTCCCCTCCTGTCCCGCACATCTCCCCGACTATGGTGCCGCTTGTGACGGGGGAAGAGCCACTCCCCCAACTTTTTACGAGGGCCGGATGTCCAGTCTGCCATACAATCCCCGGCATTCCCGGGGCGGAAGGGCGGGTGGGGCCGACGCTGGCGCTCGGAGCAACCGGGCCGACGAGACTGGCTGATCCGCGCTACCGGGGCCGGGCCAAGTCGGTCCACGAATATGTGATCGAATCCATTCTCAATCCCGGCGTCTACGTGGTGCCTGGCTATCCGGACCGGACCATGCCGCCCTGGTATGGGCAGAAGCTCAGCGCGGCAGCGCTGGACAAGATCGCGCTCTATCTCGAATCCCTCGGCAGCCAACCCTCTCCCGCGCGCCGCTGATTCTCTCCGCTGGCTTACGGCTTGCTCAGCGGTACGCCGACTCCCTGGATCTGGAATCCCTTGGGTTTCTCCGCTTCGGATTGGTCGCCGCCGGCGGCAGGGCTATCGTCCGCTTTCAATCCGGCCAGTTTGATCGTCAGCCGCAGGTTGTTGGCGCTGCCCGCGTTCGCCGGCGCCTGGTCGCGGGAACTTTTGCCGTCCTTGTACCGATTGAATAGGACGTCGTCGAACGTCTGGCAACCTTCCTGGACGCCCTGCTCCACGTCAAACGTCGGCAACTGGGTAATGTCCATCGGGAGGCCTCCTCACGTTGAGCGAACCCGATGCCTCGGCTGCCCAAATCCGCTCGGAGGGGCAAGATGAAAGGGCTAAATCAACCTCAATTCATGCCCGGCTTGGCGGAATGCCGCCAGGGCCTGGTCCAAGTGTTCGGGCCTGTGTTCCGAGGACAACGTCGTTCTGATCCGGCTTGTGCCCTCGGGCACGGTGGGAGGGCGGATCGCCGGAGCGAAGACGCCCAGTTGCAGGAGGCGCTCGGCCAGCCGGAGGGCCTGGTCTGCCTGTCCGATCAGCACTGGCACGATCGGGCTGGCCGTATCTGCGATCCGGTATCCCAGGCCGACCAGCCCTTCGACCCATCGTTGCCGGTTTGTCCAGAGACGCGTTCGGCGCTCCGGCTCGTTCCGGATGACGTCCAGCGCTGCGAGCGCGGCGGCGGCGGTGGCCGGCGGCGGAGCGGTGGTGTAGATGAAGGACCGGGCGTGATTGACGAGGTGCCGGATCAGGGTGCTCGGTCCGGCCACATAGGCGCCGCTGCCGCCGAGCGCCTTGCTGAGCGTTCCCATCTGGAACGGCAGGCGGGACTCCACGCCGAAATGCTCCAGCGTGCCGCGGCCGGTGTCGCCCATGACGCCGGTCCCGTGCGCGTCGTCCACGAGCAGGCGGGCGTCGTGGCGCTCCGCCAAGGCGATCAGATCGGGGAGCGGGGCGAGATCCCCGTCCATGCTGAAGACTCCATCGGTCACGATCAACGTGGGGCGCCTTGCCTTGCGTCCGGAGAGGAGTTGCTCGAGATGGGCGAGGTCCCGGTGTCGAAAGACGCGGAAATTCGCCCCGCTGAGGCGGCACCCGTCGATGAGGCTGGCATGGCAGAGACGATCGGCCAGGATGAGGGCGCCGGTTCCCGCCAGGGCGGGAATCAAGCCGATATTGGCCAGATAGCCGGAGCCGAAGACCAATGAGGCTTCGGCGCCCTTGAAGCGGGCCAGGGCGGTTTCCAAATCTGCATGGGGGGGGAGCGTTCCGGAAATCAGGCGTGAGGCTCCGGACCCGACGCCGAATCGCACGACGGCGTCGATAGCCGCTTGTTTGAGGGCCGGATGGGTAGCCAACCCCAGGTAATCGTTGGCGGCCATGAGGATGACGGGGCGTCCCTCAATGGTGACCACCGGCCCCGGCGCCGATTCCGTCAGCCTGAGTCGGCGGAGCAAGTGCCGGGCGTCAAGTTGGGCAAGGGCATCTTCGAACATGCGCTGTGGCTCGCAGGATTGGTGGCGACGGTACGCTATACCGTGCCGATGGGCGCTGTCAACGAACCTCACGGTCTGTGGGCTGTGAACTGTGAGGCGTGCGGTGATGGAAACAATTCGAGCCGCGCAGGCGGTTGCGTCCGACTCCTTGCGCCTCCGCCCTCAGGCTGGTTGGCCGCATTGACAAGCGTTTCTCGAACCTTGTATAACGGCGCACGGTTTGCGCAGCGCATAGCGCATCGATTGATCAACTCTCGCACGACGTCCGTCTAAACCCATGTCGTATCGCATCAAGCTGGACACAAAGAGCGACGCCCCAGGCGAAGCGCAACTCCTGAGCGGAATGGATCGATTTTTGGTCATGGTCCAGGAGCATCGGGCGAAGGTGCTGGCCGGGCTGGCGGCGCTGCTGGCGGTGGTCGCGGCCATCGGTGGCGCGGTTTGGTACGCCCACCGCCAGGCGGATGAAGCGTTCGAGCTCACCCGACAGGCCATGCAGCTCTATATTGACCGACCCGCGGACAAGCCGGCGCAGGCGGATGAGAATCTCAAGAAAGCCATCGGTCTCTACCGGCAGGCGGTCGAGCGGCATCCCCGAGCCGAGGTGACACCCATGGCCTTGTATCATTTGGGCAATGCGCTCGTGCAAGCCAATGACTTGGCCGGCGCGATCGAGGCCTATAAGCAATACATCGCCACCTCCGGCTCGAACAAAGTCCTGCTGGGGCTCGTTTACCAGCGGCTGGGTTTCGTGCATTTGTTGAATGGAGACCGGGACCAGGCGGTCAAAGCTTTTTCAGCTATCTTGGAAGTGCCCGGATCGCTCAACAAGGATCAGGCGATTTTTGAGTTGGGCAAGTTGGAGGAAAGCCAGTCCCGTCCCGAAGGAGCCTTGGCCCGGTATCAAGACTTGACCAAGAGCTATCCCAATTCTCCGTTCGCCAACGAAGCGGCCGTGCGGATCAAAGCTCTGGAAGTGAAGAAGGCTCCCGACGCCGGCGTCCAAGGAAGCGTCACCCTGCCAGCGCCTTCCCAGGCAGAGCCAGCGAAGTAGCGTTATCCTCAAGACATGGATCGGGGTCAGGAGTCGGTGCGGCCGGCCGGAAGAGGGCTGCCGTCCTAACGGCTGACGACGAGCAGTTCGCCGGGCCTGAGGCGGCGGCTGGCCAAGTTGTTTCTGGCCTTGAGATCCTGCACGGAGAGATGAAAGCGCTTGGCGATCGTCCAGAGACTGTCGCCGACCCGCACGCGGTACCAGCCGCGGGACTCGCCGGTCGGCTCGACATGGGGCTTGGCGAGCTTGGGCATTCGCACCGACGGCTTCCACGTCGGAATTTGATCCAGGGCCTGCTCCACCCGTTCCTTCGTGCCCACCGGAACCTTCAGATGGTAGTGCATGTCGTCCGGGGGGGTGACGTCCAGGCGCAATTCCGGATTGAGGCGCTGCAGTTCGCTGAAGGGGATGCCGGCGGCCTTTTCGAGATCGCGAAAATGCACTGCGTGGGGCACGACGACTTCCTCGAACGCATGCAGCTCCGTTTGCACGGGAGGAAAACCGAACTGGTCCGGGTTTTTCGCGATGATGGTGGCCGCCATGAAACGGGGGACGTACTCTTTCGTTTCCCGCCGGATGTGCTTAGTCGCGGCAATGTCCCAGAAGGTATCCGCCTGGGTCTTTTGCAAGGCGCGCATCACCTTCCCTTCGCCGGCATTGTAGGCGGCCATGGCCAGGGGCCACGTTCCGAAGAGGTCATAGAGGTCGCGCAGGTAGCGGGCGGCGGCGACCGTTGATTTGATGGGATCTCTCCGCTCGTCCACGTATTGATCCACCCGCAGTCCGTAGACCTGGGCCGTTCCCTTCATGAATTGCCAGGGGCCCGTCGCCTTGGCGCGGGAATAGGCGTGGGGATTGAAGCCGCTTTCCACCAGCGAGAGGAACACTAGGTCGCCGGGCAGGTCGAATTCTGAGAAGATCCGCTCGACCAGGGGCCTGTATTGGCTGAGCCTGGTCAGCCAATGTTCGAACCGGTCGCGGATCGCCGTGTGGAAGAAGCGCAGGTGGCCTTCCACTTTCTCGTTGCGCACGATCGCAATGTTGTCGAGTGACTCTTCGCGAAGCGTCGGAATCGGGTGCGGGTCTCCACTCGCCACGGTTGCCGGCGTGGATGGGGCCGGGGGCGCGGCCGGTTCCGCCACGATCGGCGCGGCCTCTTGAATGGGGGCGGTCGGCATAACTGTTTCCTGATCCGGCCGGGGGACAGTCGCTTGGCCGACACCGGACGGTTCGAGCGACGACGGGGATTCAGCCACCGGGCTCGGCAGCGTCGGCTCCGTCGCCGATGGATTCAGCGGGAGGGCCGTCCGGTTAATCACCGGGAACGATTCAGATGTGCGCTGTGGCGCCTGCCTTGTCTGGTCCGTTGCGGCCTGGGTCTGAGTTGCGGCGCCAGCCGATGAGAAAAGGGAGCCGTCCAGAGGTGGTTCGCTGGAGGTGGCGGCACCGGCCCAGACATGGGGAGCTGAGACGGACAGGCTCCCGAACAGAAGGGTTGTAAAAATGGTTTTGGTCAAACCTTGTGGATTCAAGTGCACCATCTTAACGATTCCAATGGGTTCCACTCGTAGCGAGCCGATTACGATGTGCTAGAGTAGCGGCGATATGGAGCGATGTCAAGGCTGATGTCGGTTGATGATGTCGGCTGATGTCGGTTGCAAGGCGGGCAGTGCCCTGCTGCTGGTTGGTTCGGCTGGGACGCACGATCTGTTATTCCCCGCGCGGGTGGCACTGTTGCGCCTGTGCGAACCTTTGATTTCAGGCTTGAAATCGGCTCTCTGAGGCCGGCTCCTTACCTTGACAGTTTGGGGGGCGGAATGATAGCGTACCCCCCTTCTTGCCCGAGAAAATGACGCATTGTTTTGTGAGGAGAATGGCACCATGCTGAAGCGGTATTTGCTGGCTCCAGGGCCGACGCCGGTTCCCCCTGAGGTCTTGCTGGCCATGGCAAGGCCGATGATCCATCACCGCGCCCCCGAGTTCGATCCGATTTTTCAGGAAGTTCGGGAAGGCTTGAAATGGCTCTTCCAGACGAGGAACGACGTGCTGATCCTGGCGTCTTCCGGCACGGGCGGGATGGAAGGGGCCGTGTCCAACTTCCTGTCGCCCGGCGACAAGGCGTTGGTGATCAATGGCGGCAAGTTCGGTGAACGCTGGGGCAAGCTCTGCAAGACGTTCGGCGCCCAGGTTACGGAAATCAAGGTGGAATGGGGCCATTCCGTGGACCCCAAGCAGGTGGCGGACGCGCTGAAAAAGGATCCGGCGATCAAGGCGGTCTACGTCCAGGCGAGTGAGACCTCCACGGCTGTGACCCACGACGTCAAGGCGCTTGGACAGATCGTGAAGGGCTGTCCGGAGACCATCCTTGTCGTGGATGCCATCACGGCGCTCGGCGTGTTCGACCTCAAGACCGATGCGTGGGGGCTGGATGTTGTGATCACCGGTTCGCAGAAAGCCCTCATGCTGCCGCCGGGGCTGGCGTTTGTGAGCGTCAGCGAGAAGGCCTGGCAGCTTGCAGAAAAGGCCAAGAACACCTCCTTCTATTTCAATTTCAAGCGTGAGAAGGACAATCAGCAAAAGAACCAGACGGCCTTTACTCCGGCGGTCTCCATGATCTTGGGGTTGCAGGAAGTGCTCAAGATGTTGCGGGCGGAAGGTCTGGATGGCGTGTTTGCCCGGCAGGCTCAGATGGCCCATGCGCTGCGCGAGGGCGTGAAGGCCGCGGGGATGGAAATCTTCGCCAAAGGCACGCCCAGTGACGCGGTGACCGCCATCAATGCGCCGGCGGGGGTGGATGGCCAAGCCATCTATAAGAACCTTCGCGTGCAATACGGGATCACCGCCGCGGGAGGGCAGGACCACCTCAAGGGCAAGATCTTCCGACTCTCTCACATGGGGTATCTGGACCGGTTCGACGTGATCCTGGCCTTGGCTGCGACTGAGATGGTGCTCAAGGGGCTGGGTCATCCGGTGACACTCGGCAAGGGTGTGGCAAAGGCGCAGGAATTGTTGATGGCCAAGTAAGGCTGGGGAATAGGGGACGACACGATCCATGGGAGACCAGACCAAGATTCTTGTCAGCGACAGCCTGTCGAAGCACGGCGTGGAGATACTCCAAAAAGCCGGCTTTCAGGTGGACGTCAAGACCAAACTCTCGAAAGAGGAGCTGCTCAAAGAGATCAAGCAGTACGACGGCCTGATCATCCGCTCGGCGACGAAAGTCACGGCCGACGTGGTGGCGGCGGCCGACCGGCTGAAGGTGGTGGGGCGAGCCGGGTCCGGGCTCGACAACGTGGAGCAGGCGGCCGCTACCAAGCGCGGCATCGTCGTGATGAACACGCCTGGCGGGAACACCGTCACGACCGCCGAGCACACCATGTCCATGATCTGTTCCATGGCCCGCCGCATTCCGCAAGCCACCGGCTCCATGAAAGGCGGCAAGTGGGAAAAAGAGAAGTTCATGGGCGTGGAACTGTACGGGAAGACGCTGGGCATCGTGGGGTTCGGTCAGATCGGCGGGTATCTGTCCAAGCTGGCCCAGGGGTTCTCAATGACCGTCATCGCCTACGATCCGTATCTGGCGCCGGAAAAGGCGCAGAAGATGGGGATCGAAGTCGTGGCGCTCACCGACATCTTCCGGCGCGCGGATATCATCAGCGTGCACACGCCGCTCACGGCCGAGACCAAGTCCCTGATCAACGCCGCCACCATCGCGCAGATGAAGCCCGGCGTCATGTTGGTGAATTGCGCCCGCGGCGGGATCATCAATGAACCGGATCTCGTCGAGGCCCTCAAGTCCAAGCGGGTGGCTGCGGCGGCCTTCGATGTCTTCGAGGAGGAGCCGGTCAAGCCCGATAATGCCCTGCTGGCGTTGGATAATTTCATCTGCACCCCGCACATCGGCGCCTCGACGGCGGAGGCCCAGGAAAATGTGGCGATCGGGATCGCCGAGCAGATCGTGGATTACTTCACCAAGGGGGTGGCGCGCGGGGCGGTGAATGTGCCGTCGGTGCCGCCGGAGTTGCTGCCGCAGCTCCAGCCCTACCTGACGCTGGCGGAGAAAATCGGGTCGCTCCAGTCGCAGCTCTGCGAGGGCGGCATCGAGCGGGTGACCGTGGAGTACAACGGCGAGGTGGCGTCGCTGTCGGTGGCGCCGCTGACGATTGCGGTCTTGAAGGGCCTGTTGACGCCGATTTTGGAAGACGCGGTCAACTATGTGAATGCGCCGGTGATCGCCAAGGATCGGGGCATCGAGGTCAAAGAAGTGAAGGGGGGCGACACGGGCGACTTCTCCAGCATGATCCGGGTCCGCGTGGAGGCGGGGAAAAAGGCGCACCGGATGGCGGGGACGCTGTATAGCCGCAAGGACCCGCGCATCGTCGAGATCGACAACTTCCAGGTCGAGATGGTGCCTGAGGGACACATGCTGCTGCTCCAAAACGTGGACCGGCCCGGCGTCATCGGCACGGTCACCTCGACCCTCGGCCAGCACAATGTGAACATCGCCCGCATGCAGTGCTCCCGCGAGGAGCGCGGCGGCAACGCCCTGTTGATCATCGGATTGGACGCGCCGCTGCCGAGCGGCATGCTGCAAACGATCACGCACGGTCCGAATATCCTGTCCGTTAAGCTCGTCGATCTTTCAACGGGGCTCTAGCAGTTCCGGCGCAGGTATGTCCCGCCGTCGACCATCTCCACGCACCCTCGGCCCAGGCCGCGCGCAGGCGGTTGTGCCGAACCGGCACGACCGCTCGTTGATCCCGGTCGGCATGTCCACGATCCTGCCGGAAGCCGTCACGCAGGTACGCCGCATGGAAGAGGTCCTGCTGGCGACCCTCGGCGGTTGGGGATACCGGGAGATCATTCCGCCCACCTTCGAATATCTCGATGTGCTGGCGCCGGGACTGGAGCCAGGAGTCATCGAGGCCTGCTACAAGTTCGCCGATCGGACGACCGGGCGCATTCTGCTGCTGCGGCCGGATGTGACCGCGCAGATCGCCCGCATCGTCGCCATGGGCATGGTGGCTGCGCGGCTGCCGCTCCGGCTGTCGTACCGTACGACGGTGTTCCGGCATGAGCCGGAGCATGCGGGACGTGACCGGGAAATTTTTCAGGTGGGCGCCGAGTTGATCGGGGTCGACGACGCGGCGATGGACGGAGAGATCGTGGCGTTGATGGGGGATTGCCTCGGGAAGCTGGGGCTTTCGGACTTTACCATCTCGCTGGGCCATGTGGGGTTTTTCAAGGCGTTGGTGGCCCGAGCCGGGCTTTCCCAGGACGGCCGGAAACGGGCCGAGCAGGCGGCGGCCAAGAAGGATCTGCCGCGGCTCGAAGAAATCCTCGCCCGCGAGCGGATTTCGGCCCAGGCCGCGCGAGGCATTCTGGAGACGCCGCGCCTGTATGGGCGGGAAGAGGTGCTCAATCGGGGCCGCGCCTTGGCCGGCCGAGATCCGCAATCGCGTGCGGCGTTGGATCGCTTGACGCAGGTCTATCGGCTCCTGGCCGATGCCGGCTTCAAGGATCGGCTCGTGCTGGACTTGGGGGAGTTCCGGGGGTTTGACTATTACGACGGGGTGGTGTTCGATGTCTTTGCCGAGGGGGTCGGGTGCGAACTGGGCGGCGGGGGGCGGTACAACAATCTGATCGGACGATTCGGGCGGGATCTCCCGTCCACCGGGTTCGCCTTCGATGTGGATCGTCTCTTTCAGGCGCTGGAGCGGCGGGGCAACGGCTCTTCGTCTGCCCGTGGGACGGTGCTGGTGTCGGCGCCGGCAGATCAGGCGCGCCGGTTATTCCAGGTCTCCGGCCGGCTGAGAGAAGCGGGCCTGAGCGTCGTGCACGGCTCGATTCGTGCGGCCTCCCGGAACCAGCCCCGGTCGGTGTTGGAGGAGGGGCGCCGTCTCGGGGTTGCGTCGGCGGTGCTCATCGGACTGCCCGGCCGGCCGCCGGACGAGGCCTTGGTGCTGACCGGACTTGCTGGCGCTCGCCCGGCTCAACGTCGGCGAGTTGCGCTCAAAGAAGTGGCCGGACTTCTTTCCAAGCGGGGTCGCGAGCGGCCGTCATGAATCATCCCAGCCGTGCCACGAGTTGACCAGCCATGACGCCTTCCGATCTCTCTGCGCCCCGGCTTCCGCCGCAAAACCTCGAAGCCGAGCAATGTGTGTTGGGGGCGATCCTGCTCGAGAAAGCGGCGATGGCGAAGGCCGAGGAGCTGATCGCCGAAGACGCGTTCTACCGCACGGCCCACCAGAAAATCTATCGCGCGATGTCGGAGCTCTCGGAACGGGGCGAGGAGATCGACCAGATCACGCTTTCTGAGCACCTGAAGACCAAGGGCGAGCTGGAGTCCGTCGGCGGATCGGCGTACCTGGCTGAGTTGGTCCAGGTGGTTCCGACCGCGGCCAACATCAAATATCATTGCAAGATCGTGCAGGAGAAAGCCCTTTCCAGGGGGCTGATCGGCGCCGCCACCGAAGTGATCGCCCGGGGGTATGACGGGATGACCCCGGTGGACAAGCTGTTGGACTATGCGGAAGAATCCGTCTTCCGCCTGTCGGAAGGGAAGCTGGGCCGGTCCTTCACCGAGATCAAGCATGTCATCAAGGAGAGTCTCGATCTCGTCGAGCAACTCTCCAAGCGCAGGGAAAAGGTCACGGGCGTCCCGACCGGATTCTACGACCTGGACGATCTGCTGGCCGGTCTGCAAGCCTCCGATCTCATCGTGATCGCAGGACGGCCCAGCATGGGGAAAACCAGTTTGGCGTTGGGGATGGCACAGCATGCCGCCGTCCACCACGGCAAGGTGGTCGGCGTCTTCAGTCTGGAAATGTCCAAGGCGCAGCTGGTCTTGCGCATGTTGAGTTCTGAGGCCCATGTGGACTCGCATGCGCTGCGGACCGGCCGGCTGCAAAAGGAAGACTGGTGGCGGTTGGCCGAGGCGACGGGCCGGCTCGAACAGGCGCCGATCTTCATCGACGATACGGGGGCGCTGACCGTGCAGCAGATGCGAGGCAAGGCCCGCCGGTTGAAAATGGAGAACAAGAACAAACTGGACTTGTTGATCGTGGACTATCTGCAGCTCATGCAAGGACGCGACTCCGAATCGCGCCAGCAGGAAATTTCCGATATCTCGCGGTCGCTCAAAGCCTTGGCCAAGGAGTTGAATGTGCCGGTGTTGGCCTTGTCCCAGCTGAGCCGGGCCGTGGAAGCCAGGAAGCCTCCCATCCCGATGCTGGCGGACCTGCGGGAGAGCGGGGCGATCGAGCAGGATGCGGACGTGGTCATCTTCATCTACCGGGAAGATGTCTATGATCAGGCGTCCGAAAAAAAGGGAATCGCGGAGATTCTGGTTCGGAAGCACCGCAACGGGCCGATCGGAGACGTGAAGCTGTTTTTCCACGATAAATTTGCCAAGTTCGAGAGCTTGGAGAACCGAGAGAGCGTTTGACACCCTTTCGAGCGACTCCGTATAATCCGCCGCAGGTGTGCCGCCCCCATCTCCAAGCGAGGACTCGATCGTGACGCAGTGCCTCCACGAGTCTGTCCATACGCTTGCGCGTTCCGGCCCTGTCCGGCGTGTCCGGACGGTCCTCTGCCTTGCGGTCGTTCTGCTATGCATGGCCTCTTGCAGCACTGGTTCCAAGGGAGGAACCGGCGCCGTCGCTTTGCCGGACAGGCCCCAGGGGCTTCCTTCCACCCCGGCTCATCTGGTGTATGCCACCGACCCGCGGGCCTATTACCATTTCATTTTGGGATACCAGGCCGAGCTCGAGAAGGATGCGGAGCGGGCCATCCGCGAGTATTCGACGGCCTTGCGCGGCGATCCTGGCTCGATCGCGCTCAAGGCGCGGCTGGCCTCTCTCTATTTTTCAATCGGCGAGGTGGCGACGGCCGTCAGGTTTGCCGATCGGGCTTCCGAATCCGAAGTGCGGGATTCCGCCACGTTGGTGCAAATAGCCGGGATCTATGCGGGGGCCGGGCAGACCGATAAGGCCCTCCTGTCCTATGACCGGGCCATTGCCCAACATCCGACTGGTGCCGACGCCTATTTCTCGAAAGGCTTGCTCCTGGTGAACCTGAAGCGTCTGGATGAAGCGGAGGCTTCGTTCAAGAAGGGCATTGAACAAGCCAAGGACTCGCCCCTGGGCTACTATTATTTGGGTCGGGTGGCGGTCGAAGCCAAGCATTACGAACAGGCGATCAGCGGCTTCGAGCGAGCCATGGCGATCAATCAGTCGTTTGAGCCGGCCTATCTGGCGTTGGCGGCGCTGTATGAATTGCAGCAACAGCGCGGCAAGGCCGTCGGGGTCTATCGCAAGTACCTGAGCGTCGTGGGCCCGAACAACCGCGAGATGCGGCAGCATTTGATCCGGCTCTATATCACGGATAAGGCCTATACGGAGGCGCTGGCGGAATTAGATGTCGCGCTTGCCCAAGACCCGGACGACCTGGACGCGCAATTGCGGGTCGGGTTGATCTATGGGGAGATCAAGGATTACCCCAAGGCCATCGCCCAGTTGAACAAGATTCTGGCGGTGCGTCCGGGCGAACTTCGGGTGCGGGACTATCTGGGGTTGATGTACGAAGAGACCAAGGACTACCCGCGCGCCCTCGCGGCCTATGAGCACAATCTGACTTTGCAGCCGGCCTACATCGATGGCCACATGCACATGGGTTTCTTGCAGTACCGGCTCAAGCGTTATCCGGACGCCGTGGCCCATTTCTCGGAAGCGGTGAAGCTCAATCCACGGCAGCCGGATGTCCACCTGCTCCTGGGGTTGACCTATCTTCAAGCCGAGCAATACGCGAACGCCTCGCAAGTCTTCGAAGAAGGCATCCGCTATAACCCCGGCAACCCGGACCTGCACTTCAACCTGGGCACGGCCTACGATAAATTGGATCGCTTCGACGAGGTCGTGAAAGCGATGGAAGCGACCCTGCGTCTCGACCCGCACCATGCCGATGCGTTGAACTATTTGGGATACAGTTACACGGAGCGGGGCATGAAAATCGAAGAAGCCCTGTCGCTCATCAAGCGCGCGGTATCGCTGAAGCCGAACAACGGCTACTACGTGGATAGTCTCGGGTGGGCATTTTTCAAGCTCGGACAGTTTGATGATGCGCTGGCGGAGATGAAGCGGGCCGCGTCGCTCGTGCACGACGACCCGGTCATTTACGAGCACCTGGGGGAGATCTACCTGAAGCAGAATCTGATCGCGGAGGCTCGCGAGGCTTGGCTGCACTCGCTTGAACTGGATCCCACCAACTTGAAATTGATCGAGCGGTTCCGTGTGCAGGGAATGGGCGATGCCACTTCCGATGAGCGCGTTCGACGGGCCAAGCGGCGCGTGTCGGCGGAACGTGCGGACACACCCAAGGCAGTGCCGTAACAAGTTCCGGCGCAGCCGCATTCCCGATGCCCTTGCTCATCCGCTGAGCCAGGCGTTTCATGGCATGAAACATGCTCATATCTTAAGGCGCTCACCCGACAAGCATGACATGAGCGATCCAGCACCGGACGGTCGCCCAATCCCCATCGGAAGGCTGGGCTTTCTTGACGCAACTGAACAAGCAGCGCGGATACACCCTCATTGAACTAATGGTTGCATTGGCGATCCTCGGTTTGCTGGCCGGCATTGCCATCACCACATACATGCGATATCAGGCCAAGGCGAGACAGGCCGAGGCAGCGACGAACCTCGGGGCCATTTTTGCGACTGAGACGGCGTTCTTCGGCGAGGCTTCCCGCTATAGCAACTTCACCGAAGCCGGCTTCAGTCTCGCGGCCGCGAGCAATCGGTTCACATATCGCGCCGAACAGACCACCTCCGCCGGTTTGTCCACCGGGATCATTCAGGTGATCAGCGCCGCCATCGGTCCCGTGACGCCGGACAATACGATCGTCCCGGCCCGTTCCAACTTGCTTGAGTTTACCGCCACCGCCACCGCCAATCTCGACGAGGACGCCACAATCGACCAGTGGCATGTCGACGATCGGAAGCAGGGGTTGGGCACGCCGGACAAAAACGACGTCACCTCTTAGCCCTCCAGCCCTGGCACTCTCAGGAACAATTTTTTGCGGCAAGAGCCGAAAAATGGACCATTTTTCAGTGGTCAATCGGTATGTTGTCCACGATTGGCGCGCAACCTATTGCAAACATTGGATCTATGTGTAGTTTTGCATGATGGGCATGTCGGCATAGAAGGTGCATATTCGCATCGAACACCTGATTTTTTGAGGGTAGAGGGCAGAATTGAGCGAGGATTCAAGCCGTTGCCAATCGCGTCATTTGGTAACCGTGGACAACAAGGAGGGCTTCGCATGTTGAAGACGATCCGAGATCAAAAAGGTTTCACGCTCATTGAGTTGATG